>Ga0123357_10004867_pt1 | contig 15919 bp, 10 predicted proteins | sample TergutEmb28metaG_FD_89873 | JGI IMG/M metagenome (GOLD analysis project Ga0123357, IMG submission 89873) | Embiratermes neotenicus P4 segment gut microbial communities from Petit-Saut dam, French Guiana - Emb289 P4 | ecosystem: Host-associated > Arthropoda: Insects > Digestive system > Gut ... | reverse complement strand
TGGGTGGTGAGCTTTTCGTAGGTAAATGGTTTAGCCATGTAGTTGGACTTCGTCTTTTTGCTGATGGAGGTACAATACATCCTTTCTTTTATCCTCAACCCGGTTTAGCTATGACACACATGGCGGATATACAATATATCTCCGGTCGTTTAGATTTTATGCTCAATTTAACAAATCTTTTCCGTTCGAATAAAACGGATCGGTTTTATAACCTTATTCCGTACATTGGACCGGGTTATTATCATACGTTGAGTATTAAAAATACTGTGAATGGGGGAAATGCCGATGCCGATAATTCTTTAGTTGTGGGAGGCGGTTTGCTGAACACATTCAGACTGTCGCATAACATGAGCCTCTATGTAAATTTGGGAGTTGATATGATGGATGCAGGTGTTGATGGTAGTAGAGGAGATAAATTTTTTGTGGCTCCAAGCAAGTATGACGGTTTGTTTGCCGGTTCTCTCGGACTTGTTTACAATTTTGGTAAAGCCGCTAAAAAGGAAATTGTTCCTCCTCCTCCTGTAGTACAGGAAGTTCCTAAATACGCGCTGACCGTTGTAAACGGAAAAGGCAGCGGAAGCTACGAAGCCGGAACCGTTGTAAACATTGCAGCAAATTGTGTATCCGGTACGCAAACTTTCGAAGGATGGACAGGCGATGTAAATAAAGTGGCGAATGCAAATGCCGCAAATACGACATTTACAATGGCTAACTCCAACGCTACCGTTACAGCAGTGTGCAGAGATTTGCCTCCGAAAGTGGTTCCTCCTCCTGTACCACCTGTTACTTTGGACCCTGTATTCTTTAGATTAGACAAATCAATTATTGATCCTGATCAGGAAAGCAAAGTTAAAGCGGCAGCCGATTTCTTGAATGCAAATCCGGATACTAAACTTAGTGTTGTGGGATATGCCGATGCTCAAACCGCTAATCCAAAATACAATATGGCGCTTTCTCAAAGACGTACTCAAGCAGTTGCAAAACTATTGGTTACTAAATACAATGTTAACAGCAGCCGTTTGATATTGGATTGGAAAGGCGATACTGTTGCTCCATTTCCAGCAACGGTTATACGCAAAGACAAGGCAACAAAAGAAACTGTCAATTCAAATGAAAAGAATCGTGTTGTAATGTTTACCAAATAATTACGACTAAACGCGAAAATAAAAAGGACGACTATAATTGGTCGTCCTTTTTTGCTGCGTTATGTATGGGCGGCGTTGCAAATAATTCAATAATAACGTGAAATGAAAAAAGGCAGCATCCTTGTCGTTGACGATAATAAAAATGTACTGACAGCATTGCGGATACTTCTCGAAAACTACTTTGAGAGCGTTACGCTTTTGTCCTCGCCTAAAAATATTCAAACTGTTATCCACGAGGTTAGTCCGGATATTGTGTTATTGGACATGAATTTTTCTGCCGGAATCAACACCGGAAACGAAGGTTTATACTGGCTTTCGGAAATAAAAAAACAGGATGCCGACCTTCCCGTAGTCTTATTCACTGCTTATGCAGATATTGATTTAGCCGTCAAAGCGTTGAAACAGGGAGCAAACGATTTTGTCGTCAAACCGTGGGATAACGCACGGCTGGTGGCTACGCTTCAATCGGCTTACGCTTTGCGGGAATCGCGCAAAGAAGTGAAACAATTGCGCGAAAAACAGTCTGTCCTGCAAGGAGAACTCAACAAGGAGCGCGACATTTGCTGGGGCGTTTCCAAATCTATGCAGGAATTGCAGCGATTGATTCAAAAAGTTGCTCTGACGGATGCCAATATTCTGATTACCGGAGAAAACGGTACGGGTAAAGAAGTTATTGCCCGCGAAATTTACCGGCTTTCGCCCCGTAGCAAAGAAGTGTTGATCACCGTTGACATGGGCGCTATCACCGAATCATTGTTCGAAAGTGAATTGTTTGGACATGTAAAAGGTTCGTTTACAGATGCTAAAGCCGATCGAACAGGTAAATTTGAAGCGGCTAACCATGGGACGTTATTTCTGGATGAAATCGGAAATTTGTCTTATCCTTTGCAAGCTAAAATTTTGAATGCTTTGCAATCGAGAGCGGTTACCAAAGTCGGCGACAACAAGCCGGCAACCATTGATATCCGTTTGATAAGCGCTACGAATCGCAACCTGCAGGAATCGGTACGAAAAGGGGAGTTTCGTGAAGACTTACTGTACCGCATCAATACGATTCATGTTGAAATTCCGGCTTTGCGGGAACGGAAAGAAGATATTCCCATGCTGGCTGAGTTTTTTCTGAAAAAATATGCCCGGAAATATCATAAAGAGAACATCCATTTTTCCGGTGAAGCCTTTGATAAATTGAAAGAATACCTGTGGCCCTGCAATATACGGGAGTTGCAACATACGTTGGAAAAAGCCGTTATCCTCGCAGAAACCAACGTTTTACAAGCATCTGATTTTTATCTGAATCCAATCGTTCAAACCGGTATTGAGATGCCGGGTACATTGGACGAGGCAGAAAAACGCTTGATACAAAATTCGTTGAAGCGAAACAACGAAAATTACTCTGCCGCTGCTGCCGAACTGGGTATTACCCGTCCGACATTATACAACAAAATGAAAAAATATCATCTTGATTAAATACCCAATCGCTTGTTTAAATCCATTCAATACAGACTCAATATTTATACGGCTTTGCTAATTTTAGCGGTAGCCGGCGCCACGCTTGCTTTTGTTTACCAAAAGTACCCTTTTGCCGTATTGGGAATAGCGATTATCATTTATTGTCTTTTCGCATTGGAAAAATCTTACAAGCGGTATAGTCAAAATTTTATCTTTTTACTTAACGCTTTGGAGAATGGCGATTATTTGTTTCGCTTTTCAGAAACCAAACTTCCGGTTAGGGAAAGGGAAATGAACATGATGATGAACCGAATCAAAGAAATCCTGGCGAAAGCTCGAAATGAAGTGATTGAAAATGAAAACTTTTTGAGTTTAATCCTCGAATCGGTTTCCACAGGAATTATCATTATTGACGATCGAGGCATTGTTCAACGGGTGAATCATGCGGCGGTAAACTTGCTGGGTATCCCCCATTTTTCGCATATCAATCAATTACATAGCATTAACGAGACTTATCCGGCGCTGTTTCATCAATTGAAAGCCGGCGATCGTATTCAGATTCTTTTAATGAATGAGCGGGAGGAATTACCAATCAGTCTTCGAGTTACAGAAATCAGGCTCAAGCGCGGAATGATGCGTATTCTTACGCTGAATAATATCGACAGCGAGTTGGAATCGAAAGAAATGGAATCGTGGATACGTCTTATCAGGGTTATGACGCATGAGATTATGAATTCCATCGCTCCGATTACGTCTTTGAGTGAAACAATGAAGTTTTTGTATCATTCCGGCGCTGATTCCAATGAGTTAAGACAAAACACGCTGGAGGCTTTTGAGACGATTCATACCACAGCTTCCGGACTTCTGTCGTTTGTGGAATCCTATCGTAAATTCACGGCTGTCCCCAAGCCGGAAAAACGGAACTTTATTCTTAACACGCTGGTTGATAAAGTAGTTAAATTGCATGAAACGGCTCTTGCGGAAAAACACATTACAATAGATGTGCATCTTCCGGAATCGCTTACCGCTTATGCCGATGATAATTTGATTGCCCAAGTGTTGATTAATCTGCTCAAAAATGCGATAGAAGCGATAGAGGCAGACAGCAATGGAAAAATTATTATTTCCGGCAAATGCAATGCAGAAGGGAAGATCGACTTGGAAGTTGCCGATGCCGGCAAACCAATTCCCGCCGATATTTTACCGCATATTTTTATTCCGTTTTTTACGACTAAACCATCAGGATCCGGCATTGGGCTTCCTGTTTCCCGTTACATCATGCGACTTCATGGCGGAAAATTGCATCATTTGCTTTCTTCCGACGGAATGACTGTGTTTCAGTTGGAAATGGATCAGGGCGCACTTTGAAATTTATGCCTGCTATCCGGTTTTTTTAAATATATTGCAAGCATCTGACGCGCAGCCTCAAAAGAGCTAATTTCCGAACGAAGAACTTGGGATTCTTTGAGCGCTAACTCTTTTTTTATTTTAGACGATTGATAGAATCGGTTTTTCAGTTGCTCGTTGATGCTTTCATACATCCAGTATTTGGCTTGTGAATTTCTATGAAAGTCGAAATAACCACTCGCTTTGGTAAATGCAACATACTCGTCAATCATGTCCCAAATCTCTGCAATTCCGATTTGGTAATAGCCGGAATAGGTTAATACTCTCGGCGTCCAGCCGGATGCAGGCGCAGGGAAAAGATGCAAGGCATTCCGGTATTGCGCCGCCGCTAAATTTGCTTTGTCAATATTATTCCCGTCGGCTTTGTTCACAACAATCCCATCAGCCATTTCCATGATTCCGCGTTTAATTCCCTGTAACTCATCCCCTGCTCCGGATAGTTGAATTAAAAGGAAAAAATCGACCATGGAATGAACAGCCGTTTCCGACTGTCCCACGCCGACTGTTTCAACAAAAACGGTATTGAATCCGGCGGCTTCGCATAAGATAATGGTTTCCCGAGTTTTACGGGCAACGCCTCCCAGCGATCCTGCAGTTGGCGAGGGTCGTATAAAAGCAAGCGGATTGCGGGAAAGTTCTTCCATCCGGGTTTTGTCGCCTAATATGCTGCCTTTGGAGCGTTCGCTGCTTGGATCAATAGCTAAAACGGCTAATTTTCGCTCTCGCCGGAGAATCAAGTGCATACCAAAGGCGTCAATAGACGTGCTTTTTCCGGCGCCCGGCACTCCGGTTATCCCGATTCGTACCGATCTGCCGGAGTGAGGTAAACATTTTTCGATGATTTCCTGCGCAACGGATTGATGTTCTTCTTTATGGCTTTCCAAAAGGGTTACCGCCTGACTTAAGACGGTAATATTTCCTTTCAGAATTTGCTCAATATATTCGGATGGAGAATAACTCCGGCGTTTTTTTCTTGCAATCAAATAGGGATTGACAACCGGAGGCTGTGCAATACCTTTATTCACATTCAATCCTGTGTATTTGGGATCATTTTCCGGATGTTCCACGCGCCGCATCAAGGATTTTTATTTATTTCGCTGCCGAGACCGACAACACGTATATTGGCGTATTGGGATCATCAGAAATAATTGATAATTTCGACGATAGACTTGTAGCTTTTTTAACGTTTACTTTTACATCAACTATTTGACCAGGGTTGACTACAAAATGGGATTTTAATACGGTCACCGCAGGATCGGTCGATTGAATAGAATGTACATTCAAAGCTGATTTTCCCGAATTGGCTATCTTCAATATCTGACTGCTCTCGCCGGCGCTTGTATTACTGAATTTGATTTCGGAGGGCGTCACATTAATTTTTCCTGCATTCGCTTTTTGTAGCGACGTCAATTGGGAAAAATCATCTATAACGGTTGCCGAAAAAGGAAAAGATTGACGGACATTGTTAACAAGGAGCGTGAAATCTCCCAGTAAATATCCATAGCTATTGTTATCCTGCACTTCCAACGTAACAACCATAACGCCGGCGGTTTTTGCAGGAATAATAACGGGATTAAAATTTACCGTCAAGTTTTTCGGTAATTTCATTGTCGCCTGAGTAATCGGACTATCGGAGTTGTTGAACACATCCAAACTTATGGTTTTTGCTTTCTTCCAACTGACTTGACCGAAATTCAAATCTTTTGTTTTTAAAAGATATTTACCCAGCGCTACCGGATATTCATCCTCCGGTTTCTTTTTTGCGCCATCGCCTTGTACTACGGTGCCTTTTATTTTTAATTTAGCCGGCGCCGATTGGTCGTTATTAAGATAGACTGTAATTGTTTTGTCAAAAACGCCAATTCGCCCTACCGGATTATAAGACACCTCGATTGATCCTTGTTTACCCGGCTCAATCGGTTCTTTTGTCCAAACAGGCTTCGTACATCCGCAGGAAGCTATCGCATTGGTTATCACGATTGGGTCGTTCGAATTATTCGTTAATACAAAATTAAAGGTCGCATTACCGTTTTTTTCACCGATAATTCCGAAATCATGTTCGGTTTCATTAAAACTTATTTTGGCATTCTGAGCTGCCGCCCAACCGCAAAATAAGATTAAACTTGTCAATAATAAGCTGATACGTTTCATAATCAAAATTTTTACAAGAAAATTTATTTTGACTGCAAAGGTAAAAAAATAAAATAGAAAAAATTCAGGAAATCTTAAATAATTTTATTTTGCGAGGGAGAAATTTCTCCGGCGAGGTATTTTGCCGTATAACCTGTCTTTGATTGAACCAATTCTTCGGGCGTTCCTGCGAACAAAATTTCACCGCCGGCTTTGCCTCCTTCGGGACCCATGTCGATGACGTAATCGGCGCATTTGATAATATCCATGTTATGTTCAATGATAATCATGGTATTTCCTTTATCAACCAAGCGATTGACGACTTCGAGCAAAACTTTGATGTCGTCAAAATGCAAGCCGGTAGTTGGTTCATCCAAAATATAAAGCGTTTTGCCCGTGTCGCGTTTTGCTAATTCGGCGGCTAATTTCACCCGTTGACTTTCCCCGCCGGAAAGCGTAGTGGAAGATTGTCCCAGCTTGATATATCCCATTCCGACATCTTGTAATACCTTTATTTTATGGTAAATAGTTGGAATATTTTCAAAAAATTCCACAGCGATATTGATTGTCATATCCAGCACATCGGCAATGGATTTTCCCTTGTACCGCACTTCGAGCGTTTCGCGGTTGTAACGTTTTCCGTGACAGTCTTCACAAGGTACCATCACGTCGGGCAAGAAGTTCATTTCAATTGATTTATAGCCGTTTCCATTGCAGGTTTCACAACGTCCGCCAGCCACATTGAACGAAAATCGTCCGGGTTTATATCCGCGAATTTTGGCTTCCGGCATTTCCACGAACAGATTGCGTATGTCGGAAAAAATACCGGTGTAAGTTGCGGGATTAGAGCGGGGCGTGCGTCCGATAGGCGACTGATCGACATTGACTATTTTATCTATAAATTCCAATCCTTCAATGGATTTAAATGGTAAAGGATCCTGAATGGAATGATACAGTTTCTGACTGATCAGCGGCTGTAGCGTATTATTAATCAACGTTGATTTTCCGCTTCCGGAAACGCCTGTAATACAGATGAATTTACCCAGCGGCAAACGCAGGTTCACATCTTTGAGATTGTTTCCCGTAGCGCCTTTCAACAGGATTTCTTTCCCATTGCCTTTGCGCCGTTTTGAAGGAATGGGAATCATTTCTTTCCCGTTGATGTAAGAAGATGTTAAAGTATTGGCTTTGAGTAATTCTCCGGGGGCGCCTGAAAAAACGATTTCTCCGCCTTTTCGTCCGGCGCGCGGACCTAAATCCACGATATAATCGGCGTGGAGCATCATTTCTTTGTCATGCTCTACCACAATTACGGAATTTCCCGTATCGCGCAATTGTTTCAGGGAATCAATCAGCCGGCTGTTGTCGCGCTGGTGCAAGCCGATGCTCGGTTCGTCCAGAATGTAAAGTACATTAACCAATTGCGAACCGATTTGCGTTGCTAAACGAATCCGCTGGCTTTCTCCTCCCGACAAACTGACGGAGGAACGGCTCAAAGAAAGATATTCCAATCCGACGTCTAATAAGAAATGCATCCGCGAACGGATTTCTTTCAGTATTTCAACCGCAATCTGTTTTTGTTTCTCCGACAGATGATTATCTAAATCGCACAACCAACTGTAAAGTTCCGACAAGTCCATTTCCGTCAGGTCGGCAATATTTTTTCCATTCAAATAATAGTGAAGCGCTTCTTTGTTCAAACGCTGACCTTTACATTCGGGGCAAGGGATGGTTCTGATGAATTGATCCGCCCATTTTTGCGCCGAAGCGGAAGCCTCCTGTTCCGATTGCATGGCGATGTATTTGCTGACGCCTTCGAAAGAGAGAAAATAATTGGAATTTCCCAACGATTCGTTTTTAATCTGCAACCGTTCTTCGGTTCCATTCAGGATTTCGTCTAACGCTTCTTCCGAAACTTCTTTCAAAGGCGTTTTTATATCGAAGTCGTATTTTTTAAGAATTGCTTCTATTTGCCAAAATATCAATACATTCCGGTATTTACCCAATGGAACGATTCCTCCCTGATAGGCGCTTAATTCCGGATTTGGGATAATCTTTTGCATGTCAATCTGATTGATTACGCCTAATCCTTTGCATTTCGGGCAAGCGCCCTGCGGCGAATTGAACGAAAAATTGTGAGGCGCCGGCTCGCTGTACGATAATCCGGTGGAAGGACACATCAACCGCCGGCTGAAATGACGGATTTCCTGAGTTTCCAAATCGAGCGACATCAACAATCCGTCGCTCTGGCGCATCGCTGTTCTGACGCTTTCTTTGATTCGTTTTTCATCTTTGGAATGAACCGCTAATTTATCGACTACTACTTCTACCGAATGATTCTTGTAACGGTCTAATTTCAATCCGTGAACGATTTCACGCAATTCCCCGTTGATCCTGACGGTAAGAAATCCTTTTTTACGCAGTTGCTCAAATAATTCTTTATAGTGTCCTTTACGGTTTCTGACTACCGGAGCCAGAATATATATTTTTCTTCCTTCATACTGTTTCAGAATTAAGTCGATGATTTGCTCTTCGGAATACTTGACCATTTTTTCTCCTGTCAGGTAGGAATAGGCTTCCCCTGCGCGGGCGAACAGCAAACGCAGAAAATCGTATATTTCAGTCGTTGTTCCAACAGTAGAACGCGGACTCCGGTTGGTCGTTTTCTGCTCAATCGCAATCACGGGGCTTAAACCGGTAATCTTGTCCACATCCGGACGTTCCAAATTTCCCAAAAAGTTGCGGGCGTAAGCCGAAAAAGTTTCGATATACCTTCGCTGACCTTCTGCAAAAATCGTGTCGAAAGCCAGTGAAGATTTCCCGCTACCGCTCAAACCGGTAATAACGGTTAATTGATTACGGGGAATTTGTACGTCTATATTCTTCAGATTATGTACGCGAGCGCCTTGTACATCAACGATTTCTTCGGTTATATGATTATTCTGCATCAGGAAAAACTTGCTTGTATTTTTTTTGATTCCTTATATAATAGTTCCACAAAAGGCAATGAAAGAGTATGCCGGAAGGCGATTCCACAACAGTTTTATCTAAATTCTCTTTTCGGATGGTTCGATAATTCTTTTTTTGCCGGTTAAAATCCCTGCGAGCGTTTAATACCGACAGAGCGTTCGCCGGATAACCTTTCAAAAGGAACTGTAAAGCGGCTAAATAATCGAATAAAAAGCGGAAAATCATCGTTTTAAGATAATATTTTTCCGGCAGATTTTTATAAACCATTAATAAATTGTTTCTGAAATTCAGAAAAGTTTTTCGTGGATGCTCCATTTTCAAAGTAGCGCCTCCGATATGGTAAACGACTGATTGAGGAAGACATACGATTTTTTTCCCTCTCGCTTTTAAACGCCAGCACAAATCAATTTCTTCCTGATGAGCAAAAAAATTTTTATCCAATCCTCCCGTTTCCCTGTAATCTTTCAACCGGATGAACAGACAAGCGCCGGTTGCCCAAAAAACCTCCGCCGGATTATCGTATTGCCCCTGATCTTTTTCAACAGTCGTAAAAATTCTCCCCCTGCAAAAAGGATAGCCGTAAATATCCATGAAACCGCCGGAAGCTCCCGCGTATTCAAAAGCGGCTTTATCTTTATAATCCAAGAGTTTCGGCTGAAGAGCCGCCACCTCCGGATGAGCGTCTAAATAGTCGATAGCGATTTCCAGCCAATGTTCGCTCACTTCAACATCGGAGTTCAGCAACACAGCGTATTCATGATTTAATTGCGACAGGGCGCGATTGTATCCTTCGGCAAAACCATAATTTTTGTCAAAGAAAACACTCCGGATTTGCGGGTAATGTGAAGCCAAAAACGATTCCGAATCATCGGTCGAACCGTTGTCGGCAATGATTATTTCAGCCGTTTCCGCCGGAGTATGCAGTAACAGGGCAGGCAAAAACCGCTCCAGTAACTTTTGACCGTTCCAATTGAGAATGACGACTGCCGCTTTTTGCATTTGAGATGAATTAAGGATACAAAGGTAAAAATAATTTTATTCTTTTTTATTCAACCTCCCGCTTTTTTGCAACGCTTGATCAAGTATATATACAATTTGCCCATTGACGCTGCGAAATTCGTCGGCAGCCCATTTTTCGACAGCTTTCATCCTTTCGCTATCTATTCGCAATACAAAGTTTTTATTTTTGTTTTCTTTTTGCATTCAATATATCTAAAAAATCCGCCATCTCTTCGGGTTTTTGCGTTCCAATGTATATTTTTTTATTGTTTAGCAACGTTAAAATTTTATTGTCGTTTTTTATTGTCAATTGTAGCGTTTTGTTTCCGGATGTAGTAAATGATTTTTCTCTAAATCCTTTACGCATACCCCATTGTTTATATTTTCCTCTAAAATTTTTTTCAATTACAGCGGCGTCTATTATGTTATCCCAAGGTGTAAACCCGAATTTGAACTGAAAAGGAAACATTCGTTCATAAACTCCGTCTTCATTTATTAATGTATCCAAGCGCATAAAATAAAAACTTGCCATAAGTAAAACGATTATAACCGTAACCCCAATCGTAACGATAATAAGCGCTGCATCAGGCATAGGATTATCTCCAAATGGTTTTCCCATACCAAGTTGAACGATGCATCCGTAAATGAAAATTCCAATAATAGAAAAGAATAACAAAATAACCCACCGCCCTCTCCACTGATTAAACCGTTGGCACTCCTGAAATTCAAGTTCTTCTTTCATACACTTAATTGTATAACGTTCCGGTATTTACAATCGGTTGAGGATTTTCGTCGCCGCAAAGGACGACTAACAAATTAGAAACCATAGCCGCTTTTTTATCGTTGTCTAATTCGATGATTGATTCTTCTGATAATTTAGTCAAAGCTTGCTTAACCATTCCTACGGCGCCGTCCACTATTTTTTCTCGGGCGCTGATAATGGCTTCCGCTTGTTGACGGCGAAGCATTATGGCTGCAATTTCCGGAGCATAAGCCAGATAATTGACGCGGGCTTCTATGACTTCAATTCCGGCAATTGCCAAGCGTTCATTTAATTGCTTTTCCAGAATTTCGTTGATTTCCTCACCTCCCGAACGCAAGGTCAGTTTTTCATCTTCATTATCTACATGGTCGTAAGCAAACATTCCGGCAACATAGCGCAACGCTGCATCGCTTTGTACTTTAACGAAGTCTTCGTAAGATTTCATTTTTGTCTGAAGATTGTCAACTATTCCTACTCCTTGCGTCACAACGCTTGCTTTAGAAGTATTGTCGATGTCGAAAGATGCTTTGTAAGTATCCACAACCCGCCAGACCAATACTTGTCCTATCATTACCGGATTCCCTTTTTTATCGTTCACCTTTATGGGCTGGGCATCTAAATTCCGGGCGCGTAAAGTTAACTTTTTCTTTGCGTAAAAAGGATTCACCCAAAAGAAGCCATTGTCTGTGACTGTTCCTTTGTATTTACCGAAAAAAACCATTACGCGGGCTTCGTTCGGTTCAATTTGCATGAATCCAGCCCAGAAAATACAGTTTTTAATAAAAAACAACACTAACAGAATTGAGCAAAAGACTGTTAAACCAATTGGCAAAGAAGCGTTGACCAACCATACGAGAGCGCCGATGACAGCGAATAAAAATAGAATATTAAAAAGCAACATTGCGATACCGGAAAGTTTTAGTCCGGTGAAATTTTTTTCTTTTGTTTCCATAAATAATTATGATTATAAAATGATATTTAAATAATATCACAAAGGTATTATGTTTATTTGAAATATGCAAATAGTTTGAAAGAAATTTTTCCGGAAAAATTTTGTACTCCTAAGCGAAACCCTTACCTTTACGGCAAAACAACGAACATAATGCAGGAAAAAATAAAACAATATTTTCTTTCAAGATTAGCGCATACGCAACAGTCGGCAGAAAAAGTCCGCCGGAAGATTTATTATTTAGGAACCATTCGCCTGTTGATTGCAGTCGCCGCAATGGCTCTTGCTTATATCTTTCGCAGTCAAGGAATATTGATTGCAGGGGGAATTATTTTTATTGGCATATTCCTTTTCCTGCTGGCTTTAAAGCGCTGGAACCGCCTGCAAAAAAGGAAAGATTATCTGGACACTTCGGTTGTTTGTGATAAAAACGAATTGGACGCTTTGGATTACCGTTTTGACGCTTTCGACGGCGCTCCGGAGCGGATTCAGGCGCTTCATCCGTTTGGTCTTGATTTGGATATTTTCGGAAATCATTCCATGTTTCAATCTGTTAACCGTACCGTAACGGCTGATGGAAAACAAATTTTAGCCGGATGTTTTGAAAAACCTGAGCTTTCGACGGAAATAATAAAAAAACGGCAGCAAGCGGTTAAGGAGTTAAGCGCTAAACCGGATTTTTTGCATCATTTTCAAGTAACAGGACGAATGAACCAAGGAAATGATTCCGACCGGCAGGAAATCGAAGACTTTGTGGCTCAGCCGGCTACTATCCGGAATAGAAAGGGCTGGAAAATTGTGTTTTTTGCTTTTCCCCTGCTTTGGATTACTGTTTTCTTATTAATAGTCTTTGGCGTAATTTCGCCTCTGCAAGTTGGTATTATTTATGTTTTTGCTTTGCTAATCAGCGAAAGTCAGGCAAAAAAAATCAACCGGCTACATGCCCTGATTGGTAAGAAAGTAGCCATACTTGCGTCTTATTCACAATTGATTCAATCGGTTGAAAAAGAATTTTTTGAATCGGAAGCGCTTTGGGATATTCAATCGCATTACAGGAAAGAAGGAAAACCTGTTTCGGCGATTATCAGCCGGTTGGCTCAATTAGCCGGCGAGCTGGAACAACGATCGAACCTGATGACGCATGTATTGTTTAATCCGCTGTTTTTATGGGATATTTATAAAACAATGCAAATTGACCGTTGGAAAGCGTCTTATGGCAGTGAAGCGGTCGGGTGGATACGGACGTTGGGCGAATCGGATGCCTTTGTTTCGCTGGCTACGTTTGCTTTTACCCATTCCGATTACGCCTATCCGGAGCTTACCGGCGATTATTTTACCTTGAAAGGAAAAGGGTTGGGACATCCTTTGATGAATAGGGAAACTTGCGTCAGGAATGATATTAATATTGTCAGGCAACCGTATTTTTTGGTTATTACAGGAGCGAATATGTCGGGAAAAAGTACGTATCTTCGTACGGTCGGAGTCAATTTTGTTCTGGCATGTATGGGCGTTCCGGTATGCGCCGATTCGTTGCTCCTGAGTCCCGCCGCGCTGTTTACCAGCCTGCGGACTTCCGATTCTCTAAGCGACAATGAATCCTATTTTTATGCCGAACTCAAACGGTTGAAAATGATTATCGACCGGTTGGAAAACGGAGAAAAACTTTTCATCATTCTGGACGAAATTCTGAAAGGCACCAACTCAGTCGATAAACAAAAAGGTTCGCTTGCCCTGATTCAACAATTCATTCGCCTGCATTCCTGCGGGATTATAGCTACTCACGACTTAATACTGGGAAATCTCGAAACGGAATTTCCCGATAATGTCAAAAATTATCACTTTGATGCTGATATACTGGGCGATAAACTGACTTTTTCCTACCTGATTCAAGAAGGAATAGCGCATAACATGAATGCCTGCTTCCTGATGAAGAAGATTGGAATTACCCTTTAGCTAAAAATGCCAATTGGTGTTCGTGTTAGAATTATTCGTATTCGTAGCCGGAGTAGTCGTATTTTTATTAATGCTTCCCCAAATGGAAGTGTAGTATTGCATTGCTTCCGGCAATACTTTTTGAATATCTGCAATCCGGGTATTGTCCGCCGGGTGGTCGCTCATAAATTCGGGAGTCGAACTTGCTCCTTGCTGCGCCATCCGTTGCCAGAAAGGTAAGGCAACATCGGGCGAATAGCCTGCAATCGCCATAAAAATGAGACCTAAATGGTCGGCTTCCGATTCCTGTTTGCGGCTAAAAGGTAATAAAACGCCGTATTGAGCGCCTAAACCAAATACCGATTGTCCGACAGACTGAACTGTCGAGGACGCTTTTCCCAATACGCTACTCAAGCCGGCAGCGCCATACTGGGCAAGCATTTGTTGCGACATGCGTTCGTTCGCGTGCTTGGCTACTGCGTGCGCCACTTCGTGACCCAATACAACCGCTAAGCCTGTTTCATCTTGAGTTACGGGTAAAATACCTGAATAAACGACAATTTTTCCTCCCGGCATACAAAACGCATTCACCTGCGGATCTTCAATCAGATTAAATTCCCATGAATAACCGGACAATTGAGATTCCATTCCCTGCGATTTGTAATAGGCTTGCACCGCATCGGCAATTTTACTGCCTACTTTGGTTACTAAAGCTGTTGCAGTCGCGTTGGTTGATTTTTTCGCAGTTTGGATGTAATCGTTGTATTGTTGCAAACTCAACGATAATACTTCCTGATCGGAAACTAAATTCAACTGGTTGCGTCCGGTAATGGGAACACTGCTGCAACCGTAAATGCCGATAAGGATTAGGCACAATAAAGCTATTTTTTTCATGAGGCGAAAATTTAATATGGTTATGTTTTGTTTATATTAATTTAACGGTGCAAAAGTAATAATAAATAATTAATGTTTTGCAGTTCTGTATGGAAATTTTACGCCGGATCATCATTTCCTGTTCAATTATGATGTTGATCCGGCGTAAGTTGAAAATCCCCATTATTGCGTAATATCAATGCTTCCCAGTTGATAGTCTAACGTAGCGCCTAACAGAATATTAAACTCTCCGTTTTTGCGAAGCTTTACGTAACCGTTATTTTTTATTGTTACCGAACTTTGAGGCATCGCTTTGATATTGGCGTTTAGTACTTTCCCGCCGTCAATTACAAGATTTGCGCCCGGACGGATGATGAGCATTGACGAGCTGTTCATGTTGAGCGTGCAGGCTGAATTTAACGTGAGCGTAGCGCCCGGTTCGATGATCAGGTTGTCGCAAATATCCATGATGCTGTTCCATGCCGTATTTGACAGAATCTGCGTTGGCGGACAAATCTTCCAGTATTCGCCGGTATTGCGGGCGTCGTGACGAGCGCTACCCCATTCGATGCGGTTGGGATTGCCGTTGGTTTTCCAAACATAGATTTTATTGTCGCCGGCAGTGCCGGCAGCTATCTCCGATTTTCCGTCTCCGTCCAAATCGGCAATAACAGGAGTAGCATTTCCAAATGTATTATCTGTTTGCAGCGGAAAACCAAGTACTTGGGCGCCACTGCGTTTATAACCATATATTTTCCCTTCCGTGACAGAAGTAACAATAATTTCCGCCTCATTGTCGCCGTCGATATCTGCCAAAAGCGGATAACGGGCTTGACTTTCCAAGCCGGGAACAGGAATTGTATCATAAAGCGTTCCATCATTATTCCATATATTAATACCCGTTGCTACTACAGCTACTACTTCCAAACTGTCGTTATTTTCCAAATTGCCGACTGATATTTCTTTCGTTAAACCGGTTGCCCATGAATAATTTGCAGTAGAAGTATATTTATTATACAAACTTGTTGTATCCCAACCGGGCAACATCGCCCCGGTTGTATCGATAGCCAGTATTCTGCATGAAGTTGGATTATTGGTAAGAAAAGCGGATATTAATATTTCTTTTTTATCATCGTTGTTAATATCGCAGACTACAGGTGAAGAATCAAAACAATAACCGGGTAAAGTAAAGAATGGATTTTTTGCTCCAAAAGGATTTCCATTGTGATGCCATACGTAAACGCCATCGGTATAACCCGCTATGATTTCTTTGTCGCCATCGCCATCCAAATCGGCAACGGC
>Ga0123357_10004866_pt1 | contig 15920 bp, 6 predicted proteins | sample TergutEmb28metaG_FD_89873 | JGI IMG/M metagenome (GOLD analysis project Ga0123357, IMG submission 89873) | Embiratermes neotenicus P4 segment gut microbial communities from Petit-Saut dam, French Guiana - Emb289 P4 | ecosystem: Host-associated > Arthropoda: Insects > Digestive system > Gut ... | reverse complement strand
CATAGTGCGATCGGAAGGATTTTATGTCAATGAAAAATCCACTGACACCAGCTGGGATCGAACCAGCGACCTTCCGATTTGTAGCACAGCACCTTAACCACTGTGCTACCGCGGTCCCCCAAACTTGATATAAACAAACCGAAATAAGCGTAATTTATGCAGAATTTTTAAACGTGTTCTAAAATGTTGGTACCAGCGATTACCGTAATTTATGTTACCTCAAAACAGTTTTCGATCCGTTTTCTACTTACCATTAATTTTCAAACTTGCCAGCTGTCTATAGCCCATAATTGTTCACATCAATTTCTATGACCGACTTTGTAGTTAATAATGTTAAGTATAAGGTGAAATCCTATCAATTCTTATACCAGAAACGTTTGTCACTCGAATTTTTCATCTTTCACTTCGCAATCACCATGGGCCCATTGATCATGCCCCGTCACCCTACACAAAGCAATGAATCGAGTCACCACAAAGTATCATTCTCTTTTCCGTCTCTTTTATTTCAATTCATTGTAGAAGTCTTGAATTTTTCAGTATATGTAGCAATCGCTATACAGATTTTGGCCACCCATTTTCTATTAAATGTTACCTTGTATATTCATAATTACGTCATACCATTTTATGAAAACAGTATGTTTTGAATGTATGTTGTAGGATTATCGTTCGTACAAGCTTTGGTTAATTTTGGTTCAGAAGTTTATACTTTTTAAAGTGTACACACGCGCGTCCAGACAAACAAATGATACACGTGTGACTAGTTAAAGCGTATAAGGAAGGCCAGTACTTAAATGTACGCTTTTACCTACCTGAATGTCACGAAAAAACACGTATTCACAGCTACGGCATCACGTTATAGTTTATGTAGATTGCATTCTTGTTTCATAGTGGCAGCACTGCATAAGCGGCCTGTACTAATCAATTAATTAAAGAGATGTGTGTAATATGAGATATCTTGTACTCTCTGAATTTTCGTATATTCCCACACAAAGTGCCTGGGAAGAAGTCTATACGTAGCGATGCAGTCGCTTCCAACTTACGATTCAATAAAGTGCATTGTACGAGCATCATTACATGATTTGTAATAATTTTGACATAACGCATCGGTCTTCATTAATCGTAACGTATCAATGTGACAGAATTCTGATGCTTAAGGAGGCGCCATACTTCACTGCAGCACTGCCCGAGATGAACTGCAAGGGTGGTCGGTCATATTGCAATCCCCACTCGACAGCTGGACCGTAGCCTCAGTGACTCTATATAAAAGGCAGACCGACTACCCCATATTGTCTCACACCCCATATTACTTCTCTTCTCCCTGCTGTACTTAAATTTTTTCAAACTTTTGAATCACAATTTAAATTTTAAATGTTTTTAATAAGAATTAATTTGTAGTTACCAGAGAAAACGAAAAGTTGGTTGTTGTTTTTGTTGTTGTTGTTGTTGTTGTTGTTGGTGGTGGTGGTGGTGGTTGTGGTAGTAATGGTTGTTGTGGTGTTCATGTTGGTGGTGGTCGTTGTCGTCGTCGAGATGGTCGTGTCGGTGGTGGTGGTTGTGGTGGTGGTGGTGGTGGTGATCGTGGTCGTGGTTTTTATCTTTCAAGTGTTATCACGGGAAGTTTATTCCATAGCTTTACAGTGCATGCCAAAGAACACAGTAATCTACTGTAGACTTGATTTATATGGCTCAGAAAGGGCACTAGTGACGAGCTCTGGTGATCGTACTAATGAAAATTCTGTCAATAGCTATTATTAATTGGACATAGATTGTTAAGCGTAGGGGAGAGATGAACGGATTTGAAGTTACATTAATGAATTTTCGGGTTACATAATAGGCGCATAGTTTCTCTAGAGTTGAGAGACAGTTCTGTTGTCAGAAAAGTAGGGAGTTCGTTATTGTTTGGTAGCAGATAATCTCTGGATACACCGTCTGAAATTTATTATCTGATGGTCTAGAAGTGCACACTGTCAAAATATTGTCGCTTAGCAACACATTTTGAAGCTGACGGGAAGTTCAGAATTCCTCAAATTAGATGCCATATCATCTCAGACCCGCACTCCGATTTCAATTTAATTTGAACATGAGTAAGCAAACCCATTCAGTCCGAAGACGATTTACTTGGTTTCCGAAAATCGACTTCTCTCTTTTCCCTTGTATTTTCTACTCGTGTCTGACCCACACACGTTTTACAACGTCATATTCGTCGTCTTTATACTGCGGTTATTTTAAAATAAGTTTTTGCTACTGTCAATAACATTCCCTTGTCAGAAAATCGTATTTTATGAGTTAAATTCGTCTACTTCCTGATTTAAAACTCTTTCGTATTGTCGATTCAATCATGCATCGGCTGTATCTAAAATAGATTCCAAGATTCACAAATTCAACGAATCGTAAAAATCTTCCATCAGAATGGTCTACAAATCTGTCTCTTATGTAGTGATTCAAATGATAAATTCACTTACGCTGCCCTTGCTCCGAATCGACTGAGATTTACACTTGATTTAACAGCGGACTTTTAGCCATGTCTTTGAGGACGCAGCCTGCCTCTTTCGAATTCTGAAGCCTCTTTTCAAACCTCGCATCGGAGATTGGCCGTCGTGAATGAGGTTTATCGCTGTCTTACAATGTCTGTTCACGTACACATCAGAATACCCCTAAATACACGCAACGGCTGTTTTCTGTGACGCCCTTTTTAATTCAATACGCCACTACTCCTGATATATAATAGATATGCTATACATACTTTACAAATAAAATTAATCAATAAAGATTATAATATGTCTAAGTACTTTGTTTGTCACAAGTTTGTACAAGGGACCTGACGATGAAGGTCAACCGTTCTCAGTCTCGGGGTTACTAATTCGCGCTCTTAAGCAGGGGGTTAATTAATTTACTGTATCGACAGGACGGGGGGTGTTGAGGTGGACCCACTCCAGGCTGACCGATATGATATTTGTCAAGACAGTGTCTTAATTTTATAACGCATGACGTTTCTTCGCCACGTTCGCGAAGGTCCGACATTGTAACTTAATCAAGCACAACGAATCATCCAAATACTTACCTACATTTCTCTTGGAACTAATTTAGTAATGTCTATCCTCTTATAATAAGCCTACTTTATCCAAGATTGTGTATTTTGTAGGCCACACACGCGCTTTATACCCCGACCATCTAATCTACCTGGTTTAGGTGTATCTCCACCAGTAAATTTGTCAAAAATCTGAAATTAGTTTGCAGTCAGGTAGGAAAAGAACATTTGCTCTTTGTTTTTCAGCGAAATTTTCTGTCTGCATATTTAATACATCCCACTGGCCGTACTACCCTTCGTTGATTCTGGGAAAATTCAAACATGTACTGTACCAACTGTAACGCGTATTCGTGATGTGTTTGGTGGACATGGGCCGGTTGATTTGGGATCTGCTGTGTAAAGAGGGGCACCGGGACAGACGTGTTCGGGGTAAGTCGGTTTTCCCCTCTCACTACCATTCCGCAAATTCTCCATACTCATTTATTCATCCATTACCGATGCTGCATAATCTTGGCAACTGACAGCTTCTTTGCCGAAACACTTTAAAGTATACGTACCGTGGAATGCTCCGTGGGTAGGTGGAGTCTATTTCTCTGTGTCTTCCACATTATAAGCTTCTGATTGAATAAAATTACGAATTTTTAGAGGCTCAAATTTGGATGACATTGTAACTTTGGCACACGTTTACAGTGGTAATGATATGCCGAGTTCACATTGAGACCAAATTGAGCTGTACCTGGTTTTCAACCCTTATCCTGTTAAGGTGGAGAATATGGTGAGCTTCTAATATTGCCAGCAAATGGCAGATGGGATTTAACTCGGCGTTGAAAGGGTTCAAACACGGATGATTGTTCGAAAAGGCAATAGTTGTGAATCAGATGATATAAATTTTATTTAAAACAACTTTCGACATGGCGCATAGTCAACAAAAACTAAAGGAAATACTTTGTGACAGCTCCAGAGTGTTTTGAAATAACAGATTTTTATCATATCGATACCCTTTGCATTGTAACGGAACACGAATTGTAGCTACTTTCTTTATTAAGTTTAAATTGAACCAGGATTCGATAGCAAGATGTAGTTTTTGTCTGTTATAAATTTTGTATAAAATCCCACAACAAACCCTCACAGTCCTCATTCTATGGACCACTCAGTTAAAATTGTGTAAGGGAAATGTGGAGAAACAGTTGTACATAAACATATTCTGTGCGAAAATGCTGAACTTTGCAATGATCAAGCAAGTGAAAAGGACAATAGTATATGCCTTTTAAAAGGATGAGAAATAAGGGGGAATGAAAATCAAATAAACTTTTAGATGGTAACTCCAAAACACCTGGTGGGATTACGGAAGAGTGAAATAGGTCTAGTCGAAAAATCAGGTTTATGATGATAGAAGAAAAATGAACAGGTTTGTGCCAGATGACAAATGTTAGAGGAAAGAGAAAAGGCAGTAAAAATTAAACAATTAAACAATGAAATAAGTCAATAATGATGACCCATAAATCCCTACAAAGTTTTCTTTGCCAATGTTCATGCTTCTTGGAGAATGCTGTTTAATTGTTGCAGTCTTACGTGCATTTTTAGCACACAATGCCTCCAAAACGCGTGACAAATTTCATGAAGCAATCAGAGGCTAACGTTTGATTCTGAAGAAGAATATTAATTAATAAATTTAATCTGCGCTACATAATGGAGCTTTTGAGATGCCATATATGTTGATGGTGCCTTCAAACGAATTAATAAAATGATTATGAATGCTGACTGAGTAAGAATTCGAAAGGAGGCTTACAGAGATATGACGTATTATGTCGCTATTACTTTAACCCTGTAATTTGTAAGCGCACGGGTAATGGAGACAAAACTCCATACATTGTTGACTCAAGGTCGCGGTAATGAGCACTCCTTTTTCTTTGTCGGAGGCCCATATTTTAATGTGGGTCGCGATATCTGCTGTGCTGATTGATACATTTGCTCCCTCCTGTCAACCCTTCTATGAAACTACTGGAACAGTACGTCAGATTAAGTCAGTGCTGCTCCCTCACACACCGTGTCTGGTTCATTATTCACGGATCATCCTACCTTTCGACGCTATAAACTTAGCCGAAGCAGATTACAGTGTCCTTAAATAAATTATAATACAAATTGAGTGTAATTTTAAGACACGGCAGGTGACGAAACTGAGTGGGCATCTACACACTGTGACCGTTTTGTTCCTGAAACACGAACGATTATAATGCTTCTCGGTCAGAATAATCAGTGATGAAACTGATATTCGAGTTTTGTACTGCCGATGCAAATCCAGATTGCTAACGCTGCAATTTGATGCTTAATAATAATAATAATAATAATAATATAATTCAGTTTAATTTAAAGTGTATTTATTAACGAGTAGGCTTAACAGCACAAGAGCCTACCATAAAGTCAGAACAAAGACACAAGTAAAACACCAGAACAATACCAATGCACAAAAACAAAACACTAAGCAAACAAAACAATAAATATGGTGGGAGAAGAAGAGTATAAAACGTACGAGGACAAATGCTCTAAATCTCGATGAAATCATAAATATCAGGGTATAAAAATTTCACAGATTAGCGCAAAATTTGTTTTGAAGAAGTAGTTGTTTTCCTAAAGATACCGACCTCTTTGCACGCATGGTTAGCAACCGAAACAAATCTAGAGGACGGAGAGTTAATAATAATAGTAATAATAAAAATATGTGTTGATATAATTTTGTTGTTAAAATTGAGGGAACGCAGAAGAGATGCATTTTGTTGCGCCATTTAAACCTGCCTCTTTCTCTTGTAGATTACGATTTTGTGGTTAAAGCATAGTGATAAATCTCGGATGGTAAGGGTGACGCTTCTAGCTAGGTTGGTTATTTTTCGGTTGATACGGTTAAGTATTTTGAATCGCCTTCAATTTGACAAAGTCGCTTCGGATAAGCTTATGCGTTGAATAGGGACGATCCAAGTATCAGTTCTGTGCCAAACCAAAGGTTTTGCTGTCTCGGCTACTTTTGATGAAAAATGTGAGGCATTTTAGAAGTAAGTCTGAAATCTCACTGCGGGAAAACACTGGCACGCCTCCCCGTGTATATGTCGGCCTGCATCACAGAGCGGTAGTGCGATCTGCTGACAGTACGGCGCTTTATTGATTTTCACAAAAGTTTGCAGCAGCAGCAGCTGCATCAATCTACCATATATGATGGTGGTTGTGGGTTCCGTAGCGACAAAATTAGTTTCTGTAGAAGTTATTCAAGAGTTCCCGAACAAGAGGGACAGAGACAGAATAGATCGGCCATTACTTCTAGAGATGTAACAATGTATCCTCTATACTTGAAGCCACGCCGGAACGTCAAGTTAAAGTTGATATGTAACGAAATGAGAACACGGCCACTGCCCGGGTTACTGAGAGAGGAGCAAGTAAAATGGACAGTCTTCAAGGACTTCCTTTCTGTAGGTGTCTAACCTCTTAACTGTTAGGTTGCACAACTTTCAGACTTGACATAGAGGTCTGAAAATCACAGACCATGTCTAGTGGCTCCTGCCTGAAGAAATCTTCAGACTTGACATAGAGGTCTGAAAATCACGGACCATGTCTAGTGGCTCCTGCCTGAAGGAATCTTCAGACTTGACATAGAGGTCTGAAAATCACGGACCATGTCTAGTGGCTGCTGCCTGAAGAAATCTTCAAACTTGACATAGAGGTCTGAAAATCACAGACCATGTCTAGTGGCTCCTGCCTGAAGAAATCTAGGTTGCACAACTTTCAGACTTGACAAAGAGGTCTGAAAATCACAGACCATGTCTAGTGGCTCCTGCCTGACGAAATCGTCGACGTAAATTTCTTCAGAACTGTAGGCGAAAAACCAAGAAAACGTATTCTTCAATTTGGCGTAAAACTTTTAAAATTATCTTTTGAAAATATATTTGCCTGCAAACTGTTTCGTCATTTCCTTTTACTTATAAATTATTGTTCCTGTGGTGCTTGCATTTTCTGTTTTCCTTTCTAACTGAAAATGCGTACTGACTAGGTCAGATTGCGTGAGAGGCTGTGTGGGTCCAAACCTACGTTGAAACAGTTAAGGTTACGCTGAATCCCTTACTTTTTGCTGCGTGTCAGTTTTAGGCGCGTTCGCAAGATCGCTACAAGTGACTATTAGCTACGTCATGTCTGTCCGTCCGCGTGGAACAACTCGGCTCTCACTTTACAGATTTTTATGAAATTTGATATTTGCGTATTTTTCGAAAATCTGTCGAGAAAATTAAAGTTTCAATAAAATCTGACCAGAATAACGGATAATTTACATGAAGACCAATAAACATTTTTGATCATATCTTTCTTAGTTCTTCCTATAATGATAAATACATCAAAGTTATAGAGAAAATTAAAATACACATTTTATGTTTTGTAACTTTTTTTTAAAAAAATTCCTGCCCTATATGAGACAGTGTGGAAAATTATTTCACAGCCAGGAAGTCCGTATATGACAATGTGGCACATGCGCCTTGCATGCCTTATACGTAAGTCTACAAAAACACACTCACAATATGTAATACTTGTTTCTTTTCTACTGCAACAGTGGTTGAACGGGAGCGCCTCAATGTTACCTTCTGCGTGCATTGCCTCTATTTTTATTCAGTAATTCTGCAAGCAGAAATGCGTTTGGAACATATGGAATTTGTCGGTAGAATGCGTTTTAGAAAATGTAAATTTCGTGAACATGAAATAAAGTGAAATGACAACTTCATGCAACTAGGCAATTTTATTGATGTATTCTTAGCTCGGCATGTTTCGGATACATACGCCCATCATAAGGAGCATTAGATGTTGAGTTGCAGCATATGGTTTTCTGCACCGAGTTTTTGGATGGGTGGTGGTCTTGAGAGCCGCTGCGTCGGTCGTGTTTACGGTGCGGATGGTGCCATGCATGGCACCATCCGCACCGTAAACACGACCGACGCAGCGGCTCTCAAGACCACCACCCATCCAAAAACTCGGTGCAGAAAACCATATGCTGCAACTCAACATCTAATGCTCCTTATGATGGGCGTATGTATCCGAAACATGCCGAGCTAAGAATACATCAATAAAATTGCCTAGTTGCATGAAGTTGTCATTTCACTTTATTTCATGTTCACGAAATTTACATTTTCTAAAACGCATTCTACCGACAAATTCCATATGTTCCAAACGCATTTCTGCTTGCAGAATTACTGAATAAAAATAGAGGCAATGCACGCAGAAGGTAACATTGAGGCGCTCCCGTTCAACCACTGTTGCAGTAGAAAAGAAACAAGTATTACATATTGTGAGTGTGTTTTTGTAGACTTACGTATAAGGCATGCAAGGCGCATGTGCCACATTGTCATATACGGACTTCCTGGCTGTGAAATAATTTTCCACACTGTCTCATATAGGGCAGGAATTTTTTTAAAAAAAAGTTACAAAACATAAAATGTGTATTTTAATTTTCTCTATAACTTTGATGTATTTATCATTATAGGAAGAACTAAGAAAGATATGATCAAAAATGTTTATTGGTCTTCATGTAAATTATCCGTTATTCTGGTCAGATTTTATTGAAACTTTAATTTTCTCGACAGATTTTCGAAAAATACGCAAATATCAAATTTCATAAAAATCTGTAAAGTGAGAGCCGAGTTGTTCCACGCGGACGGACAGACATGACGTAGCTAATAGTCACTTGTAGCGATCTTGCGAACGCGCCTAAAACTGACACGCAGCAAAAAGTAAGGGATTCAGCGTAACCTTAACTGTTTCAACGTAGGTTTGGACCCACACAGCCTCTCACGCAATCTGACCTAGTCAGTACGCATTTTCAGTTAGAAAGGAAAACAGAAAATGCAAGCACCACAGGAACAATAATTTATAAGTAAAAGGAAATGACGAAACAGTTTGCAGGCAAATATATTTTCAAAAGATAATTTTAAAAGTTTTACGCCAAATTGAAGAATACGTTTTCTTGGTTTTTCGCCTACAGTTCTGAAGAAATTTACGTCGACGATTTCGTCAGGCAGGAGCCACTAGACATGGTCTGTGATTTTCAGACCTCTTTGTCAAGTCTGAAAGTTGTGCAACCTAGATTTCTTCAGGCAGGAGCCACTAGACATGGTCTGTGATTTTCAGACCTCTATGTCAAGTTTGAAGATTTCTTCAGGCAGCAGCCACTAGACATGGTCCGTGATTTTCAGACCTCTATGTCAAGTCTGAAGATTCCTTCAGGCAGGAGCCACTAGACATGGTCCGTGATTTTCAGACCTCTATGTCAAGTCTGAAGATTTCTTCAGGCAGGAGCCACTAGACATGGTCTGTGATTTTCAGACCTCTATGTCAAGTCTGAAAGTTGTGCAACCTAACAGTTAAGAGGTTAGACACCTACAGAAAGGAAGTCCTTGAAGACTGTCCATTTTACTTGCTCCTCTCTCAGTAACCCGGGCAGTGGCCGTGTTCTCATTTCGTTACATATCAACTTTAACTTGACGTTCCGGCGTGGCTTCAAGTATAGAGGATACATTGTTACATCTCTAGAAGTAATGGCCGATCTATTCTGTCTCTGTCCCTCTTGTTCGGGAACTCTTGAATAACTTCTACAGAAACTAATTTTGTCGCTACGGAACCCACAACCACCATCATATATGGTAGATTGATGCAGCTGCTGCTGCTGCAAACTTTTGTGAAAATCAATAAAGCGCCGTACTGTCAGCAGATCGCACTACCGCTCTGTGATGCAGGCCGACATATACACGGGGAGGCGTGCCAGTGTTTTCCCGCAGTGAGATTTCAGACTTACTTCTAAAATGCCTCACATTTTTCATCAAAAGTAGCCGAGACAGCAAAACCTTTGGTTTGGCACAGAACTGATACTTGGATCGTCCCTATTCAACGCATAAGCTTATCCGAAGCGACTTTGTCAAATTGAAGGCGATTCAAAATACTTAACCGTATCAACCGAAAAATAACCAACCTAGCTAGAAGCGTCACCCTTACCATCCGAGATTTATCACTATGCTTTAACCACAAAATCGTAATCTACAAGAGAAAGAGGCAGGTTTAAATGGCGCAACAAAATGCATCTCTTCTGCGTTCCCTCAATTTTAACAACAAAATTATATCAACACATATTTTTATTATTACTATTATTATTAACTCTCCGTCCTCTAGATTTGTTTCGGTTGCTAACCATGCGTGCAAAGAGGTCGGTATCTTTAGGAAAACAACTACTTCTTCAAAACAAATTTTGCGCTAATCTGTGAAATTTTTATACCCTGATATTTATGATTTCATCGAGATTTAGAGCATTTGTCCTCGTACGTTTTATACTCTTCTTCTCCCACCATATTTATTGTTTTGTTTGCTTAGTGTTTTGTTTTTGTGCATTGGTATTGTTCTGGTGTTTTACTTGTGTCTTTGTTCTGACTTTATGGTAGGCTCTTGTGCTGTTAAGCCTACTCGTTAATAAATACACTTTAAATTAAACTGAATTATATTATTATTATTATTATTATTATTAAGCATCAAATTGCAGCGTTAGCAATCTGGATTTGCATCGGCAGTACAAAACTCGAATATCAGTTTCATCACTGATTATTCTGACCGAGAAGCATTATAATCGTTCGTGTTTCAGGAACAAAACGGTCACAGTGTGTAGATGCCCACTCAGTTTCGTCACCTGCCGTGTCTTAAAATTACACTCAATTTGTATTATAATTTATTTAAGGACACTGTAATCTGCTTCGGCTAAGTTTATAGCGTCGAAAGGTAGGATGATCCGTGAATAATGAACCAGACACGGTGTGTGAGGGAGCAGCACTGACTTAATCTGACGTACTGTTCCAGTAGTTTCATAGAAGGGTTGACAGGAGGGAGCAAATGTATCAATCAGCACAGCAGATATCGCGACCCACATTAAAATATGGGCCTCCGACAAAGAAAAAGGAGTGCTCATTACCGCGACCTTGAGTCAACAATGTATGGAGTTTTGTCTCCATTACCCGTGCGCTTACAAATTACAGGGTTAAAGTAATAGCGACATAATACGTCATATCTCTGTAAGCCTCCTTTCGAATTCTTACTCAGTCAGCATTCATAATCATTTTATTAATTCGTTTGAAGGCACCATCAACATATATGGCATCTCAAAAGCTCCATTATGTAGCGCAGATTAAATTTATTAATTAATATTCTTCTTCAGAATCAAACGTTAGCCTCTGATTGCTTCATGAAATTTGTCACGCGTTTTGGAGGCATTGTGTGCTAAAAATGCACGTAAGACTGCAACAATTAAACAGCATTCTCCAAGAAGCATGAACATTGGCAAAGAAAACTTTGTAGGGATTTATGGGTCATCATTATTGACTTATTTCATTGTTTAATTGTTTAATTTTTACTGCCTTTTCTCTTTCCTCTAACATTTGTCATCTGGCACAAACCTGTTCATTTTTCTTCTATCATCATAAACCTGATTTTTCGACTAGACCTATTTCACTCTTCCGTAATCCCACCAGGTGTTTTGGAGTTACCATCTAAAAGTTTATTTGATTTTCATTCCCCCTTATTTCTCATCCTTTTAAAAGGCATATACTATTGTCCTTTTCACTTGCTTGATCATTGCAAAGTTCAGCATTTTCGCACAGAATATGTTTATGTACAACTGTTTCTCCACATTTCCCTTACACAATTTTAACTGAGTGGTCCATAGAATGAGGACTGTGAGGGTTTGTTGTGGGATTTTATACAAAATTTATAACAGACAAAAACTACATCTTGCTATCGAATCCTGGTTCAATTTAAACTTAATAAAGAAAGTAGCTACAATTCGTGTTCCGTTACAATGCAAAGGGTATCGATATGATAAAAATCTGTTATTTCAAAACACTCTGGAGCTGTCACAAAGTATTTCCTTTAGTTTTTGTTGACTATGCGCCATGTCGAAAGTTGTTTTAAATAAAATTTATATCATCTGATTCACAACTATTGCCTTTTCGAACAATCATCCGTGTTTGAACCCTTTCAACGCCGAGTTAAATCCCATCTGCCATTTGCTGGCAATATTAGAAGCTCACCATATTCTCCACCTTAACAGGATAAGGGTTGAAAACCAGGTACAGCTCAATTTGGTCTCAATGTGAACTCGGCATATCATTACCACTGTAAACGTGTGCCAAAGTTACAATGTCATCCAAATTTGAGCCTCTAAAAATTCGTAATTTTATTCAATCAGAAGCTTATAATGTGGAAGACACAGAGAAATAGACTCCACCTACCCACGGAGCATTCCACGGTACGTATACTTTAAAGTGTTTCGGCAAAGAAGCTGTCAGTTGCCAAGATTATGCAGCATCGGTAATGGATGAATAAATGAGTATGGAGAATTTGCGGAATGGTAGTGAGAGGGGAAAACCGACTTACCCCGAACACGTCTGTCCCGGTGCCCCTCTTTACACAGCAGATCCCAAATCAACCGGCCCATGTCCACCAAACACATCACGAATACGCGTTACAGTTGGTACAGTACATGTTTGAATTTTCCCAGAATCAACGAAGGGTAGTACGGCCAGTGGGATGTATTAAATATGCAGACAGAAAATTTCGCTGAAAAACAAAGAGCAAATGTTCTTTTCCTACCTGACTGCAAACTAATTTCAGATTTTTGACAAATTTACTGGTGGAGATACACCTAAACCAGGTAGATTAGATGGTCGGGGTATAAAGCGCGTGTGTGGCCTACAAAATACACAATCTTGGATAAAGTAGGCTTATTATAAGAGGATAGACATTACTAAATTAGTTCCAAGAGAAATGTAGGTAAGTATTTGGATGATTCGTTGTGCTTGATTAAGTTACAATGTCGGACCTTCGCGAACGTGGCGAAGAAACGTCATGCGTTATAAAATTAAGACACTGTCTTGACAAATATCATATCGGTCAGCCTGGAGTGGGTCCACCTCAACACCCCCCGTCCTGTCGATACAGTAAATTAATTAACCCCCTGCTTAAGAGCGCGAATTAGTAACCCCGAGACTGAGAACGGTTGACCTTCATCGTCAGGTCCCTTGTACAAACTTGTGACAAACAAAGTACTTAGACATATTATAATCTTTATTGATTAATTTTATTTGTAAAGTATGTATAGCATATCTATTATATATCAGGAGTAGTGGCGTATTGAATTAAAAAGGGCGTCACAGAAAACAGCCGTTGCGTGTATTTAGGGGTATTCTGATGTGTACGTGAACAGACATTGTAAGACAGCGATAAACCTCATTCACGACGGCCAATCTCCGATGCGAGGTTTGAAAAGAGGCTTCAGAATTCGAAAGAGGCAGGCTGCGTCCTCAAAGACATGGCTAAAAGTCCGCTGTTAAATCAAGTGTAAATCTCAGTCGATTCGGAGCAAGGGCAGCGTAAGTGAATTTATCATTTGAATCACTACATAAGAGACAGATTTGTAGACCATTCTGATGGAAGATTTTTACGATTCGTTGAATTTGTGAATCTTGGAATCTATTTTAGATACAGCCGATGCATGATTGAATCGACAATACGAAAGAGTTTTAAATCAGGAAGTAGACGAATTTAACTCATAAAATACGATTTTCTGACAAGGGAATGTTATTGACAGTAGCAAAAACTTATTTTAAAATAACCGCAGTATAAAGACGACGAATATGACGTTGTAAAACGTGTGTGGGTCAGACACGAGTAGAAAATACAAGGGAAAAGAGAGAAGTCGATTTTCGGAAACCAAGTAAATCGTCTTCGGACTGAATGGGTTTGCTTACTCATGTTCAAATTAAATTGAAATCGGAGTGCGGGTCTGAGATGATATGGCATCTAATTTGAGGAATTCTGAACTTCCCGTCAGCTTCAAAATGTGTTGCTAAGCGACAATATTTTGACAGTGTGCACTTCTAGACCATCAGATAATAAATTTCAGACGGTGTATCCAGAGATTATCTGCTACCAAACAATAACGAACTCCCTACTTTTCTGACAACAGAACTGTCTCTCAACTCTAGAGAAACTATGCGCCTATTATGTAACCCGAAAATTCATTAATGTAACTTCAAATCCGTTCATCTCTCCCCTACGCTTAACAATCTATGTCCAATTAATAATAGCTATTGACAGAATTTTCATTAGTACGATCACCAGAGCTCGTCACTAGTGCCCTTTCTGAGCCATATAAATCAAGTCTACAGTAGATTACTGTGTTCTTTGGCATGCACTGTAAAGCTATGGAATAAACTTCCCGTGATAACACTTGAAAGATAAAAACCACGACCACGATCACCACCACCACCACCACCACAACCACCACCACCGACACGACCATCTCGACGACGACAACGACCACCACCAACATGAACACCACAACAACCATTACTACCACAACCACCACCACCACCACCAACAACAACAACAACAACAACAACAAAAACAACAACCAACTTTTCGTTTTCTCTGGTAACTACAAATTAATTCTTATTAAAAACATTTAAAATTTAAATTGTGATTCAAAAGTTTGAAAAAATTTAAGTACAGCAGGGAGAAGAGAAGTAATATGGGGTGTGAGACAATATGGGGTAGTCGGTCTGCCTTTTATATAGAGTCACTGAGGCTACGGTCCAGCTGTCGAGTGGGGATTGCAATATGACCGACCACCCTTGCAGTTCATCTCGGGCAGTGCTGCAGTGAAGTATGGCGCCTCCTTAAGCATCAGAATTCTGTCACATTGATACGTTACGATTAATGAAGACCGATGCGTTATGTCAAAATTATTACAAATCATGTAATGATGCTCGTACAATGCACTTTATTGAATCGTAAGTTGGAAGCGACTGCATCGCTACGTATAGACTTCTTCCCAGGCACTTTGTGTGGGAATATACGAAAATTCAGAGAGTACAAGATATCTCATATTACACACATCTCTTTAATTAATTGATTAGTACAGGCCGCTTATGCAGTGCTGCCACTATGAAACAAGAATGCAATCTACATAAACTATAACGTGATGCCGTAGCTGTGAATACGTGTTTTTTCGTGACATTCAGGTAGGTAAAAGCGTACATTTAAGTACTGGCCTTCCTTATACGCTTTAACTAGTCACACGTGTATCATTTGTTTGTCTGGACGCGCGTGTGTACACTTTAAAAAGTATAAACTTCTGAACCAAAATTAACCAAAGCTTGTACGAACGATAATCCTACAACATACATTCAAAACATACTGTTTTCATAAAATGGTATGACGTAATTATGAATATACAAGGTAACATTTAATAGAAAATGGGTGGCCAAAATCTGTATAGCGATTGCTACATATACTGAAAAATTCAAGACTTCTACAATGAATTGAAATAAAAGAGACGGAAAAGAGAATGATACTTTGTGGTGACTCGATTCATTGCTTTGTGTAGGGTGACGGGGCATGATCAATGGGCCCATGGTGATTGCGAAGTGAAAGATGAAAAATTCGAGTGACAAACGTTTCTGGTATAAGAATTGATAGGATTTCACCTTATACTTAACATTATTAACTACAAAGTCGGTCATAGAAATTGATGTGAACAATTATGGGCTATAGACAGCTGGCAAGTTTGAAAATTAATGGTAAGTAGAAAACGGATCGAAAACTGTTTTGAGGTAACATAAATTACGGTAATCGCTGGTACCAACATTTTAGAACACGTTTAAAAATTCTGCATAAATTACGCTTATTTCGGTTTGTTTATATCAAGTTTGGGGGACCGCGGTAGCACAGTGGTTAAGGTGCTGTGCTACAAATCGGAAGGTCGCTGGTTCGATCCCAGCTGGTGTCAGTGGATTTTTCATTGACATAAAATCCTTCCGATCGCACTATG
>Ga0123357_10004863_pt1 | contig 15925 bp, 15 predicted proteins | sample TergutEmb28metaG_FD_89873 | JGI IMG/M metagenome (GOLD analysis project Ga0123357, IMG submission 89873) | Embiratermes neotenicus P4 segment gut microbial communities from Petit-Saut dam, French Guiana - Emb289 P4 | ecosystem: Host-associated > Arthropoda: Insects > Digestive system > Gut ... | reverse complement strand
TCCAGAGGAATCATCTCACCTGTGAGTGTTTCTGAACATTAGTTTTAACAGGGAGGGGTTGTTAGCACCTTGCCCAACCCCCAAGCTGGAGGACCACCCTTCGTCGGTTGTCCGTGACTACTTATTCAATTTATTCGCAGCTACCCTCCTTATTGGAGGCCGTTCCTCTATCCGCAACCTGAGGATGTGCCATGCCGTGGTGACAGGGACCCACTAACACAATATAATGGCAATAAAATACTTATTTATACACTTTCATACCACGTTTTCTGTAAGCAATAATATATCCATATTAATCACGAATGTATCAATTTTGAATGTAATAATTCCAAGGTGGACCTATACAATTAGTGACACTTAACAGCACATGATAAAGCACTGTTACTAATGATGACTGAACTATGTAGTTAACCTTCATGCTATGTGTGCAGTACTTTGATGATATGTACTGTAAGTACAAGTGGCCTGGTGGTTTTGTACTAATATATATCCATAACAGGTGGCAATCAGTGTCATAATGTGATGTGAAAAAGAAACCCCCAAGATTCCCATTGGGAGTTATACAGCTTGGCAGTCTTCAGGAGGAATCTGGCACCAAGAGTGTTGAAGAATGTTTAAGTGATGATATTATCATTCATAAGAAAACATGCAGAGGGCAATAATTAACCACTTACAGTCCAGTGGCTACTTTATCTGCCACCATTTCATGTGCAAAAAGTGTATTTTCTGCCCACAGAGGACATCTATATGTTTGGTGTAGATCATAGATACAAAGGGTACCAGGTCTCTTTCCTGAGGGTGGAGGGGTGGCTGACCACCCAACTCCTTCCAGCACCATGGATGAGTATGGGTACAGCTATACTCCTTCCTCCCATTCGTGCATGCTTGGCATGTAAAGGGACAGCTTTCCCTTTACCGTTATGGATCTCAGGACAGCGATTTGTTCCCTTACACGCCATTAACTAACTGGTTTTTATGACTGAGATGGAGTGTGTTTATTGCATGTAGCAAACTGAATCCTTAAATAAATTCAAGCCTATCTTGGGTGTTTAAAGGCTAAACAAAAATTGTGCAAATATTGATTGTTGTAGAAAATCACATTTATGTATCAGTCTACAAGTAGGCCTTACTGTAACATATGATCCTTTGAAACACATCAATAAAAATCCACATCATGAGAACTCATTTCCTATATGTTCGCAAAACTATTTGCTCAAAAATAAACTAGTATTTCTTCAAAAGACAAAAATTATGCTTGTTTCTTGTACTCACCTCCCTGCCAACCTGAATCACCTGGTGTTGCAGATATGGCTGTATTGCCACCATCACCTTGCACTGCACATCTACTAGATCCAGCACGCGCGCCATTGAGCTCAGGAAGCCAACCACAGCCTGTGTGAAAACATATGATAGTCTTCGTGTGTTAGGACCTGCATTATGGTACCTCCAGATAACGGCCTCTTGATGAACATTCAGTTTAATGATAAATGTTATGATTCAAACAATGGATTATATTGTACTTAGCAAAAGGACAGGAAGGATCCAAACAGCATTCTAACATTAGCAAGTAAATAAATTTTCAACAGTGCAAATTCCTGGGTAACATAAATGATCAAAACAAATATGCATAACAGTCTAAGTTCGATAGGCCTTTAAACACAAGTTTGTCATGTTTTCAGGAACAACTTTCAAATAAGAATATACCACCAAGGAAACGCTACATTAATTTAGATGATTTTCTGCTATTTGAAAGATGGAGATGTGAACAATCTCATGGAAAGGTTTTGGGAATGCTGGATTCTGTAGAATCAACTTACTTAATCTTGACAATTCAGGTCTTCTGGAAAGTGGTACTGCATTCATCGACCATGTAATTCCCAACATTTTGAAGGACCATAATGCTTTAATTTGTATTTACATTATATTTGTTTTCAGCTCAATAAAGTATTTGTTGAGAAGTCACAGCCAGTTATTTTTAAAAGCAGGCACACCACAGTTTTAAGCTACGGGTACCTGTCGTATCCACAAGTTTGGATGAATTAGGTAGCATGCCACATCACTAAGAAGATCATATAAACTCGACTTCTGTAGCAGACCAGAACTAGCAAGAGATGTCATGGCTTCTATCGCTTTTACAACCACAAACTCCTCCGGATCTGTAAGACCCTGAAACATTAACCATGCACTGAACACTTCATCATTACAAATCAAATTTAAGTACATCACACAGATCCATCAAGTAACGTGGAAACGTTATGTAACCAATATGTGCACAAATGAATACTGAAGTAAGTTTATCATACATTTTCCCTCCATATCATTATTTTAAGTTTGTTACAGTTCAGTGTAGAGATATTTCCCTAGCTATGAACTCGGTATCAGCATGGTCTTGCTGGGTTCTAGTTGTGTATAATGCAATTAATGAATGCAACAAAGACTTGAAAAACATATGCAGACAGGTACTACATGCAAAGTACCATTACCTGCTGTAGCAGCGGTGTTAATATGGGCGATGCATGCCAACCCACATACGCTGTTACTCCAATGATACACTTGAAGAAAGAGGCTCGCAGCTGTTTGTCTTCCTTATCATTAAGGAATGTGATCATGTGGGATAACAACACATCATTCGCTGAAAACAAGCATAGAACCTTCAACAGACTGTACAGATCTTATGGTTATTATGTTGTAGAAAAGGCCACTAAACATTACGAATGTCATGGTTACCAGTATGTAATATATACTTCTTGTTTTTAAGCTTCCGCCATGTTCTAAATGTAATTTGTTCCTTTTTGGGTAATTCCCCGGCGTCTGGGTTCTAATTGCCGACGTTTCGGAACTCACTATCGGTTCCATCTTCATAGGCAGGTCAATGAAGTATCTTCATTGACTTCATTGACCTGCCTATGAAGATGGAACCGAAAGTGAGTTCCGAAACGTCAGCAATTAGAACTCAGACGCCGGGGAATTACCCAAAAAGGAACAAATTACATGTAATATATACCCTAAAATACCTAAATGTGTTTTTATGACAATTTCATATTTGTTTAAGTAGGGCCTATATAAATTGGAAACAGGCACTTAAACAAGTACCAAACATATTTTTAATGTGGGCCTGAGCAATGCAGAGTGTGTGGCATCATCAGTCAATATATAGCAACAGTGTCTCTTCTAGGGTGTGCAGCCTCAAGATGAAAAAAAGTCCTGTACTTGTTTATACTTTCTCAGTTTAGTAACTCTACAGAAGTGCCTTAAAGTCAGTAAATATGTATGAAAGAAGGTATGCTTTATTATTTACTTCTGGAGTTATATATGTCTACATTTAACATCTTAAAAAATTCTTATTTACTGTATTTGTAATTAATGGAAATCAGTTTACACTATTAGAAAACATGCAGAAGGACATACTCATTTGGTTTTAGTTTTAATAACTGTTATGTCAGAAAACAACATTATGCAGCACTGACATATGCACAAATGTGATACAGGAGACAGTATATATATATACCTTTCTGCTTTCCAAAGAAAACGCAGAGCTCTGTAATTCCATTTTCCATAAGAGTCTGTTTCACCAAGTTGCAAGGATCAGTTAGCAGCATAGCAACTGCATGCTGTATCATCTCATGCAGCGTCTGCAATTCTGACTCATAGCTTGGGGGAGCCCCTCCTCCATTATCTGCAATTTGCATCTTTGGGTGGCACTGGTCTAGATATCGCATTGCTGTCTTGGCCAGTCTGGCAATGTTCCCTGCAAATGCTGCCCGGACAACTACTGCCTCATCTCTTGTCACCTGAATAATGTAAAATGTATGTAATGGGTACTGAATGTTATTCTACAGAGCAATGGCTACTAAGATAGGGGTATTAACTGCTTTCAATTCTACAGAAATCCTATGTAGATGTTATCAGTCACCTACTACAATGACCTGATTTTAATTATTTTCAACACTGAAGGTATTTAAAAAATGAATACTATCATGCATTCACTTCCTAGCTTGACAATGTCATAGTTACAACAAACTGTAATTCTACCAGTTCTTTTGTATGAATAAGAAGCTTGGGAAAATAGGATGTGGTAAGAGAGAGAAGAGATATTAAAGGTGTATTAAGCAAAGTACTGAGAGAGTGTTTGGACTTAAGAGAAATAAACCAACAACAAAAAAGTATATAAGTTATAATGAGAAGCTTCAATGTTTGAATTCTTCGCTTGATCACAAAGGCAACTGAGATGGGCATGTATGTAGCAGATCCAAAGCAGGTAAGACAAGCACACAGAAATGTGGTTGTAAACTCCAAGAATCAAGAAACCATCAGGAGGATAAAATGACAGTTTGTTAGGACAAAACATTGTCTCATTTTGAGAAAAAATTAATGCATTGTCTGTCTGTTATTTAGTTAATTTAACAATACTTCCAAAACCAAATGTGTTATACAGTGTCAGATGGGAAGACAGTAATAAATGACAAAATCAGGAAAATAAGAAAAAATCTAAAGGTGTCCTGTTTTATCTTTAAAGGGCCTGGTGCCCCATGTGTGGGAGATGCATACAGCAGGACCCTGAACACTGTATCTTATACATTTAGGCAACAATGAAACTTCCTGCATTTTTAAAACATGCTGCACAATCTGGTTTTTTCCCCCTCCCCCACAGGATGCTGTGTATTTCAAAATTTAATCTTTTTTGGTTAAAATAATATTCATGATTTAAAAAAGAGTGTGCTAAAATTTAAACATCCACCCCCAGCCTTTAATAGATTAGGCATCATCTTGGCTTAATAAAATCATATCTTCTGATGTGGAACATTCCTGCTGTCCTGCAGCAAAGACAAAACCCTCGACTATACACAACAGATAATGCTCACCGATACAAGACCGGGTAACACGTATTCAGGAAAAATGTTGGCATCACTGCATGGCACAGACTTCACAAGTTCCAAACAACTGGTGACTATATGTATTGCTCTCACACGAACATGAGGGACTGGATCATGAACCAGGTAAATCTGCAACAAACAAGCCTTGTATGAAATGACTGAAAATATGATTCAGTTGAACTTCTCAGTCTACAGGTAATATAATGCACTGTCACTCACAACTGCATTTTGAGACAATATCATATAATGTTCACAGCATGGCACATATTGTGGCCTGTTTATAATGTCATCATTGGGCACAGACATAAAAAATACAAGAGAAAATAAGCACTTATGTACAATCCATTACTAATTAAAAAAGATGGCAGAGATCTCAACCTTACAGATATTCAAACACGTTTGTTTTGTAAATTGGCCACAACTTGTATTTTTGTGCCTGTACCTGATGATGGCTTTATAAATATGCTGAAACATGCAGCATGTTACAACCAATAAAAGACATTGTCTGAAAATACATTTATGATTGATGGCCCATTTGTTCACTTGTCTAGTCATGCATCACAATGAAATGTTTCAACCTAAGACACCTTCTTAATCATTTGTAGCTTTAAAATCACAAAAAGAAAAGAAGTAAACTAATTTAATTGATTATTTCCTAATTTTCATAACATATTAACATGCAGCCTTTTTTTAAATCACTTTGTTCATCTTCAGCCATTCTTGGCTTCCAGCTGGGCTTTACTGATGGAAATTAAGAAATACAGAAATAAGGTGGTTCTAATAGCATGGTGCTTGTACCAAGTTTCATAAAAATCTGTCAAATGGTTTAAAATCTTATTAGGAGACATATGTATGAACAGTCACATCGACATGAAGAAATCATAAACCCATCTTTCCTTAAACAGATGCCTCTTTTATGGTGTCCCTAAACATGGAAACTGTCATGGAATATCCTGGTGGATGCAAACTTTCTATATGATAAAGCTGCCACACTCAGGCACACAATAAAAGTGACACTCTGTAAGCAGACTAATAAGCAAATACTTCCCACTGTAGGCCACATCTTACATATTCTTAAATAATTCAGCCATACCACTGTGGTTCGTTGGAGGTGTGGCCAGTCTGTTTACTGAATTCTGGGAGGGCTACAAGCACACACTACTTACTACATATGGGAGGATGCGGTCCAGGATTGTCTCAGAGGAAGTATGGGCTGCCAGTTCAAGCAACATATCCAGACATTGTAGTTTGGACGTGCAGTGATGTAAACCTCTGGAACAAGATACACAACACTGTGAAGGACAGATCACTGCATCTCTACACATACCTCATGGCACACGGTTGTTTCAGTTACAGATTATGATACAGGAAATGCAGTGATACTCTATTTGTATAGATTCACATTAAAGGGCCACACAGGAAGGTGGGAACTAAATTAAAGCATCATAATATCATATTACTTTCACCAAAATAAACAATGAGAAATACACTACACAGACTTCCTTACATCAATCTGCAATATCATTATACACTAGTGGAAAAGGCTCTGTGAAAATTCAATAGTCAATCTCTTGCAGAAGGAAAGTATGAGCACATCAAGGCCATCTAAATATAAACACCATATGTGCAGCATTTTGTGTCTCTTACAGGTGAAGTATGTATATATCATGATCAAGTGCAAACATATACAATCTGTCAAAAACGAGTGTTCATTATGGATTAAAGTATGTACATATCAAAGCCATCTGACAATGCCACTAGTTAGGCACCCAGAGCAACCACATCGTCTGCATGTGAATTACATACATACTTAATCACTAATAAACATCTCATATATAAGCACAAATTATCTGAATGAAAAGAGGCACATCATACAGTTCCCAAAGTGATGATATAACTGGCTAAAGCACAGTAGTACATTAAAGAAAATCAAGAAAGTGTGGAGCCATGCAAAATGTAAGACTATACAAAACACAAAGGCTAACACCAACGTCTCATGGAGGAGAGAGAGGGAGGAAAAAAAAGAAAGAAAGGAAAAAAAACTAAGCCTTGCATGATTCAAGATAATTTAACAATTCAGCCTGGTTCATCTCCAAGCAATTATGGCAGTTAGAAAATGGTGAACTTAATTTACATTCTAAAAATAAATTGGGTAATTTGTTCCCGATAGAAAAGAATACATAATTTAAACACAATCATAAAATTTAGACACTCAAAATTAATTCTCTCGCATGCTCATTTTATTCTGAATGGCTTACGGAACATTGCAAATAACTCACCGTATACAGGATGTAACCAAAGCAGTGATGATAACCAGTCCATCAGCTTCTGCAGTCTCTTCATCACTATTATCAACTGCATCCTCCTTTCTCTCCCCACCAATGCCCTCAACATTACCCTCCTCCTGACCAACATCAGTTCTGAGAATCTTGATGATATTCTGCATATCTTTTCTCAGTCTGCAAACATTCAAAACTTTCTTAGGACAGGTGTGGCCAACCAAGAGCAGACTTTTATCTCCCACAAATATGTCAACCTAAAGATGTTTCCATTTGTAAGTGATGACACAGCATTGTGGTGGGCTGGTTGGAAGATGCTTCAATGACTGGTGCTGTCCCTATCTTCAAGAGAAACTAAGAAAGAGTTTGTGCCAACAATATACAGACCTGTGTGCCATGAGGGAGCAATTTCAACCCAAAAAGTACTTTGTGAGCCAAAGCAGGGAAATTTAATGCCACTAAAAAAAATGTTCTGAAGTTTATACTAGAAAAACGTAAAAATGGCCTTTGAGTTATCAGAGAGACAATGCAATGAAGGTATTGGAAATCATTACATGATTGAAGAATCCACAGCAAGATTTCAAAGCCAGCAACATTTGGTAGTACTGTATATGGATCATAAGGGATTAGCTCTCTACTGAGGAACTATATTAATGCAAAAGTTACTCACAGACTACATGCAAAAAGGTAATGGCGTACCAGAACCAGTAATCCGGGCTCAAAACATGATTGCGTCTTAGAACAAACAAGTAAGGCACAAATTTCTTGGCAGAGGCTGGGTTTCAATCCCAGGTGAGTCAATGCTGGATTTGTAGTGGACAAAGTGGCACTGGGACAGGTTCTTTTCTGAGGAATTTGGTTTTTTCTATCAGTCTACCAATGCCTCACATTCATTCATCTGTCACCAACACTATACAATATTTAGCAACTGAATGTATCATTAAACAACCCATCTAAGAAGTAGTACCACACATGGAATGCTAGCCTTCTTTTATAAGCCAACCAACACTATTATTGATGTAAAAGGGTCAAAATCATTATTTGTCAGGACAACAGGATGCAAAAACTGAAAACAGTGACACTTTCAGTTCCGGCAGATGGAGAAAGCTGGCACCATTTTTTACCCTGGACAGTAATATTCTTCAAGAACAAAAACTTTCAGTTCAGTTATACAGAATGTCCCATAATACATATAATAAAAAAAACTAAAATAACATTACTATTAATTGAAATAATGACCTGGTTTTTACAAAAATGCAAGCATTAGAAGTGCCAGTTTTGGATTACTCAAATTATTCGTGGTGATACTTAATCCTCTGGCACCAGATGTTACATACACGTAAAGCACAGTCTCACGATCACAATGCCGAATGTCATCTACATACATTGCTCTTATGCAGCACCTTTATACAGGAGGCATTCAAATTCTGATCTTCTTTACATCACTACAGGCATTTAATTCTAGTAATGATTGGTCAAACATTCTCAAGTAATTAATAAATTCTACAAACCATCTACCATGCACTATGACCAATCAAATCAGAAAACCTCACAGATAAAAATCCACAGCTGTTAGGTTTGGTGAATGGGCCAGCCAATTCAGAGGTCCTCCTTCACCAATCAAACATTCAAGCAAAGTTTCATTTACGAATGCTCTACATTGTGGACAAAGCTGGACGTAGTTCCGTATTGTTAAAAGAGAGTTTGCTGTAATAACAGGCTGGAGTTTTCCTACAGTACTGGAATGAAGAAATGTCATAATATTCTGAGCCATAAAACTGAAACTTGTACATCTAATGCTTGTATTTTTGTCAAAACCAGATGAGTATTTCAATTACCAGTAAAGTTCTATACCTTGCTTTTTGGTATATTAGTTCTGAGATGCACTATGTCTAATCATAATGTGAAGGGTGAATGACAGTTCGTGGTTGAATGGTTGAGATGTCTTGGAACAGATCAAGTGCTCTTCCAATAAAAAAAGAGGAATATGAATTTTGGATGCTTTCAAGGGTAAAAGTGAAAAATGTAACTTCTAATCTAAAAACAGATCAGGAGGCATGAACTCTCAGCTACAGGTTCTTGATGTGGTAGTTGACATACCATGCAATGATCAAATACACTGCCTGTATAAGGAACGGCTGCCATCTGGAAGATGCCCACTAAACACAGCAGGAAACATATGAAAATTATCTGAAGTATTGCCTGGACAGTGGAGTAGACTGATATGAATAACATTTCACCAGAATTCACTGCCAAGGAGTTTAAGAAGTGATGTGTGTTAACAATATGAATGGAATGGAAGATGATAAACTGTGGGTGGAATATCATGAAGAAAATTCTACTTCTAGTGATGAAAGTGTTGGCAGTAACTAACTAGTTAACTCTGTTATATATTTGTAGCTTTTTTTACTACAATATTAACCACAGATATAGAATCTTGTTAATGTCTGAAGCATAGCAACACGTAACTTCATACGATGAACACACTACTTAATCCGGCCCTATCTTCTGGCTTTTCGTGTATTCAGTGCACTATATGCATGCACATGGCAGTTATACTCAGCTCAGTAAAATTAGTTACAAATACAAAAACATTACTTGTTTTAATTAACTCCGTAAATTAAATGAACTTTGTAAAAAAGACGTACAGTACCTGGAAATCTTCTCATCTGGGGAAAGTATGGGAGCAGCTGAGAATATGTGCATGTAGGGCTGCAGAAATGAATAGAAGTACTCAGGAAACACCCTATTACGTTCTTGAGCAAGGTATACTTCAGCAGACTGTCTGCGAGCTGGATCCCGCTCACACATGTTGCGAATCAGTTCCTACAAACATTATGACTCTCCTCAAAATGTTACATTTGAGACTCTACAAGAAGTTGTGCACAAGATTGAAGTTCTCTGGCATGACACTGTGTCATTTACCAATAGGTACCAGCACTTCAAACGGTCCTAGAGCTTTCATTCATTTTCAGGGTCAAGCAGTTGTAGAAGACTTAGGATAGTCATAATAGCCATAAGTATTTACCACTCAACACTGTAACATCCCAGAAGATTTAAATCTTCACTTCAAGGGGATGGTCTTCTGGGATACGACACTGTTTGGTTTGGTAGCTACACATCAATCACACTCTTTCACCCGGAAGAAGTCATCAGAATGTTTCTTAAAAATATTTGTACATATATATCAAATTACATGCTATCACATCCCTGATGACCACACTACTGATACTCACAGCGCAGTGAATCACAAATCTCTTACAACCCAAACATTTGCTACAAATACTGCTTTCGTGTGCAGTGTGCAACTAATCAAAATATACAGTAAAATTCATTAAAACAGATCATGCCTACTATGCTTTCCTGCAAAGACATTACACCAAATTTGTAGCAAAATCCTCTTATATAACTAAAATACACATTGCCCTCTTAATATATTTCCTGCTTCACAGGCTATCCTATCCAAGAAGCAAGAAAAGTTCACAATGGAATGAATTTTTCACTGTTTTAATAAAACTGTCACATTAGAAACCTGAACAATTCCCCTGTTTGCATTTGTGCAATTTGTTTCTAAAGTACAGTGACAAGCAAATGCTCTTAGTTCATAAAGGTTAATCTCCAAGGTCATTTCCACATGTGCATTTCACATGGTGTAACATACACAGCGTACATGTGTTGGTGAGTGGACCCATCTTTGTGACATGTTAGTGTATGAGACCAGTACTTTTACATGTCTTACATATGATATCCCGATGTGTTCAGACCGATAGTGATTTACATATTAATTAAAAAATATTACATTAAATCCGCTATTTATTGAAAAGCAAAGTCAAATTTTCTGGAGATAATGAAGGATAAAGAATAATAAGAGGAAAAATTTACCCTTATATCTGGATCTTCCAAATTGTCTAGATGTTTAAAGTCATTATCCTCACTGGAACAGTATGCTAACATCTCTGAAAGGTCGAATGGGGCATCATGCACCTCGTTGAAAAGTTCAGCCAGTGCACAGCCAGCTGAGAAGATGTCCATTGCTGGGGTGAGGTCTCCCTTGTGTAGGCTCTCTTCTGGTAGTAACACTTGACTAGAACCATCTGGGTTTAGTGTCCGTATAAATCTGTCAATAGCAACATATAAAAATGAAAATTTTCTGTACAAATACAAGTGCACATGACAAAATTTAAGAAATATGTGAAAAAGTACTGCAAAAATAATTTTTTTTCTGTAATAATATATGATGATGATGATAATGAAAATCTCTGTATTTACATACACTTCCCTGATAATTTATTTAGCTTCTCAATAGAAAAACACCAATGAGAAAACAATGAACCAAATACTTTATTTACTGAGTATTATTTGCATAATACCTTGAAAGAAATATAAAAACCTTCACTAAATAACATATTTTATATACCATTACAGAACAGACTAAGAGGAAAAACATGTTGGGATCACCACCATCAAGCGAATATAGCTTCCCAGTTATAAAATACCAACTGAGGAGGAAAAATATGCTTGTAATAAACTAAAAACAGCCAGATATAAGCCTTGTAATACCCATTACAGGTCAAATATGCACAATATTTGAGTGAATGATAACATAATGAACACCAAGTGTGATCTTGAAAATAAGTCAGCTAGTAACATTTTCTATGAGTGTACGTGGTGTGGTAGAAAAGTAATGACACTGGCAATGCTGTGCACGAACCAACAACGCTGCCGCCTCCCCCTTCACATGGCAGTTAGGTTAAACCCTGCTGTAACTCAGTACAAGTTTGAACTTGCTACAGTTGCTACACGATTGTTGAGACTGTCTGAAGTGAAGTTGTGTTTGTGAGGTGCATTATGAAAATGGACCGGCAAAAGTTTGAGCAACGTTGTGCCATCAAATTTTGTGTAAAGCTTGGTGAATCTGCTACTGTGACAAATGAAAAGTTATAAAGGCCTTATGGAGAACATTTCCTATCCAGGGCACAAGTGTTCAGATGGCACAAGTCCTTTTTAGAAGGCCAAGAACAAGTGGAAGATGAACCTCGTGCGTGCGGGAAGACCTTCAACCTCAAAAACGGACAACAATGTGGAAAGAGTGAGGTCTCTTGTGAGGTCAGATCGTTGATTGATGTTGAGAAAGATCAGTAGTGAGTTAAATTTACCGTCCATCAAATTTTAACACAGGATTTGGACATGAGAAAAGTGTGCGCCAAGATGGTTCCAAAGAACCTCACAACTGAGCAGAAGGCCAATCGGAGGGATGTGTGTCTTGATCTTCTGGACCGCCTTGAGAGGGAGCCAGAATTTTTCAGTCGCGTTATCACAGGTGATGAATCATGGATTTTAGAGCACAACCCCGAGACAAAACACCAAAGTTGGAAGTGGCACACTGCAAACTCTCCCCATCCCAAGAAAGCGAGAATGAGCAAATCCAAAATCAAATCGATGCTCATTTGTTTTTTTGACAGTCAGGGAATCGTCCACAAGGAATGTGTGCCACCAGGACAAACTGTCAGTCAAATTTTTAATCGGGAAGTCCTTGAAAGACTTGGGAAAAGGGTGGCACATGTGCAACCAGGCATTGCATGCACATGGATGCTGCACCACGACAACGCCCCATGCCACATGACAGTCTCCATCAATGAATTTTTGGCAGAAAAAAGCATTCCTATGGTTCTTCAGCCCCCTATTCGCTGGATCTCAGTCCCTGTGACTTCTTTTTATTCCCCCAGCTCAAAAACCACTTGAAAGGGCGCCATTTTGGTACTCTGGATAATATCCAGAAGAGCATAACCGACGAGCTGAAAGGTATTCCAGCAGAAGCCTTCCAGCACTGCTACGAACAATGGAAGCAATGCCTCCGTCGATGTGTAGCTGCCCAAGGGAACTATTTCGAAGGGGATAACCTTGATTTGTAAACAGAATAAAATTCATGGTTAAAAGAAAATCAGTCTCATTACTTTTCTGTCACACCATGTACACGTTCCTCCTATTTTCAGTGTGGCCAGACCTGTTGCGCCATCCCATCTGATGACATCATTCTTGATGTATTTATTGCTATTCTTTAGCTGTATTGCCTGTGCAGCATTATGGTTGTGAATGAATAATTGGAAAGTATGTGAACATAAATGCTGACAGACTGTTTTAAGGTACCATCCCAGCACTTTCCTGGAGTTAATTGAGGTTTTGTTTGCCTCTCTTCCGTAGCATATTACACATTCTTGAACATTTTCAGCCAAGAAGCTAATAACAAACTTAATTTAAATACAGTGTACTGTGTGGTGCCAGAGATGGTTCCACCCAACCAATCAGCATGCCTGCCACACTGATATTATGCATGACTAAAATAACAGTTGTAATGCATATTAAATGATAGATGTATTGCATATCAAATTTACATATGCATTTGTATTAGATAGAAACTTTGAAATTTTAATGCTTGTGCATAGTGGAAGAGATCGTTCAGTCACAACCGCTAAGTCAGCAGTACTAACTAGCTTGAACCTGTTAGTGACTTGATCGGATCATTATACTTTTAAGAATGCATGACTTGTCAGCTCTTCTCTATAAAGCTTAGCGCGACACAGCAAACGCCCTCACTCGCTAACAAATTTATTGTCGGCCGTCACGTATCTACGATTGAAGAATTACTGTGATTGAATATAATTATTACAAAGATTTGTATAACGATACTACGGTGCTGTACCGTCTACTGTTTATTCAAGGTAAGGCATACTGACTGGTATTATAAATTCACTATACTTCGAGTTGAGCAGTTTGGCAATTCTATTTAGACTTTATCCCAAATTTAAGCATTTGATTTATAGAGATAGAAAAGGGCAAGATAATTATTTAAATAACTTATGTTACATTTTGGCAGAGTTTGATTTACTAAGTTTGTATTTGTTACTTTGTTGATTATTGTTATATATTATTTAGTTCTACAAAATAGAATATATAATTTACTTTTATCCAAGTTGGGATTGAATCTAACAATTGCTCTGCGAATCCTTGAGTCCTTGCTATAGTTAGGTTTGCCAAATCTCTTTGGCTGGTGGCAGCAATATTGTACATGCCATAAGGTCTAGTGTCTTGTCCGAGGAAAACCAGATGGAGGTCAGGCCATCATTTTGGTAGGAAAGCACTACAAACAAACAGTAAGTGCCGGGATATTCAGATAGGATTTATCAGGCACTACACAGTTTTAAAAATCATCAGTATGGGAAGGGCTTCAAATCTAAAATAACCGATTAATCATTACCTACTGAACTGAGTGATTTGTCAGAGTTGGCTTCTGGGAGGTGAGACTAGTCAGCATTTGATGAGCCAGGCCAGAATAGTTTTTTTTTCCTTGTTCCTTTTGTAGTAGACAAGTGCAGTAAGACATAAGTGGAAACTGAGACTGTGGGAGACATGTTGAATTTGCATCGCCTTTGTACCAGGGCACATGTGAACTACCTGCTTTTAGACAACGTAATTTCTCCAGTTCTTTTTGGTGCCCTCTCCCACAGAGTTTGGGAAGCAGTTTTGTTTCATTCTGTTGCAGCTTTATTCTTTGAGTTGATTTCTATCCTCTGATTTGTTGGTTTGGAGAGTCTGTTTCCGTGTGTCTCAGGGAGGTCGATGGATTTTTGGAATGTAAAGCATTGCAATTTATTTCAATGTGTGTTTTCTTTCTTTTTGGTAAATAGGGTACATAAAATTTTGTTAACTAAAATGAAAGTATGGACCATGAGATACTTGAATACTCGAATGCTTTGATGAACGTTGCTCAATTGTTTGTTCCCATGGTAAGACATTTCAGACAAGAAGCCTCACTGATTGCATGAAATTTGATTCTAACAAGTACTTCAAATTACATTATACTTGTTCTTCAAAGCCATATTCTGCCTTTCTTGTGTCTTTAGTACTCAGGATCTGGTACAATGGGGATCAGTCACCCATGGTAATGATGACCAACAAGAACTCAGAACGCCCATCTGATGTGATACATTCATGATAAAACTGAATGTCCATAGCCAAGTCTGTTAAAAGTCACATACACTGCCAGACACATAACAATATGTCAACACAGTTATTAGAAACAGTAAAATTGTCCCTTCAGAACCCTAAAGCCTGTAAATCAGAAGGTTACCAAACTGAGTTCTGGTCAAAATACACAGATCTGAATACTTCTACAACTTGTCAAATCTTGCTCAGAATTAAACCTGAAAGCAATGCAAGTTATAATTTAACTTTCACACCTGACAGTTTGCTATTTCTGAGAAAAATTGGAACAAAGCAATACTGAAACAAGAAGTAAAGTCTAACCTCTCAGGCGCAATGTAGCATGTCCTTCTTCTCGATGCATCAAAGAAGTATGAGTAGTCACCTGGGTTATCCTCTGGCAAATATGTAGGCTTGAATGAAGCAAAGTCTGCTAGAAGCACCCAGTTCCACGATGTAATAAGGATATTCTCAAGCTTGATGTCTCCATGACACACCTGGAACAGACCGTATCATTAATATATGGCATATATCTAAAGTTCTCGAGGCCATGCTGATTGAAAACAAGCTGCATTTTGTATCATGACACTATGCTAAAAGGTGACAGTTGAAACATGAACATAAATTTTAAGAAGATAGTCGGCAAGCACAATTCCTTGTCAATTGTTGTATCTCAATGGTCTGGGGGTGTGTGTGTGTGTGTGTGTGTGTGTGTGTGTGTGTGTGTGTGTGCGCGCGCGCGCGTGCGCGCGTGTGTGTTTGTGTGTTCGTGTGTGTGTGGGTGTGTGTGGT
>Ga0123357_10004862_pt1 | contig 15926 bp, 4 predicted proteins | sample TergutEmb28metaG_FD_89873 | JGI IMG/M metagenome (GOLD analysis project Ga0123357, IMG submission 89873) | Embiratermes neotenicus P4 segment gut microbial communities from Petit-Saut dam, French Guiana - Emb289 P4 | ecosystem: Host-associated > Arthropoda: Insects > Digestive system > Gut ... | reverse complement strand
TTAACCTTTTGGCGCCGGAATTATTTTTTAAATTTTAGCACACTCTGTATATAAAATGTGAATAAAACAGGAACCAAATACATTAGAATTATGAAACAAACTGCATTTTGAAGAGAAAAAAACGGAGGGTATATACCACGTTTAAAAAATTAAGTATCTATATTTGTTGAATAAATATATAAAATGCAACGTTTAGAGGTTAGAAGTGCGGTACGACCACTATAGTGGTCGTTAGGCGTCAAAGGGTTAAGTTGGGCCACAACTGCATCACTATACGAGTATACCCTCTCACTAATCATTCTGTCAGTGCCATAAAGTTTTATCAATTGAAGCATAATTAAATAAACCAAGAATAAAATAACTATTCAACAATAATTTTGTATCGTATCTCACATTCATATTTCAACAGTGGTTGGCAGTTCACTGGTAGTTTAAGGTTTCTCGTTCCTTTGTAATACAGTGAGAAAAGATCCATACTTTTATTATGGGTGTTACAGGTACGGCTTGCAAACCAAGAGCGTCAGCGTCTGTCCCGACTGCAAAAGAAGGAGATTGGGTTGGCTACCATGTTACTGTGTGTGGTGGTTGTCTTTTTCCTGTGCAACTTCCTGGCACTGGTTAACAATGTACTTGAGGTGTTTTATGGCGATCCACTGGATCAAGTAGTTGCAACCAGTAACATGCTGATCACTGTAAACTCCTCTGTGAATTTCATTATATATGTTATATTTGGTGAGAAATTCAAACGACTGTTTTTGAAATTGTTTTGTTCACATGGATGGATGAGTGTTGGGGGAAGGGACTCACCTGATCATGATGATAGTGTTATGTCCAATGGGGATGGAAGGAGCTTTTCCCTTAGGAACAGTCACATGTACCACCTTCATCGCACTGGTACTACTGTTGTCCGAAATGGCAGCACTACAAGTGGAAATAGCAACATTATGCACTGCAGTACTAGAATAGCACGTGCTGCATCTCCTGGGCCATGTGTATACTATCCTGTTCGCAGTGTTGCAGGCAGTGAATGGGAGAATGAAAATATTACCACTACATGTGTCAACAGACTATGAAAATGAGACCTTACTAACTGCAACTTTATTGACCACGTGTACTCAAAGCCAAAGGACTGATAGGTGAAGGAGAAACCATTATGGTAGTTGAACTACAGTTTGTGGAATCATTATTCCTCAGACAGAATTTTACTGCTTCAGCATAACTCAGATATGTCAATATAAAATGTTTGGGCAGAACCAGAAGTGAAGTCTGTGTAGTAACTTTCACTTCACTCATTCCAGTGGTGAAAACAAGCCACTGATATTTGTCATAGTCATTGAAGTAAAGCAGTCATAAAATAGAACACAAGTGTCAAGCATACAAGCTGTAGGACAAGGGTAATCCTTATCCATTTACATTCACATAATTTTATTATTTATAAGTACTGTTGTTTCAGAAACTTGGTTAGAAATTTAATGTCACAGGTAGGTAACTACCAGAAAAGTTCAGTATGACTTGAAACTTTGCCGGGGTACCACTACTTGAGACATGTTATCAGATATTTAATTCCACCCCATACATGTTTTGGGATGTTCTCTATTTCCAAGCAGTTTCAGTGTCCTACATTTCATTTTAGTATGTACAAGTTAACTTATACAAGGCTTCCCTGTAACAAAAATAATCAGGACATGTTATGGAAAATATGATAAACTCTTTGTTAATCAAGTAGATTATTGGGAGGCTAAATTGATGTGAAATCTATACAAAAATGACTGAAGTCCTTTTTTATCTTTTCTGTTCCCAGTACATGACATACATCAGGAGAAAAAAAAAGAATTTAGCAGGCCTATGACAACACAAATAATCATGATATACACAGAAAGGATTGGTGTTAATAGTACATATTCAGTGGACATTGGTCACAGGTGGCTGGACATGTGCTTCATGTAAGGTGTGCTTTTTATATAATAAAACCATTACATGGTTACTGTATGGTGCCTATTTCTGAGCCAGCCGGAGAACACCACCATTGCCAGTTTAGTATTGTTTCTAGATTTTATGTAAATTGTGAAACTGGCAGTACATTTTCATTACCATCCCACAGATTTCATATCAAAAAAGGTTCTAGTTCAGTGGCACAGAAGAAAGTGTCTATTTTGGGAAAAATATGTATAAAATGATTTATTAAAAGTCAATTTACTTTAGATAATTAAGTTATTAATTAATGATTTGCAGTGTTGCTATACACAGATGCAACTTATTTGAAAGCCCATTGAAGATTATCGTTCCTGTTCTAAATAAAGAGTGAGAAACGTTTCTTTTGAAAACACTCTGGCTCTAGCTGAAGCATGCATACAAAATCACACATAAACACACACTAACACACAACACCTGTGCAGGCCAAAGACAAAACAACAATGAAATCCCTGACACAAAATATTAATTAAGGGGGTTTGGAATTACTGTAATTTCTATTTAGTTAAAACAATGAAATCCTATAGTTGTCAAACCTGAGGTTACCACATTTGTGAAGATTCTTACTGTGTTACTTTGGGTAATAGCTCTGTGTAGACTAGTAAGTATGTACCAGTTTTGCAGGAACCTACTGCTTCCATTTTCTGCCCTGAAAAAGCAAGTAGCATGTATCTCAGAATCATTGGCACCCACACAATTGCAGTATGGCAGTCTATCATTAATACATACAGCGTGTTATGAAATATAATATGAATTATATTTTCTGAAGTGTCTTCTTCCTCAGGACTCTCCTGCTTCCACAAGCACATAATCTCTACATTGTGTACAAAATACCGTTCCAGAGTAGAGTAACATGATGCAGTCACTCAGCATGTCTGAGACACACAGGATTTCTGATAAAGAATGTTAAAGTGTCAGAAAATTACAGATATTTAAATATTATTTTCTGAGGTAATATATTTGTGCTTGGTTGGCTAGAGACACGGATTGGCAGCTTACAAATCAGTCTTCTAAAATTCATGTACAAAATAAATTTTAAAGCATTTGTTGCCATAAACATGTTCAGTTGTTGCTTAGTTGTGTAAGGATATACACATTACAACATACATTCGGATAAAGAGATTCAAGTGGGCTGGTTTCATAATAAGAAAGGAAGACTACAGCATCCCTAAGAAGAATTTAGGAGTAAGTGTCAGAGGAAAAAGGCTAGTAGGAAGACTACATAGCAGGTGGGATGATAACATACAGAAGGATGCAGTCTACATGCCCCATATATGAAATTGGAAGTTGATGGCACAAATTAGACAGAAATGGAGGAAGAACACTGGGGTGGCCATGAACTAAATATGGGCTGAAGCACCATAAGGAGGAAGGAAGGGAGGGAAGGATGGAGGGAGGGAGAGAAGGCGAGGTATATAACTGTTATATAGACACAACACGGACAACCTGCATTACCAATATAAGTCAAGTCAATGGGCAGGAAGTTACAGCGTTCCAGTGACTGGTATGCACAGGTTAATACCTTAATGCCAATTTACAGACAAAAGCGTTTTGCTTCTCTTCCATAATTACATTGCCATAGAGTTTTTCTGTGCTGCAATGATAAGTATATTACCCAGTCTCCATACATTATTATTTTTGGAAAAAAATTATCTCTCTTAATTGTACCTGCTGCATATGTCTGATATGATGATAAAGAGTTCTCAGTCATGGAATGTGGCACCATATCACTACTTTTCACAAGTCCATAAACTGGCAGCATTGTTGTAAATATTTTAATTAAACAAGTGAAGTGTTGTGTTTTTAGATGATGTGTGTGCGTATGTGCTTGCGTGCATGTGCACCATATTATGTAAGTAATGATGAAATGGTGAATGCAAAAGTGCAGCAGGTAAAACAGGAGAGGATATGAGGTGATGAATTAAATGGTTAGGTCTGTTCATGAGGTTTAGCTACACTAAGATGTTTATTTGATATAAATTTAATGTTCTGAAAAATATTATATTTGACAACCCTTTTATTCTGGAGGTACCAGATTTCACATCTCTGACTGTGTAACATATTTATGCTCTTCTTTGCAGTTGCATGTTTAACATGATGCATTATGTTACCTGTACATTGAATTGTTCCTACATTTGTGTTAATTATATTTGACTGGTGCTGTTCCAAATTAAATCTTTGAGAATTAGCTCATATTTGTGATAAATACTGACAGTGAGTTACTAATAAAGGTCAGTAATTGAATATTTGGATGGGATTAAGAAGACGGAAAGCCAGAAGCCATATCTGTTTTGGCCATTCACTGCACAAGTTCAAGAGCCAGACTGACCAAGCATCTTTTCCAATGCTAATTAATACCACTATACGTGAGTTAAAATTGTCCCATAAGCCATTTCAAGTACCTTGTTCCAGGACAATAGAACAGATACCTTTTATGCATTTGTTGAAGTGATAAGGAAAGCCCACAGACATCATAGAGAACATAGCTTTGGATTTCAGTTCCACAATTTTCAGAGTGAAAGAAATATCAAAGATAAATTCCAGTACTCAGTCCTAGTCAAAGTGTCAGTATTTCACTTTATAACAGCACAGTCAAAATAAAGATGATAAGCATCTTAACTTCTGTAAACTTGTTCAGATTATGTGTTGAGATCTGCTAAATGTAAAGCCCCCCCCCTTTTTTTTTTAATTGTGTTTCATGTTGTCTGCAAAATGTACCACAGGTAACATGAATGTTGTTGTTGCCAAAGAATTTCTGTACAGCAGTAACTAAGAAAACCTAACACAGTTAATGGCCTTATCTCTTTTTTTCTTTCTTTTTATTTTAGTGGGGTATCTTATTGTAGAACAATATACAAACATGAGGACTTATCAGCTTTACAGCTACTTTTGTGTTAATTTAGAAATTAGACAACCTATTGTACATAGTTATATTGTGTATATTATCTTTCAACAAACAGATCTGTTCTTATGCTCACAATTTCAATTTCTTGTATAATGTGTATATAATCTTGATATACCAGATTTGATCTCACATTTCCCTAATCATGAAATCTTCTGAATGTAAGTACACAGCTTAAGAACAAAAAATAATCTAGATTAAAAAAAAAGTCATCTTAAACAGTAATCCAAGATTCATTTCTGCAATTCCAGTGATAAAATTAGGCAGTCTTCAATTAAAAGGCTGCTTTGTTGTACAGTTGCATCTATCCTTCCCACATCCTGGTATCCCCTCTGATTATAAAGCACAATGTCATCTGACTCAAGACCACATATAAAACCCTGTATAGACTGGCTGTTAGGTTCAGTGGGTAGTCAGATTTCTCTATAAGCAGCGTGTCGTATTAAGTGACTGCCTCTGAATTTTATTGCAAGTGCTAGAGACAAACCCTGTATATTACAGGAGACCAGCAGTATGACATAACTATATTTGCCAACATATTATAAGTGATATCCAGTTAGTTTTGTAAAATGGTTAAGAATAAAAATATGAATATTGGATGTTGTCCAGTAGTACATATTGAGAAAGGATTCATAATTTTGTAGTAAATATCCTTTAATATATTAAAATGGTAAACAGTATGAGACAAAACAATAAAATTTCTATTACAAAAACAGAAATCAGCACAGAGTACCTCACGCAATTGTACAGACAAGAATGACAAGACACACATCATAAATTTTCCAGTAACCTCATTTTCATTTCAAAGAATGATGTTTCATAAGCTATCTGTGCTTCCATCAGCAGGTAGACATATGGCATCTGCTCTGTTTTGCCTGTCATATCGAGTTAATGGCTGTCATCAGACCTGGAACTAATAGATCCAACAGAGTAGTTTTATTGCTGTTACTAGGTGACATGCTACACTGCTTCGAAAACAATGTGCCCTGTTACCTCAACAAGATGATGGAAAAGATACAATAGATATGTCACGAATAACACACCTTAGCAGCTCTGCCATGGTCAGCATTTACTGCGATTAATTTTTACAGCTTCAGTATAGAGCTTATGGGATCAGTCCTGATTCTAGTAATTAACCAACTGATGCAAAAAATCTTGTTTTATAATAAGTTTATTAAATGCATCTATATGTTTTGAGCACTATGTGCTCATCATCAGGAGGTCAAAATTGTATATACAGCATCTGGTATCATCACACCTGTAGGTGGCCATCCCGTGCACAGGTTGATAGAAGAGTCTTCTCTCAACCTGTGCACGGGATGGCCTCCTACAGGTGTGATGATACCAGATGCTGTATAATACAATTTTGATCTCCTGATGATGAGCACATAGTGCTCGAAACATATAGAGGCATTTAATAAACTTATTATAAAACAAGATTTTGTGCATCAAGTTGGTTAATTACTAGGATTATAGTGAGATGCAGTCAGCAAAACATCAAAATTTATGAGATCATTATTTACTGTTAGTATTGCCGTTTCAGTCATTTGGCCTGTTAGGTTGTACCACATTCAATACATACAACAAACACAGAGTGTGTTTTGCACTTACGTTAGCATTATGACTTAAAGGTGCAACTGAAGCAGTTTCAAATAACTTTATCATCACTTAACATTCTGGATGTTTGGCGGGCAAAATAGATGTACTACACAAAAATGGAGCACAGCAGGGTACATGAGTTGATAAAAGAAAAATTTTATACATAATTAAGGGGAATCAGTTTAAATATTTTGTTAGTTGGTGATTTGTGTGGATATTCCAAATACTGGATTCATCCATCTAGTGCTTTGCATGTGTCAGTGAAACAACTTAAGAATGGAAAAATTATACTTGACATAAATGATTGTATAACAAGTTAGGGGATGCTCACAGGGCATAACACTTCTAGTAGCACATTCATTATGTTAGTGTCCCTAGATCTTAAATGCTTGAATACTTACCATAAACAATGAATATTTTAACACACACTGTAATATTCCTTTATATCTCAGTAACAGGTTTACAATTGATCATTACAAAGAAATTTTAAGTCAGTAGATTCACAATTGCCGTCTCTTAAACATCACTTTCTGGATGTTAAAAGTTGCTCATGTTTGCTGCTTGAAGCTCAGGTTCTCTTTGACTTCAGATTATACCTCAAAGAGAACACAGTTTATATCAACCAAATGGCCCAATATTAAAATGTCCATAGGTCTTCCAGAACAGTGTTATTCTCATCGAATTTTAAGCAAAGCTGGTGTGTTGACAAGTTTTTGCATAAACCCTAAATGTAAAACATTGTGAAAATCCATACAGTGGGAGCCAAGTTGTTCTAATGGGTGGGCAGAAAGACAGTCATACAGAACCTAAGAGTTGCTTTTGTAATTGCTTTTCGAATGTGCATAATCTCTGGCAACTACAATTTACTTTGTAGTCTTTACAAATGTTAACTTTTTTTTTTAGTGTGATACACATCTGATATGCTTCAGTAATTATATAACTCAGAATAAAATTGAGATACATATAAAAGCTGTACTATGAATGTCACTGTACTCAAAATGCATTCTGCTGGAACAATGGAGCTTGTCACACAGAAAATACAGTTGAGAAATCTTTGTACTCCACTGGTGTGGTACACTGGATTTGAGTACTGCAATATGTGTAAGTTGTTCACGCAGACATAGCAGTAACAGCTGTTGGGTACATAAAACTTGTGGACTCATTTTAATAAGAAGTATAAAAAAAGGTCAAGGTAAAGTGATCCCTGTTTATAAAGAGAGCCAACTACTTGCACTTTTATTACATCTTTTCTAAAATACTTCACATAGAATACCTTAAAAACACATAACCTCAATTAAAATTAAAATTATTCACTCCTACATGTTTCAGTCACATGTGACCATCATCAGGGAGTCGTTTAAAAATATTTCCTAAATGAAGTTGCTAAAATCTATTACTTGTTCGTGATGTGGTGGCATGTGTATGTATGCTTAAGTTACTCCTGTTGCCCTGTTGATGTTCCTGCAGTGGCCGGAGTTATTTCTGTACTGATCAGTACAGAAATAACTCCGGCCACTGCAGGAACATCAACAGGGCAACAGGAGTAACTTAAGCATACATACACATGCCACCACATCACGAACAAGTAATAGATTTTAGCAACTTCATTTAGGAAATATTTTTAAACGACTCCCTGATGATGGTCACATGTGACTGAAACATGTAGGAGTGAATAATTTTAATTTTAATTGAGGTTATGTGTTTTTAAGGTATTCTATGTGAAGTATTTTAGAAAAGATGTAATAAAAGTGCAAGTAGTTGGCTCTCTTTATAAACAGGGATCACTTTACCTTGACCTTTTTTTATACTTCTTATTAAAATGAGTCCACAAGTTTTATGTACCCAACAGCTGTTACTGCTATGTCTGCGTGAACAACTTACACATATTGCAGTACTCAAATCCAGTGTACCACACCAGTGGAGTACAAAGATTTCTCAACTGTATTTTCTGTGTGACAAGCTCCATTGTTCCAGCAGAATGCATTTTGAGTACAGTGACATTCATAGTACAGCTTTTATATGTATCTCAATTTTATTCTGAGTTATATAATTACTGAAGCATATCAGATGTGTATCACACTAAAAAAAAAAGTTAACATTTGTAAAGACTACAAAGTAAATTGTAGTTGCCAGAGATTATGCACATTCGAAAAGCAATTACAAAAGCAACTCTTAGGTTCTGTATGACTGTCTTTCTGCCCACCCATTAGAACAACTTGGCTCCCACTGTATGGATTTTCACAATGTTTTACATTTAGGGTTTATGCAAAAACTTGTCAACACACCAGCTTTGCTTAAAATTCGATGAGAATAACACTGTTCTGGAAGACCTATGGACATTTTAATATTGGGCCATTTGGTTGATATAAACTGTGTTCTCTTTGAGGTATAATCTGAAGTCAAAGAGAACCTGAGCTTCAAGCAGCAAACATGAGCAACTTTTAACATCCAGAAAGTGATGTTTAAGAGACGGCAATTGTGAATCTACTGACTTAAAATTTCTTTGTAATGATCAATTGTAAACCTGTTACTGAGATATAAAGGAATATTACAGTGTGTGTTAAAATATTCATTGTTTATGGTAAGTATTCAAGCATTTAAGATCTAGGGACACTAACATAATGAATGTGCTACTAGAAGTGTTATGCCCTGTGAGCATCCCCTAACTTGTTATACAATCATTTATGTCAAGTATAATTTTTCCATTCTTAAGTTGTTTCACTGACACATGCAAAGCACTAGATGGATGAATCCAGTATTTGGAATATCCACACAAATCACCAACTAACAAAATATTTAAACTGATTCCCCTTAATTATGTATAAAATTTTTCTTTTATCAACTCATGTACCCTGCTGTGCTCCATTTTTGTGTAGTACATCTATTTTGCCCGCCAAACATCCAGAATGTTAAGTGATGATAAAGTTATTTGAAACTGCTTCAGTTGCACCTTTAAGTCATAATGCTAACGTAAGTGCAAAACACACTCTGTGTTTGTTGTATGTATTGAATGTGGTACAACCTAACAGGCCAAATGACTGAAACGGCAATACTAACAGTAAATAATGATCTCATAAATTTTGATGTTTTGCTGACTGCATCTCACTATAATCCTAGTAATTAACCAACTTGATGCACAAAATCTTGTTTTATAATAAGTTTATTAAATGCCTCTATATGTTTCGAGCACTATGTGCTCATCATCAGGAGATCAAAATTGTATTATACAGCATCTGGTATCATCACACCTGTAGGAGGCCATCCCGTGCACAGGTTGAGAGAAGACTCTTCTATCAACCTGTGCACGGGATGGCCACCTACAGGTGTGATGATACCAGATGCTGTATATACAATTTTGACCTCCTGATGATGAGCACATAGTGCTCAAAACATATAGATGCATTTAATAAACTTATTATAAAACAAGATTTTTTGCATCAGTTGGTTAATTACTAGAATCAGGACTGATCCCATAAGCTCTATACTGAAGCTGTAAAAATTAATCGCAGTAAATGCTGACCATGGCAGAGCTGCTAAGGTGTGTTATTCGTGACATATCTATTGTATCTTTTCCATCATCTTGTTGAGGTAACAGGGCACATTGTTTTCGAAGCAGTGTAGCATGTCACCTAGTAACAGCAATAAAACTACTCTGTTGGATCTATTAGTTCCAGGTCTGATGACAGCCATTAACTCGATATGACAGGCAAAACAGAGCAGATGCCATATGTCTACCTGCTGATGGAAGCACAGATAGCTTATGAAACATCATTCTTTGAAATGAAAATGAGGTTACTGGAAAATTTATGATGTGTGTCTTGTCATTCTTGTCTGTACAATTGCGTGAGGTACTCTGTGCTGATTTCTGTTTTTGTAATAGAAATTTTATTGTTTTGTCTCATACTGTTTACCATTTTAATATATTAAAGGATATTTACTACAAAATTATGAATCCTTTCTCAATATGTACTACTGGACAACATCCAATATTCATATTTTTATTCTTAACCATTTTACAAAACTAACTGGATATCACTTATAATATGTTGGCAAATATAGTTATGTCATACTGCTGGTCTCCTGTAATATACAGGGTTTGTCTCTAGCACTTGCAATAAAATTCAGAGGCAGTCACTTAATACGACACGCTGCTTATAGAGAAATCTGACTACCCACTGAACCTAACAGCCAGTCTATACAGGGTTTTATATGTGGTCTTGAGTCAGATGACATTGTGCTTTATAATCAGAGGGGATACCAGGATGTGGGAAGGATAGATGCAACTGTACAACAAAGCAGCCTTTTAATTGAAGACTGCCTAATTTTATCACTGGAATTGCAGAAATGAATCTTGGATTACTGTTTAAGATGACTTTTTTTTTAATCTAGATTATTTTTTGTTCTTAAGCTGTGTACTTACATTCAGAAGATTTCATGATTAGGGAAATGTGAGATCAAATCTGGTATATCAAGATTATATACACATTATACAAGAAATTGAAATTGTGAGCATAAGAACAGATCTGTTTGTTGAAAGATAATATACACAATATAACTATGTACAATAGGTTGTCTAATTTCTAAATTAACACAAAAGTAGCTGTAAAGCTGATAAGTCCTCATGTTTGTATATTGTTCTACAATAAGATACCCCACTAAAATAAAAAGAAAGAAAAAAAGAGATAAGGCCATTAACTGTGTTAGGTTTTCTTAGTTACTGCTGTACAGAAATTCTTTGGCAACAACAACATTCATGTTACCTGTGGTACATTTTGCAGACAACATGAAACACAATTAAAAAAAAAAGGGGGGGGGCTTTACATTTAGCAGATCTCAACACATAATCTGAACAAGTTTACAGAAGTTAAGATGCTTATCATCTTTATTTTGACTGTGCTGTTATAAAGTGAAATACTGACACTTTGACTAGGACTGAGTACTGGAATTTATCTTTGATATTTCTTTCACTCTGAAAATTGTGGAACTGAAATCCAAAGCTATGTTCTCTATGATGTCTGTGGGCTTTCCTTATCACTTCAACAAATGCATAAAAGGTATCTGTTCTATTGTCCTGGAACAAGGTACTTGAAATGGCTTATGGGACAATTTTAACTCACGTATAGTGGTATTAATTAGCATTGGAAAAGATGCTTGGTCAGTCTGGCTCTTGAACTTGTGCAGTGAATGGCCAAAACAGATATGGCTTCTGGCTTTCCGTCTTCTTAATCCCATCCAAATATTCAATTACTGACCTTTATTAGTAACTCACTGTCAGTATTTATCACAAATATGAGCTAATTCTCAAAGATTTAATTTGGAACAGCACCAGTCAAATATAATTAACACAAATGTAGGAACAATTCAATGTACAGGTAACATAATGCATCATGTTAAACATGCAACTGCAAAGAAGAGCATAAATATGTTACACAGTCAGAGATGTGAAATCTGGTACCTCCAGAATAAAAGGGTTGTCAAATATAATATTTTTCAGAACATTAAATTTATATCAAATAAACATCTTAGTGTAGCTAAACCTCATGAACAGACCTAACCATTTAATTCATCACCTCATATCCTCTCCTGTTTTACCTGCTGCACTTTTGCATTCACCATTTCATCATTACTTACATAATATGGTGCACATGCACGCAAGCACATACGCACACACATCATCTAAAAACACAACACTTCACTTGTTTAATTAAAATATTTACAACAATGCTGCCAGTTTATGGACTTGTGAAAAGTAGTGATATGGTGCCACATTCCATGACTGAGAACTCTTTATCATCATATCAGACATATGCAGCAGGTACAATTAAGAGAGATAATTTTTTTCCAAAAATAATAATGTATGGAGACTGGGTAATATACTTATCATTGCAGCACAGAAAAACTCTATGGCAATGTAATTATGGAAGAGAAGCAAAACGCTTTTGTCTGTAAATTGGCATTAAGGTATTAACCTGTGCATACCAGTCACTGGAACGCTGTAACTTCCTGCCCATTGACTTGACTTATATTGGTAATGCAGGTTGTCCGTGTTGTGTCTATATAACAGTTATATACCTCGCCTTCTCTCCCTCCCTCCATCCTTCCCTCCCTTCCTTCCTCCTTATGGTGCTTCAGCCCATATTTAGTTCATGGCCACCCCAGTGTTCTTCCTCCATTTCTGTCTAATTTGTGCCATCAACTTCCAATTTCATATATGGGGCATGTAGACTGCATCCTTCTGTATGTTATCATCCCACCTGCTATGTAGTCTTCCTACTAGCCTTTTTCCTCTGACACTTACTCCTAAATTCTTCTTAGGGATGCTGTAGTCTTCCTTTCTTATTATGAAACCAGCCCACTTGAATCTCTTTATCCGAATGTATGTTGTAATGTGTATATCCTTACACAACTAAGCAACAACTGAACATGTTTATGGCAACAAATGCTTTAAAATTTATTTTGTACATGAATTTTAGAAGACTGATTTGTAAGCTGCCAATCCGTGTCTCTAGCCAACCAAGCACAAATATATTACCTCAGAAAATAATATTTAAATATCTGTAATTTTCTGACACTTTAACATTCTTTATCAGAAATCCTGTGTGTCTCAGACATGCTGAGTGACTGCATCATGTTACTCTACTCTGGAACGGTATTTTGTACACAATGTAGAGATTATGTGCTTGTGGAAGCAGGAGAGTCCTGAGGAAGAAGACACTTCAGAAAATATAATTCATATTATATTTCATAACACGCTGTATGTATTAATGATAGACTGCCATACTGCAATTGTGTGGGTGCCAATGATTCTGAGATACATGCTACTTGCTTTTTCAGGGCAGAAAATGGAAGCAGTAGGTTCCTGCAAAACTGGTACATACTTACTAGTCTACACAGAGCTATTACCCAAAGTAACACAGTAAGAATCTTCACAAATGTGGTAACCTCAGGTTTGACAACTATAGGATTTCATTGTTTTAACTAAATAGAAATTACAGTAATTCCAAACCCCCTTAATTAATATTTTGTGTCAGGGATTTCATTGTTGTTTTGTCTTTGGCCTGCACAGGTGTTGTGTGTTAGTGTGTGTTTATGTGTGATTTTGTATGCATGCTTCAGCTAGAGCCAGAGTGTTTTCAAAAGAAACGTTTCTCACTCTTTATTTAGAACAGGAACGATAATCTTCAATGGGCTTTCAAATAAGTTGCATCTGTGTATAGCAACACTGCAAATCATTAATTAATAACTTAATTATCTAAAGTAAATTGACTTTTAATAAATCATTTTATACATATTTTTCCCAAAATAGACACTTTCTTCTGTGCCACTGAACTAGAACCTTTTTTGATATGAAATCTGTGGGATGGTAATGAAAATGTACTGCCAGTTTCACAATTTACATAAAATCTAGAAACAATACTAAACTGGCAATGGTGGTGTTCTCCGGCTGGCTCAGAAATAGGCACCATACAGTAACCATGTAATGGTTTTATTATATAAAAAGCACACCTTACATGAAGCACATGTCCAGCCACCTGTGACCAATGTCCACTGAATATGTACTATTAACACCAATCCTTTCTGTGTATATCATGATTATTTGTGTTGTCATAGGCCTGCTAAATTCTTTTTTTTTCTCCTGATGTATGTCATGTACTGGGAACAGAAAAGATAAAAAAGGACTTCAGTCATTTTTGTATAGATTTCACATCAATTTAGCCTCCCAATAATCTACTTGATTAACAAAGAGTTTATCATATTTTCCATAACATGTCCTGATTATTTTTGTTACAGGGAAGCCTTGTATAAGTTAACTTGTACATACTAAAATGAAATGTAGGACACTGAAACTGCTTGGAAATAGAGAACATCCCAAAACATGTATGGGGTGGAATTAAATATCTGATAACATGTCTCAAGTAGTGGTACCCCGGCAAAGTTTCAAGTCATACTGAACTTTTCTGGTAGTTACCTACCTGTGACATTAAATTTCTAACCAAGTTTCTGAAACAACAGTACTTATAAATAATAAAATTATGTGAATGTAAATGGATAAGGATTACCCTTGTCCTACAGCTTGTATGCTTGACACTTGTGTTCTATTTTATGACTGCTTTACTTCAATGACTATGACAAATATCAGTGGCTTGTTTTCACCACTGGAATGAGTGAAGTGAAAGTTACTACACAGACTTCACTTCTGGTTCTGCCCAAACATTTTATATTGACATATCTGAGTTATGCTGAAGCAGTAAAATTCTGTCTGAGGAATAATGATTCCACAAACTGTAGTTCAACTACCATAATGGTTTCTCCTTCACCTATCAGTCCTTTGGCTTTGAGTACACGTGGTCAATAAAGTTGCAGTTAGTAAGGTCTCATTTTCATAGTCTGTTGACACATGTAGTGGTAATATTTTCATTCTCCCATTCACTGCCTGCAACACTGCGAACAGGATAGTATACACATGGCCCAGGAGATGCAGCACGTGCTATTCTAGTACTGCAGTGCATAATGTTGCTATTTCCACTTGTAGTGCTGCCATTTCGGACAACAGTAGTACCAGTGCGATGAAGGTGGTACATGTGACTGTTCCTAAGGGAAAAGCTCCTTCCATCCCCATTGGACATAACACTATCATCATGATCAGGTGAGTCCCTTCCCCCAACACTCATCCATCCATGTGAACAAAACAATTTCAAAAACAGTCGTTTGAATTTCTCACCAAATATAACATATATAATGAAATTCACAGAGGAGTTTACAGTGATCAGCATGTTACTGGTTGCAACTACTTGATCCAGTGGATCGCCATAAAACACCTCAAGTACATTGTTAACCAGTGCCAGGAAGTTGCACAGGAAAAAGACAACCACCACACACAGTAACATGGTAGCCAACCCAATCTCCTTCTTTTGCAGTCGGGACAGACGCTGACGCTCTTGGTTTGCAAGCCGTACCTGTAACACCCATAATAAAAGTATGGATCTTTTCTCACTGTATTACAAAGGAACGAGAAACCTTAAACTACCAGTGAACTGCCAACCACTGTTGAAATATGAATGTGAGATACGATACAAAATTATTGTTGAATAGTTATTTTATTCTTGGTTTATTTAATTATGCTTCAATTGATAAAACTTTATGGCACTGACAGAATGATTAGTGAGAGGGTATACTCGTATAGTGATGCAGTTGTGGCCCAACTTAACCCTTTGACGCCTAACGACCACTATAGTGGTCGTACCGCACTTCTAACCTCTAAACGTTGCATTTTATATATTTATTCAACAAATATAGATACTTAATTTTTTAAACGTGGTATATACCCTCCGTTTTTTTCTCTTCAAAATGCAGTTTGTTTCATAATTCTAATGTATTTGGTTCCTGTTTTATTCACATTTTATATACAGAGTGTGCTAAAATTTAAAAAATAATTCCGGCGCCAAAAGGTTAA
>Ga0123357_10004861_pt1 | contig 15927 bp, 14 predicted proteins | sample TergutEmb28metaG_FD_89873 | JGI IMG/M metagenome (GOLD analysis project Ga0123357, IMG submission 89873) | Embiratermes neotenicus P4 segment gut microbial communities from Petit-Saut dam, French Guiana - Emb289 P4 | ecosystem: Host-associated > Arthropoda: Insects > Digestive system > Gut ... | reverse complement strand
TAAAAACAGAAAACAGAATAGCCTACATATTTTATGCAGTTGTCGTGTTATTTTAGATTCTGCCACAACATGACCAACTAAAGGAGCACATTAGCAATGTCAGCTTGGTATGTGTAAATAATGAATGACCATATGGTGCACACGCGAAGTGGTGAGTTTTGGAATAACACTAGCACTCCTTACCTGAGGGGCCTGAAGTATAATTGGCAATAAAATTTGGAGACTCATAAAATTTTGGCAAAGGCAATATTCCTATTAAAATAACAACAGGATTGGCCTAAGCATAGATGTAGCTTGGTTAATAACATTGAGGGGTGGAGGTAATAAAATCGAACTTGGATATTAAGAACTGTAATTTATGAAAAAGCAAATTTAAAAGCAAGGGGAAGATTGGTTTGAACCAGTCCTTAATACACTTACATTTCTTTCCCCCACTCAAACTCCAAATTTTTTTTTCCCTCTTCAAATCAGTAGCCAAAAATTTTCTTAATTTGAGAAATAATGGGGTGGTATTCCCTCACCCCCTCCCCCACCTCAGAACCACAACTTACGCCTAAAAGTCTATGGAAATTTCTATTCGAATTCAACAAAAATATTTATATTGTTAGAGTTGGGCGTGGGGTTTTAATTACACACATTTGTGAAATTTTGGCATCTCGGTTTTAATCTTTATGATATTATCTTCCAGCTTTCATATTATTGACGTGAAGTAAAGTTCAACACTCCCCGCAAATTATTTGTATATCAGAACACCATTTAAATAATGAAGAGTTGGCAGATATAACACTTCATTCTTTTCCTTGGGAGCTAAATTTTGCAGACGAATGCACAAATGTTGGAGGAGTGTCTAGTTTTGTACAGAATAAAATGTACTATACTGCTATTAATATGGACAGATACTCAGATGGAAAGGACATAGAAATTTGTGTTTTAAAATTACATATTTCATTGTGTACCATTATTATAGTAACTGTATACAGATCCCCAACTAATAATAAAGATTGTTTTTTAAACAATCTGGAAGAAGCCCTAAACCTTATATATAATAACACTGTGGATATAATATTGTGTGGGCATTTTAATCTTAATTACCTTAATGATAACCAGGATAAGCAAGCCTTAAACTCTCTCTTAACTAGCTACAGTCTGTACAGTATAACCAATTTCTGACAAGAATTTTTAATAACTGGCAAATTATGAATGATTATATTCTCATTAATAAATTTGGGAATGAAAAATATTTAGTATCCCCACTGATCAATGGCTTATCCGACCATGATTCTCAAGTCCTTAGCTTATTCAATACTATTACTCCAGATGACAATAATGAATTTTATTCCTATAAAGAAATCCATAAACACTCATCAAATGGATTTCAAGCTAGCCTAAGTTATGAAATATGGGAAGATGTATTTATTAATAATGATGATGATACAAATACAATTTTTAATAACATTTTAAATACCTTCCTCAGGAACTTATATGCTTGTTTCCCCCCCAAAAAACAAAAAGTATGCAAAATTCCAATACCTGGATATCTACTGGGATACAAACGACGTGTAATAATAAGAGGAAATTATACTTTAAATGTAGGGACAGTAATGATACTAAACTGAAAAAACATTATAAGAATTATTGCAAAACACTCTCTTAAGTTATTACAGTAGCCAAAATAATGTACTACAACAATAAATTAGCAAACTCTGACAAAACAACTTGGAGTATCATAAAAACAATCACTAACAACAAGAAAAATTGTAATAATATATTAATGATGCAAATTGACGGAAAGGTTACAACAAATTACCAAACTACAGCAGAAAAATTTAATCATTATTATGTCTCTGTCGCCAACAAAATTAATAACAATAAGTCCACTACTGATAATTCAAATAAAACCAACCAATTAAATTACTTACATTCCACATTTAATCAATCCTTCACAAATATTGCAGTAAAAAATACAACTATTTATGAAATAGAAAAAATTATTAAAGAATTAAAAATTGAAAAGTCATGTGGATATGATGAAATAATGGCGAGAATTCCAAAAAAAAAAAAAACGGTCCATTTATTGTATCATCTCTAACATATATTTGTAACAGAATGCTTACAACTGGAACATTTCCGCACAGATTAAAATTTTCGGAAATTAAACCTATGTATAAAAAAGGTGACAAAACACTTATTGCTAATTAAAGGCCCATTTTATTACTGTCTGTTTTTTCAAAATTTTTGAAAAGTTTGTATGTAAGAGACTCTATTATCATTTAACTTCAAACAACATATTAGTAAAAGAACAGTTTGGCTTCAAGTGTAACAATTCTACTGACACAGCAATATGTACTCTAATTAATAACATATTATCATCTTTAAAGACAAGATATTGATTGGTGAGTTATTGTGTGATTTGAAAAAAGTTTTCGACTGTGTAAATTAAGACATATTGCTATTGAAAATGAAATTTTATGGTATAGTAGGTGTTGCCCACAAATTAATGGAATCGTATCTAAGAAACGAGATACCGGAGGGTGACTATAAATGCTTGCAATAAGATAAATGGATATTTCTCTAAATGGGAAGAAGTGCAACATGGAGTACCACAGGGTTCAGTCCTTGGACCATTATTGTTTTTAATATATATTCATTATTTTTCCAAGATTGTGTCCAATAAGTCCAGCCCAATTCAATTTGCTGATGACACAAGCTTTATTGTTGCTAACAGCAATAAGAACAAATTTAAATATAATACTAACGAGATATTTAATGAAATAAATAAATGGTTTTTCAGTAAATTGTTAATGTTAAACTATGATAAAACAAATTTTTTGTAATTTTCAACTAAAACTGATTACAAAATTAATATGCAGGTGTCATTTGGTGAGAGATGTTTAAAATTTTTGGGACTAACCGTTGACACCACCTTAACTTGGCAGCATCATATTAGTGAACTAATAACTAGACTGAATAAGGCTTGTTATGCCATCAGGTTGATTAAGCCGTTTATGTCACTAGATATATTGTGAAGTACATACTTTTCTTATGTCCATTCAATTATATCCTATGGAATTCTATTTTGGGGCAACTCTTCACATAGTAAAGAATTATTTAAAGTTCAGGAAAGAATAATTAGAATAATTATGAACTTGAGTAAGAATGCCTCTTTTCAACAACCATTTAAGGAATTAAATATCCTAACAGTTCCATCACAATACATACTTTCAGTACTCTTATTTGTTACTAAAAATAAAGACCAGTTTATGACTAACTCACAAATGCATAAAATTACTACATTGAAAACTATTGAATAGTACATATCTGCAGCAAACTTGACAATATACCAAAAAGGTGTTTATTACCAAGGAATCCAGATTTACATCCATTTACCAATAACTCTTAAAGGTTTATCTGGTGATATAAGTAAATTTAAACTAATATTAAAAAGATGTATGTTACATAACTCCTTCTACAGTTTAAAGGAATATTTTGATACACAATTAGTGCTGATGTTACATTCAGTTTCATTAATACTTAGGCTTATTTTAAATTATAGTTCTCATAATTACTAGTAAAACTAGACAATGACACTACACTAAGGTACGGTTTGTACTGTTTATACTGAATGTACACTTGCTTGTTATTATGTTATATGTATACACGACTATTTCCACATCTGTATAAGATCACTGGAATGTGAAATAAACGAAAAGAAATGAAAGGAAAATACTTTTAGTTGTGAGGTTAATTTTAGTGACAGAAACCTGGCGCTTTCAGATCCCATTTTACCGACACAAAGTCACCTTCAGCAAAATTAGTTACAGAATCAAACTGTGGTTTTGAAGTTCCGTTTTACACACACACATGCACACACACACACACACACACACACACACACACACACAGACACACACACACACAGACACACACATACACACCTTCACTCACTCACCCACCCACTCACTCATTCACTCACGGAGGTAATATATTCGGGTTTAATTTCAACCGCAAATAGTTTAGGCTTTCAGAATTGATTCCATTTGGCAGAAAATCGGTTACAAAAAACCCCATGCATTCATTTTCTTGTCGGTACGCTATCGCAACGCATACAATTTCGTCCTTCCGTCCACGCGATTCATGTGGGACGAGGGAACACTGATTTTCTTTTGTTGCTAATGATATGATCGCTTTCTTGTATCTCAACTCCCGCGCATATTTTTTTCATGCCTTACGTACTAAAATTCTGGATACTTCCCTTACCCATCTATACAACCGTCGCCATGAATGGTGACAAATCTGAGAGAAAATGGTGCACATTCTTTAGAGTACTTTACGCCAAAACATATGTTGACTACAAGCGTATGTTCCCTCGTAAACGTTGCTTCTTTTATTAAACCAACAGTATTTCGGGTGTCGATGCATGCACAATCTTAAATCGATTCGCACAACACGGATAGAGGCGAGCGGTCAACGCTGGATAACTCCTTTCCTGAGTTCGCGGAGCTCCATACATCACGTTAATATTTGTGTATGGTACAACATTTACCAAATAATTAGATTCACGGCAGTGGAAAAGTTTAAGCATTCGTATTCAGGGGTCGATCCAAAGTCAGTCCATACCTTATTTGTGTTGGACAACGCAACAATGGGACAGATTATCTCCTGTCAGTATCATTCCAACAATGTTCCATATTCATCATTTCATTAATCACTAGCGTTACATAGTCTCGGCAAATGACAGCATCGTTACAGTAACCAAAAAAAAAAAATAGTGTCATACATATGTGTACAGTTGTATATTACAACCGACTTATCCCTTAATATTTTGTCTTCTTCTCATTCTCTTGAAGTACGGCGGTAATGTCCCGTTCGCCTGTCCTAATTCTTGTAATTGATATAATAATTAGGATACAGATATGTATTACAGGTTACTAGCTATAGTAGTACAGTCATGAGTTCCACTCGAGGGAATCTACGGGGCTGTTTTCAGAGGCGTTGTACCCCGTTCTTGGTTTTAATTAAACAGCCAGCAGAAATTAGTTTACATTTATTTGCTTGAATAAACAAAGTTGGTGGTTACACAAAGTTATGAATTATAAACCTTTAACAATAACTGGCGTCTCGTGGCACTGAAATACACTTCATCACAAAACCGACACTTCCTCGTATAAGTAAGTCGAATTGAACTATACAGTTTTTCTTTAGGATGGTTTTAATCTCGCGGACAAATTAACAGTTCAGTTACAAGCCCGTTTTCATACACTCCACTTCACTTTCCTGCGGTCACGTTTCAACACTCAACAATATCTAACTATGACTACAGTTAATTAAAAATCCGGCTGAAATACACTGTTTGCGCGTCCACTCTGTCAAATGAACTCCCACTGCATATCCGCCGCATCCCCCGTTTTCCCTACAGGTTCGAAGTTTGAACAAAATCTGAATGTTCCCATGGACTAAAGTTTTTATTTCAGCAACCCTTCATAGGTCGTTCCAAACATACCAACCGTAGCACATATGTTTCTACACCAAGCGTTACGACTTCCCGACCTGTCAAGTTATCCTCAGACTGTTACCAAAAGATCTGCTTTTCTGAGCTCGTTAACGTCTTTTCTCCCCCCATTTCCCATCCAATCAATAGCTGCTAATCTTATATTCCGTCCCTCTAAAACATTATGTGAGGCATATGCTTCGGTTTATTAAATCGTCCTTACAAAAATGCAAATTTCTACATAAATTTACATAATGCAACTATTTTACTAATTTATGTATCCTTAATTCTCCAAAATAAACTCAATTCTGTCCAAATCGTTACAATACTTAAGATGTTCTGTAAAGCTCAATTACCACATAATCTCTCCGTCCCCATATTTTACCTGGTCTCAATGTTGGTTCCATCGTTCAAATCCGCATGGGGTCCTTTTGGTATTATTAATGCAGTTACTTTCAGCCCTGCCGGTTTTAAAATGTATGTAAGATAAAGAAATTAGCTAAAAATTTGCGTAATTTTACGGCACACCATTTACGTACCGAACATGACTAATATTTTCGATACTTTTCTCTGTGTCTATAACCCAAAACAATAAAGTACCAAACATTTCGTTCTGACGTTCCCACACATGTTCTAAATAACTTAGCTTGACCACAAGAACATCACGACGTGGTAAATGAGAAGAGCTGCGAACTTACCCACATGTCGCCTCTGAAGCGTCAACCGAAGCACTGAGCGTGTCTCTGCTGCACTTATCTTATCCACCTGTAATTATTAGCAGTGTTTATCAAGAAGGAGGATAATCGGTTCTCCTTTCATGTGAGGATACCACTCCATCGTGTTGGGATTGGAATTGCGCGTCTTAGGCGGACAAGATTCGAGATTAGCTGGATTTGGTTGAGAGTCTTGTGTCACAAATATCTTCCTCACCTCCAGTGCCACACAGCAACACTGCAAGACTCCGCGAACAGAAATGGATGGTACAGAAGTAACGGGTTTGAACTTCATTCGTCAAACACTTGGTTCGATGGACGATCACGATAGTTTTTCGTGGTTTTCTCTTTCGGACTAATATACCACTAGAACATGATGCCATTTGAGCTTGACTTTGTGTAAGTTTACGCTTGAGACTGCAAATAGACCGACACACTGTTAGGAACAGGAAATCAGTCGGTGTGTCTTCGACACCAAACGAGACGACCAAAAATAATTTTTAAAATAGATTTCCTCTGCAAAAGACTCGCACATTTGCAACTTCGTGCTTCCACATTTCGTCCCTCATATGTGTCCCTGCATTAGACAAAACTTTAATACGATATTCTTAGGATACCGTACTGAAATCACGATGGGCTAGGCGTTGAGCTGGGATACGAATTAGATTTAGAGTGTTAGACAACATTGATATGGGTCTTACAGAATGTGACTTTGAGACTGGAAGTGCAATCTTTGGATTGCTGTTGTCGAAATTTCGGGAAGAGCAATAACGGTATTTATTTTCGCATTTCGGAAAAGCATAATATTGCCTGTAAATTGTAATCTACTGCATTTCTGCGGATTTATTGAAAAGAAGATCGAACCTACAAAGGAGGGTGCAAAATATATCCTTAACCATGATGTTGTTGACAGGGCGTATATTTATGTTGGTGTGAGAGAGTCTGTAGTGTATGTCTTCCTCCAGCGACCGAAAATTTTTCCGTTGCTGAAGATGTTTTTTCCCTGTAGGCCAACAAATACTATGAGATAATATAATAAATATTTGTTACCTTAAGTGCTTTTATTTGGAATTATATGAATAAATGTATTCCCTTCAAGGCTGGTGTTGTAAGTCTTGAAGCATTCCACCTCGCGACCGGCCGAACTGAGACATATACACAGCGCAGATTTGGACACCTAGTCTTCAGTTTCGGTACTACCAAGCCACCAGCACACGCTGAAGATGGGAGTGGAATTATTTCCCGAAACGTCGGAAAACCACATCCTGACTCGGCTGTCTGCCAGAGAAAATTTTATTGAAATATATTCCCTGTATTCATGTAATGCAGAATACAATAATATTGTTTATAAACTTATGAACTATCCGAATCAATTCATTGTAAGCCAAAGAGAAGGAAAAGTCAACCAGTCAGTCTCAAGTTCTTTTGTTTCACAAAGCGACGGGAGTGTCGCCATCTGCTGCTCGGGAATCTCTTTACGACGTTCTTGAGGAGACTTGGTCTGCCAGACCTGACCTCGACGGCCTGTTGTGCCTGTATACCCGCCTGTGTCTCATGAAACTTTAGATGCCTCCTATCATTCGCATTCATCGTACCAACACGACAGCCACAGGAACTTTCGAGGTAGCTGAAACTTACGTATAGCGACGAAGGCCTAACTTCACACTAAACTGTTCATACCTACCATCATCCACAGACCTTCCGTTCCCCTCTGGCTCAAATTCATTCTCACACAATTCCTAACGAAACACGGCAGTTTCCATTCGTACCCCACAAAATGAACGAGACGTCCTCGCCAACCTGCAGCTGTCGATGCGCAAATCGAAGTCCCCCATGTCCGCTAGCAATTCCTGCATTTGACCGCATAGCTGGATTCAGTAACAGATACTGAAATTCTAACAGGGGATTGTGCTTATGCTAACGATTTTGAAGTCAGGCTGTAGGCCTTGACTGATCTTGACAAAGTCTCGTCCTAAGTTGCCCTGGACTAAGTATGGGAGTGGTAAATTCTGGTTGGAAGGCTGTCCGGGTTACGAGCCCAGACTGTCTCTGTTGCACACTTATGTTATGCGAAGTATATTAGGCGCTTAGGTGAAGCCGCCGCGCCTGTCGAAGGGAAGTGCAAACCGTGCCCCGAATTTATATCGAATACCCTGGTATTTGCCTTACAACTGAGGAAAATCACGGAAAACGTCAGTCAGGCAACCGAATGGCTCTCGACTGTCCAGAGACGAATGCGTTTCATTTGGTCGACTTGGCCTTTTCGGGCGAAAGCCTCGACTGGCCTGCTGTCCCTTGCCGCCCTTGCCTTTCCCGTCGCGCGAAGGGGTTAACCCTCGATCAGCTTATGTATCTGCCGATTTGCCGTAAGAGGGGTTCCCCACAGCAGCTAACTTTGAGTCAAAGCTTTCGGTCAGGGCTCTGATGTGGTCGGCAAACAGCGGAAAGCCCAGATCCTCGTGTATCTGCCTGTTAATTATGTACCAAGGGGCACGAGTAGCGAGGCGAAAACATTTGGATCGTAACACCTGTAACCTTCGGACATAGGAGCGGGCGGCGGACCTGCACGCGGGCCACGCATAGACCATCAGGGACCGGATGAGCTGCTTATATAGCAGGACTCCGTTCCTGACGGATAGATCATTTTCTATTCAGGATGGGAGCCAGCATACCCAACATTTGAGCAGTCCTCTTTCTTACCTGATCAATGTGAGGCGACCAGGTGAGTCGTACATCTAGGGTCACCCCCAGATAACTAGTTGTTTCGACCCATTCGCCTGGTCCCCTAAAGAGTGTTACTGGTCAGGGTTGGATGAAGCGCCGTCCGGCACGCGCGAAAAGTTTAGTGGTGCTCTTAGAGACATTAATGGCGATTCTCCATTCACTCAACCACCGTTGAAGGTCGTTGAGTTATGACTCCAGGTAGCTGGCAAAGCAGCGTCGGCTTGTTGGACGTGGCTATGTTTGTCGTATCACCTGCGTTAAGGGCCCACTCGTCGTGGTGCGTGGTTGGGGAATGTTTTTGACATACAGACTGAAGAGGACAGGGGAGGCCAATTCCCCGTGAGCCACCTTAGCCGCATGACTCGACAAGATGACGTGGCGGTCTGGAAAGACGTTTCGAAAGTCCGATCCCTGAGGTAGCATAAGATTGTATGGACTATGTAAGACGTAAAGTTAAGGAGCGTTAGCGCGTAGAGGAAGCCTTCGATCCAGACGGTATCGAAGGCTTTCGCCACGTCGAGGAAAACTGCGTCGGTGAGCCTCTTTTCGCCGAAATTCCTCGTTATTCTTACAGCGAGGCGGGCCAGCTGCATTAATTTGCTATGCCTGGGTCGAAACACAAACTATTCTTCTCGCATCAATCCGCATTCATTTACTACATGTAAGATCCTAGCTAGTAGGATCTTTTAAAATAATTTACCAATCTTGCCCAAGAGTCTAATCGGCCGCAAGGAAGAGGGCAGTGCTGGATCCTTCCACGGTTTAAGGATAGAGATCACTCGAGCGTACTTCCAAGTTTGGGGAAGTGATGGGCGCGGTGAACCGCATTGAAGATACGAGCGAGGAGGAAAACCGCTCGCTTAGGAAGATGCTTCAATGCCCTGTTCTGTGTACCGTTCGGGTCCGGATCCTTACTGACCTTGAACCCCTGATGGCTTCGTGAACCTGTTCAGGGGTGGTTACGTTTGGTTCACTGACAGGGCTTAGGAAGTAAGACTTCAGTGCCACGTCACCCGTCTCAATAACTATCGGGACCTGCTGAAAATGTGCTTCCAGATTTTCAGCAATGGCTTCGGCCTTCTCAGAGTCTGAGAGAACTAGTTTCCCTGGGGTGACAAGGGGGAGAGTTGGAGTAGGAACACTCATCACCCACTTGGTCATCTGCCACAGCGATTGGTCTTCAGGACAAATGGCTTCGTGTCTTGCGCTCCACTGGTCGTTACTCCACTCGTTGAGACGGCGGGTCACCGACTTCTGCAGGCGGTTGACCTCGGCTGTCAGAGCTGGGTCCAAGGTGATCTTCCACTGCATTCGCAGCCGGGTTTTCGGGCGTATCGTATCCTGAATATAAGCCGATATCCGAGGTCGTGTGTGGTCACGCGGGCGACAATTGGGAATGGACGTGGCCAGAGCCTTCAGAACGGCGCCGGAGAATGTTTCTATCCACGTGTCCATTGCCATCTCATTGTGCAATTCCGGATCGAATGGAATTAATTCTTCCAAATGAATCCGGAATTTGTCTCAGTCAGTGCGCCTGAAGTCAGGGCGATTCGGTGGGTGGTGAAAGGATGAGCGTCATGCAGTGTCGATGAGAACAGGGAGGCGGTCCGAGCTTAGTGCAGAGAACGTAGTCCGATACACCGGGAATGACAGATTGTTGGTTATCACGATATCCAGGTCATCAGGAAAAACCGAGGGTTGATATGGTGTGTTGATTGGTAGTACGGTCCAAAGATTGGACGGGAGTTTTCGTCGACATAACCACGTAGGAGTTTCCCCGTCTCGTGTTTGGCGTGAGATTGCCAGTCATCAACACCGGTAATCCCCCGCTGAAACAGGCGGTCAGGTCTGTTCCAATCAGTGGGCGGGAAGGCGAAAGATAAGCCGCTAGGATTAACACCGGTTTGCCGTCCAATGTGACTTGGAAGACAGTAGTCTCCAAGTGGGTCCGGCCCGCAACCTGTACTGAGTGGTGGACTATACCACGGCGGACCAAGATGGCTGTGCTGTACCCAGCTGTCGGTCTGTGTGTGCCGTGGCGGACATAATTGGCAAGCCGGAAGTCTTGACCAGGGTTGAGGATTGCTTCACTTAAGAGACAAATATCGACTCCGTTATGGCTAAAAACTGTACCAATTCAAGCTGGCTGCCGCGCAGTCCGGCCGCATTCCAGGTGGTGGGGCGCAGCGCTTTACACCGCTCTCCTCCTAGGGCGTGCTGCCATATTCGGCTCGAAAACCATGACGGTTTAAGGACAGCTGCGGGCGAGCTGCCCCTTTGGGGATGGAGGAGATAGACTGAGGAGACGACGAATGAGTTACACACATGCCTGGAGAGGAATGTAATCGAGGAGATTTCAGATTTCCTCGAGTGGGGAAGTGGAAATTCGGTTTGGGACCACCCAGTTGGGTGTTGTGGGTGTGGCGGCCGCGGTTTAGACACTCGCGGCTGCTTTATTCTCAGACTTTCCAACAGCCCGTTTAGGGGCTGATGTGGTTTTGGGCTCAGGTTTTTTTAGGGCTGCCCGTTTCCTTGGTGGCGGTCACTATAGGCTGCTCTGGTGCTTCTGTGCCCGGCTGGGGAGTGGGATTTGGATGTGGGCTGGTGGATGGAGGGGTGGTAGCCTTGACGACACGCCCCCTCGGACAACATGGTTCCACCCCTAGCCCAGATCCATCTGCTCGGCAGAGCGCCCCACTTGCTGAGCTTTAGGAGCGTCAGGTTGGCCTGTTGCGACGCTCTTTCGGCGACGCTCGGGCGCCTGCTTTACAGGAGCCGCCATCCCTTGCTTCCACTTTACACAGACACGGTAGTTCGCTGTGTGATTTCCCCCGCAGCCACAGCCCTGAGGTTGTTCCACGGGGTATATCATCCATCGAAGAGATGGCAGCTCCCACACGCGAAACACCGGGGTGCGTATCAAGCAGTTACGCTGCGTTTGTCCGAAGTGCTGGCAGCGCTTACATTGCAGTGGGCTTTTTGGAGCCACGTACGACTCCACCGACACTCACAAGCGGCAGTTTTGGGTGAGTGATCGCATTTTTGACACCTCAGGCAGCCCATCATCTTATGACAGAATGCAGCCTATTCTCTGGTTCTGAAGTATCACATTAATATCGTCGGCGTCACAAGCTTCCTGAGAAACAACTTTCACACGCTTCAAGAGCAATTGAAAGGCAATCAATAACCGTAACAAGTCCGAAACATCGTACCGAATTAATTATTGTCTAGAACCTCAAGACAAATGGTACACTAGTTTTAATCTGTGCTCAACCTCTGTAAATATCCCGTGGAATATTTATTGGTGAAGCACGGGTTGTAACCAACTTTACACAAAAAAAAACAAACTTAAATTAATTGTCGATTTGTTTGAACATTTTCAAAACATGGCGAACATGCGACATGTGTTGTTTACATAAAACCCAGAAACAAGCATTTATTTTCCAGCGTGTCAACACAGCGTCTTCTGAGGTCACTCACTGATATTGGCGGCTGAAATTGGAGGGGAGGGGGAGGGGGAGGGGGTGTTGTTGAAGTAGAAAAATGAGAAGATACACTTTCGTTAAAGCAGTGTTCCTTCTGGGCATTAAAGAGTGAGTTAAACTGGCATGTACACATTTACGTCGCTACTCTACATTTGCCTCTGATGGAAATAATGATTATGAACCTCCGTCATGATGGCTGAACTCGATATGTATTCCTTCCGAATGATACTAAGGTGATGATGACCCAAGGTTTGCAGGCATACATTTTCATAATCCACACACGCGCATGGCGCTGAAATTAGGAACAACCAAGAATACTGCAAAATAAACAACCTTGAAGACTTTAAGCCCGCTGCAATTTCGCTGGAAATGTCGGCGTACACACTGCACTTATCATTGGCCGAAACTAAACATGGCACTAAAATTGTTTTACATTTAGGGTTGGTTGTTGGTCTACCGGAACAGGCAACATGTAAAGGAGACGATTTTGCGAGCGCTGAGAAAGCTGATTACTTGTCTTAAACAGCGGGATTCTTTAAATATGTTCACTGTCAAAATTATCTCCGACAGCTGATGATCAAAGACGAAGCACTTTTTATGCGTTTAAGGAAACAAATCTTCCCTCAGACACGCATCATTTACCTTCACAAATCGAATTTTCTTTTATAACTAATATCTTCTGGAGATATCTGGCATTGGATATAAAACTGCTGATTATTCTTGTATTGCTGTACCTACAAAATTACTTCGTTTCTGAATTACTACTTCTTTAACGTAATTTTTGGTATATTTTGTTATGGTTTTGTCATAACAAGAGAACACTTTAATGGTGGTCAAAAAAATCCAGTCTTTTTTCTAATCGAGCGTATTTGTATCAATGTATGAAACATGTATAATATACAGTGAGAACACACCTATGTCATATTATCAAGTATTATACAGCTTGTCAACTGCATGTTTCGGCCACTTTACTTTGCCATCATCAGTTTGTACTCAGCTTACAGAGGACTGTATTACATAACCAGTGTATCTAATGGGAGACGAGTTCTCGTTTACAACGGTCAGTTATATGAACTCAGTTAGTAGGATGGTACAAATATTTGCTGTTTATGTATTATGTACTATATTCTGGTCTGTCGTTGATATCATGCTTGTTGACACTGTACTGAATGGTGAGGTAGCTGTGTTGTGTCGTAGTCTGCTGCCGAGGCTGCATCGCCATGGTCATGGTGTTGTAGATAACACGCCGTGCCAATGTGTCGAGGGCCATATGCTGTCTACGGTGTGGCCTGATATACATCTGAAGGAGATGTCAGTATGGCCCAAATGACCATGACCATTATATATACATGTTTCTTATGTCACTCACATGGTTTAAATAAAAAGGTCTAATTTTCTAGTTTTTTTTAAGTTCATCGAAGACTTTCTAAGTTTCTTATTATATTTTAAAAAATTACAGTGTACTATTCATCAGCCGATTTCAGTGGCCACAAAACATGTGCTTTTCGGGAGGGGAGGGGGCAGAACCCTGCCTTTGTGTCAACGCCTGATATATTCAAGAAATCCTACACCTGACTGTTAACATTTTATCGCGCCCAACTTCTTCCTTTCTTTCTTTATACACACGTTCCCATACACACGGAGCACCTAGTAATAAAATTATGAACAGATGAATGAATACAGGAATGTACATGATATATAATTTATTTTATATGTTATCCTGTTGTAATGGACAAATGCACACGTACACCAGTATGGTTCCTTTTCCAGGTCTCTCATTGCTACAGCTCAATACACACACTCAGGTTGTAGGACTGGAACAGTAACATCAAAAGTAACAACGATGCAATCATATTCTCCATCTAATATGATTAGCCAATCAGAGTTTAGATGTTAATGGGGGCTCAGTTCCAGCTCTTAACTCTGATTGGCCCATCAGAAAATTCTTCAAAGTCCTTCAGAGTCACTGAGTTAGTGTAGTTGAGGTTTTCACAGAAACTGTTGTTACAAAATTACCACCATTAGGAATTCTGTGCCTATTGTCGAAAATATTTCATTTGCGCAGAAAATATCTGGCAACACAAATGTATACAGGAAGTAAGGATATTCCGAATTGTTTGTCTTCTTCATATAAGGAGATCTGGAGAATTTATTAGGATATTGATAAACAAATGTTATCACAGGCTGTCATTATTGTAACACAATAAAATGCTTGAATTATGTAACGAATTTGAAAGTATCTCAATGTCCTCTCAGCAGTCAGAGTAAAATCCCCGTGTCAATGCCTAGTCAGACTGCATGAGGGCTAGATACATTTAAGTTTCTTGCAAGTTTTTCTATTAATGTTGTCAGTACAGAACTTTTCCAACGAAACTTTTTGCAGTAAGAAACTCTGCTGCTTTATACTCTCTCTAGATGTTACTCACAGACAAGTCATTTCAAATGTCAATAGAAGGCAGGAGAAATTCACTGTAATGCCACGGATCAAAGATATACAAGCTCGGAAGCATGTCAGAGACGGGCGCGATTTCAATAACATCGAGACGCGAGTTCTCCCCAATTTTTTTTTCCTGCAAGGCAAAGCGCCGAAGAAAATTCACGCCATTCTGACAGAAATATTAGCTTGCTACTGTTGAAACCGGGGCGATGCAACTCATCCGTGAGCGGGGCTAATTTTCATAAGTTCTCTTTCTTTGTTTTTAACAAAATTTCATATTACAATATATTCCCGTTCTTTGTGGTGGATACGCGTTCTTGGAGTGAGAATTTGTAGAATTTTGAAAATCGGGCTGCAGTACATGGCGCGGATAATTCAGAAGTCTTCGGACAGACAAAGCTGACAGAGCATAGGGAAGAACTACCATCTTACCAATGCCCAATAACGCATTCCTAGGAAAAAGTCTCCTTCATATCCACGTCACAGCAGAGACGACGATAGATATCGAAAGATTTCCTTCAAGTTCTATAAAAACTAACTTTTCTAGGTTAAAGATAAATTTCTCAGAAACGGTCACAAGAAATATCATGGATATGATAACACATGCAACGTGTTTGGTTTTGTTCAGCCATTATGAGGCCCTTAAAGAGAACATTCAAAATCTACTTGATCTTGCTGCAAAGTAATTAACTTGTTCTTGATAAGGGCTATGGGCTTGATATTGGTTTAATACTTATAAACATTGCCCGTTTTATCATACTTTAAATGTTGCTTGCGGCAGACTTCGATAAATATGCCTGTAACTGAAAAAAACGGGAATATTTACCTAAAGGCACTGGCACTAGATTTTCGTAGGCTGTTCCTGCGAAAGATTAAGATTGCTTCCCGTCGGTACATTGTTTATATTCGTCTTCGTGTCGTTGTTTAGGTCTACAATGAACACTCCTTCATAAGCAGGATTTGATTTGATTTGATTTATTATTTATCCTGTAGATCATTGTACATGATATGATAAAGGACATGTCATGAGAAACACTTACATCTAATTTGTTGAACTACAAATCTCTCAGCAATGCATAC
>Ga0123357_10004860_pt1 | contig 15928 bp, 9 predicted proteins | sample TergutEmb28metaG_FD_89873 | JGI IMG/M metagenome (GOLD analysis project Ga0123357, IMG submission 89873) | Embiratermes neotenicus P4 segment gut microbial communities from Petit-Saut dam, French Guiana - Emb289 P4 | ecosystem: Host-associated > Arthropoda: Insects > Digestive system > Gut ... | reverse complement strand
TTTTTAATACTCCTGATGATGGGTGCTGTGACACCCGAAACATGTAGAGTAGTTTTGCAGTGAATAAATATCTGCATACTGCTGCATCTGTTGGATTTTTATTCACATTGAATTATGATGCACAGAACCACGAGCTTAAAATTAACGAGCTTAATGTGGATTATTTGCAGGTCGGGGACTTACTGACTTGGCGATTGACTTCAAAAATATGCAGTTCAACTAGTGGCATTACTGCACTGCACTTTTCTGCATCCATTTAATATTAAAAATGACTACCATTAACTGTGGAAATTAGAATGGTTTGAATTTTTAACAAATAATTCAGGATTTCTGCATATGTTGTTTGTTAGATACACAGCAAAGTATATCCAACAACTGTACCTAATATTTAAATTTCCTTTATAAGACGATTTCCTCATTATGAAGCTTGGTTGTGATTCAACATTTTTGGTAGATGTAGGATAGGTGATGGAGGGAGGATGCTCCTTCAAACAGCTGGTATCCATTCATCAGATGTCACAGTGTGACATCCAAGAATACTCGTCTGCTTTTGGTGTGAGAATCTTAAATTTAATTTAACATGGATGTGCACCTCTGTTGCTATATTGCTTATAGTTATGGCACAGGATGGAAATTGTAACTTTAGCACTCAGTTGGACATATAGACATTTCTCTGCTCCATTTCTGAATTCTATGGAACATCATTTGTATTACTGTCATCAGGATTTACCCAGGTTTGTTTTCTGTTTCTCTTGTGCAAGTTGTAAATAAAATGTAATTTTGAGTAGAAAGTAGTCCAAGATAATACTTTAATTGTTTCCTTGTTTGAATATTGTGATATAGACTAGGAAATTTGCTCATAATATTAGAATCTCAGCTTCAGTATGATAACATTGTTTACTATTATGAGAATAATGCTGTTGTATGTTGGGGGATATCACCCTAAATTAATTTTTTGCAAGTTCTTCTGGCACATAATGGCACACTGTTATAAATATGACTAGCCCAAACAGATTTGAATTTGTAACTGACTGTCCCTATCATCAGGTGGCCTATTAGTTGGGGCCATGCCAAGTAGGACAGTAAACCTCCCACATTTCTTACATCTCTTCATTATAATGAATTATTCCTGTGTATCATGATTTGTTTCAGTATTTGTTATTTAACTGTGCTGTCTGCATATGTAAGCTGTTTGTTTTATGGCACTAGTGGAAATGTAGAGCTTCTGTGGTACTCTTTATTTCATTCTTGGAAGGGACTGAAGTTTGGCATGCTATTGGCCATTGTGCTACTGACTGGTGATGTAGGTTTGTTTGTTGGTGCCTGGGGTGAGTAATCAAAATGGCCACTCTTAACAGAGGTCATGAACTTCAAATTTTTTTGAGCACAGAATATCAGTTTTTTTTTTAACTTAAAATATTAATTTTGCCCCCCTATATTGTAGCTTTTTTACTCCTCTGCCAGGGGTGGCCACAATAGCTACATCACTGGCACTGATTGTGTTAACTAATAGCTTCTTTTGTTCTGTATGTTTCTCATGTGGACTTATTTAATTTATGCTGTTGTGTTTGCAGTAAAGTTGTTTATTTTACTTCATTGCGTGTTTCGACTTCTCCAGTGTTGTTTGACAATTGCACATATGATGAAATTGGCCATAGTACTAAGCTGCACATTTCTTTTCATAATATTTCCACCCTGATTTTTGTGTGTGTGTGTGTGTGTGGTGCATTTTTAAAACTCACATTATTTCTATCTGTAAGTTTGTTCTGTGCCTTGGTGACTGAAGAGTGAACTTGTTCTCCACAGTGATAGTCATGTTGAAATTACATAGCAAATGTAAAATCCAATAACAGTGGTACAGAAGACAGACAGTGACTTGGAAGTGACTGTTGGGTGCGTGAAGGGAAACATGGACTGATTCTGAGCCATTAGATTGTCGTGGTGTTGTTAATGATGCATTACATTTTTTATGGAGGAAGCCACAAACTACTGTCACCTGATTTACTTTAATAAAATTTGACCAAAATAATGTTTCTGCTGGCATAAAGTAGCTTCTGTGGTCAGTACAAATGTACTCAAAGTGACTGCAGATAATAGTTAACATCACACATGCACTTCACTAATGTGCAGACCTCTGACATATAAGTATATAGGTATTTGTAGATGTAAGTATATATAACCTACATTTTGTGAATTATTTTTGTACTGTTCTGATCCTAGTGACTTTGTGGTCTAAGGCATGGGTCTGTGGCTGTTCACTTGCTGGGATTGCAGGTTTGAATCCTGCTGGCAGGCATGGCTTTGTCTGTTGTGGGTGCTGTGTTATCAGTTAGAGGTCTCTGTGTTGGGCTGATCACTTGTCCAGAAGTCATACTGAGTGTGGTGTGTCTGAGTGTGATTGTGAAGCCTCAATAATGATGAGGCCCTGGCCCATTAGGGACTCTTGCACCATGACAAAAAAAATTCTGTACTGTTTTAATGCTTATACTTACATTTATACAGTTTACTGATCTGATGTTTAAAAGTAGTTTACAGTACAGTAACATCAATATTTTATTGCTTAAAGGAATACAGAAATTAATATTAATTAATCTGGAGCACAGTTTAATTCAAGTCAAGCATTGAGATTTGGCAGCTTTATGGCTGAAGTGCTAGACAATGGTACATTTTTGTTTGGAGTTTCCTAACAGAAGAATACATTGAACACCATGTCTCTTGTCACACACTGCTTGGTAATTGATGTGTCCTTAACCCTTTCAGCATCATGGCATATTGGGTTTGAAACCCCCAAGTTTAGTTTTAATGATGTTGAAGGGAAGGCAATTGCTGTCTTGTTAAAAAAAAATTTAGGAGGCACCTAACAATTCTGGGTGCCAGAAGGATGACCTGGAAGAGGATCCATATTGAGGACCCACAAGCATTAGGCACCACTGTACAAAATGTAGTCACTGTGGTGATCTGGTGTTTGGGATTTGTGTACCTCTGCTTATTAGAATGGCAATTTAATTCTGTTTTTCTGCCTCGGACTGAACATTCTGAATCTGTTGACACACCCACACCCATGTGCAGATATGGTGTTCAGGAACTACTGACAAAATTCTGGGCAGTGGTCTTCAGGATTTTTTTGTACACGACCCAAAACTGTAAATCATGTTGGCGTTGCAACCCACTCTGTACCATTAGCTGTTCACCAGCCCAGCAAATCACTGCAGACTTGTATGATAACATCAACAGACTTTAGGTTAAAATTTACAAATACATACTCAAGTTTTGGTGTTTACTGTATTTTGAATGCCAGCTTGATTAGTATTGGAGTTTGTGACCCATCAGAAGGCTCACGTGACTCAAGACTTAGGAATCTCTGCTCAAGGGCTTGTTTGTTACTCATAGGAAAGCATGAAATTTGTTGTTGGCATGCCCACATTGTATCAAGTCTTATATATATTGACAGAGTGTGCATGTTCGCACTCTCACTCACCAGGCTATGTGAGATGGATGGTAGAGCTGAAGAGTCATTGCCTTCTTACAAACTTGTGCATTTTTGACTCTTTAAACACATCTACATTTACAGAAACTGCTCAGAATACCACCAACAGACCTCATTCCAGCATACAAACTGATGCATTCACTGTTAGCTTACATGCTGAAACCTTCAGTGATGGTTGAGTTAAATTCCAGCTACTGCCCAGCCGAGAGTGGTTTTAAATTTACAGTACCCTTAAACACATTCACTACCGTACATTGTGCCAAGGCCAGAAGTATGTGAAGACTTAAAAGACTGCACTGAGGCCAGCATTGAAGGGTTCAAGGTGCCATGTTTGCCTGATGATGGGGCTGCATATTTCCAGGCTTTTTGTCATTGTAGTTTGTTTCATTTCTGCCCCTGGATCTCATTCACCAATATCATCACAGAATTCAGTGACTGCTAGCATGCGCAAAGTGGCAGAATGGATGTCTGGTATGTTAAGAATAACAATATTTCATGTGCTGACAGTGTGCTTACCTATGAGTAATGTAGAAGGCCTAAAATTCTGTTATTAAAGATATAAGACATCTCTACATATATCACTTGTTGCAAGAACTTAGCATGGTATACTCACATTTTAAGGAGATATAATTTGTTTTTAAAACTTTCAAGAGCAGTGACAGTTACACATGTAGCTTCACCCTGTAAATAGTTAAATGACCTTTATATTCTTCATTACCAGGAAAGATATTAACAGTTTATGCAGTAGAGGGTCATATGAAGGTAATAGTGCAGAATATGTTCATGATGGTACTGTGACAAATATTGTGATAGTGCAAGCACATGTGATACAACACACACATACCCATACCATGCATGTATGACCATCATATTTTCAAGTCACTGTAACTGTTTGGTTTTCCTAACTTAAGTAGTGTGAATTCAAGGTATAAAAACAGAATCAGTATTTTTAAGTCTCATGCACCTCTTGCTAATATTGTTGAGAACCTGCGGAACCTCGGTAATGACCCTACCAAGCGAGATCATGTTATCATAGTGGGAGGGCCAGGAAACAGGCTGGGTAGGAATTACTGTTAATCAAAAAGGACATTAACTTCATTGCAGAGAGGTCAAATAACATGAATGTCAGATAGTAAGGAGCTTGGTGAAGAATATAAAGGTCACATCAGAATTATGAATGTCAGATTTGTAAACCTCTTCAGGAGGTATTACAAGCCTTGGATGAACAGGAAGGCGAGGAGTGTGAATCTAAGTCTTCATCAGGCGCTGTTGAGGTATAGCAAGTCCCGTGTTCATGTTATTGACACCACATTATTCCTGTGGGAAAAATTCACAACCCATGGCCTGCATCTAAATTCATGAGGCAAGAGGAAGATTACTGCTATCGTTGCTGCTAAGAGTCTACGTGATAACAATGTGTCAGGTATTGGCATTATTCCTGTTATCACCCATGCAAGAGCCTCCCCTTATTTAGCTTAAAAGCAAAAGCACAAAGGTGCTTCAGTTATATTAACTGTAATTACCTGGAGTTTGAAACCAAGATAGGACTGTAGATTCATCCAGTTCACTACAGATCTTTCATCAAAATATTGGGGGAGTAAGAAGAAAAACTGATGAATTAATAAATTCTTTTGAAATATATAACATTAATCCCCTTGTACTATGTTGTAGTGAGCAGTGCATGTAGAAACAGGACCTGATACACCCCATATTACCAGGCCATGTATAAGGACCAAGTTCCTACTGTCAAAATCTACAGAAGGGAGTTGTGTGTATTTTTGTTCATAAAGACCTGTATTTCAGCAAAACTAGTATTTCACGTAACTAGAGAGAAGGATTGGGAAATCTGTGTCATTTAACTAGAGACTAAATTATCTAAATTAATTATTTTAAGCTTTTATAGAGCACCTGCAGAGATTTTAATCAATTTTTGAAGACTCTTAGATGATACTTTCAAACATCTGTATAAACTAAAAGCTGAATTTTTAATATGTGGAGACATAAACACAGCTTGTCTAATTGGGGGGGAAAAAAAAATTAGCATTATTAGAAACATATAATCTGTTGCACACAGCAAATTTTGCAACAAGAATTCAAAATAACTCAAGTACTGCCATTGATAATATCTTTGTGGATAACAGTAGACTAAATTTATCTTCTATATCACCCAAAATAAATGGCCTATCAGACCACAGTGCTCAAATTCTCAAAATTAAAAATATATTTGCAACTATAAACACATTTCCATTCAAACAGAGAACTAGATTAATAAGCAGGGAAACAGTCATGAACTTTCAGGCTCAAAATGAAACATGGGAATCTGTAAAGATAATGATTCTAACCATATATTTAACTCATTTTTATGCACTTTCTTAAACATTTTTTTGAAATAGTTTTCCTGTTAAATACAAATTAAAAAATAAGACTGGATTACACAGGGTTTGGTCTGTATACCTTCACTAAGAACAGGACTTATCCAAGAGCATAGGAACTTAATTATTGTGAAATCCTAAGAAAAGTTATAAAAGAAGCAACACCATAATAGACTTATACCAAAATCTAATAACAAAATAAAAACAATATGGAATATAAAAAAAAGGAAAAGTATATAAATCAGGTTCCCATCTTACTTGTGACTAAAGAAAAATTAAGGATCCAAGAAACATGGCCACTGCCTTCAATAATATATCTTAATCATTACTCAAAAATTAAACATTCAACAAATAGAGAAAGGAGGTGCTATCTCAATTCTAGAAGACTCGTTTCCTTGAAACTTCCCTAGCATAGAAATAATCTCAATTACTGAAGTTGAGACAATAAGTATAATGCATGCCCCATAACCACAAAATATCATCAGGTTATGATGAAAAACAAGTATAATCTTAAAACTTGTGCCTCTCATTAGTAATCCATTAAGCTATATTTATAATCACTTGCTATATACAGGTATTTTTCACGGCCATCTTAAAATGGAGGCACTAAAACTACTTTACAAGAAAGGGGAGACAATTTATAGGCCTGTTTCATTATTAACTGTTTTGTCTAAGGTACTCAATAAAGCTAGGCTCAGTAGATTAAGCCAACATCTTTATACTAACATACTGGTCACAGAAAAGCATGGTTTTGGGAAACATGTCTTCAGAAAGTACTACCTTCAGACTAACAGATAGTATATTTAAATCTATTAACCAAAATACATGTTGCAGGAATTGTACGTGATTTGGCAAAGGCTTTTGATTGTGTGAATCATGAAATTTTGTCAGCTGAATTATATTTCTACAGAATTCCAGGAGTATCTGAAGATTGGTTCAGGTCCTGTTTAACTAATAGACAAAAAGTTGCAGTAAAATAATCTGATATAACCAAAAATATTTTTCTCTGACTAGGATACATGGAAACATGGAGTTCCCCTGAGAATAAATTATGTACAATAAACAATATTATTTGCCAATGACACTAGTGTCATAATTTCAAGCAGAAATTTAGAAGATTTCTGTTCAGTGTCAAACGTAATAATCTGTCATAGATTAAATGATTGGCTGCTAATAAGTTAGTTGTAGATGTAGGTAAAACAAATATAATGAAATTTATAATGAATAATTGATCACATATTACATTATGTATTGGTTGTAAAGAAAATTATATAGCAGAGACAGTAAATACAAAATTTATTGGTTACAAAGTGTAACCACCTAAATTGGAAGAACCATGTTGAGCAAATGATTCATGCGTTATGTTATGTCATCAGGTTGATGCTCAACATCAGTAACATTAACACTCTCAAATGAATTTACTATGCATATTTTCATTGTATTTTAAAACATGGAATAAAATTTTGGGGTAACTTGTAACATTGGGAAGATTTTCACTTTACAAAAGAATATCCTCAGAATTATTGCTGATGCACAACCCAGAACCGCATGTAGAAGTCTATTTAAACAATTAGAGATTCTACCTGTTCTATGTCATTACATACTTTCATTAATGAACTTCATTATCAATAATCAAGAAAATTTTCAAACAAAATCATCCCACTACACAATATTAATACAAGGAAGAAGTTCCATGTTCATAAACCAAATAAAAAAATGTATTTTTTTTTAAAGAAGTGCATTGTATGCTGGCATAAAAATTTTTAACAGCTTATGACATTTGACAATCCTCAAGAACGACAACATAAAATTCACAGCAGCCTTAAGAAAGTACTTAAATACACAATCCTTTTACGCTGTATATTGTTTATGTATAAAAATAATTTACAATACTGTTTTGTGATATTTTGTAGTATTTTACACTAAAAATTGTGTACACTTGTGTATTTATGACTTGTTCCACATCCTGTTGTCTGTTACACACTAATTAATGTTTTTGGCTGAAGTGCTTAATTCCTTGGCTGGTTGATGTTAGAGAATGTCAAAACTGTTCTCTGGGCCTCAAGAATCTGTTCCTTCCTATAAATTGAGAACCTGCATTAACATGTTAATGAAAAGTAAAGTGTTCTGAATGTGCCATTTGATCCTTTGCACCAAAGGAAAAACTTGTTTGAAGCATAAAAGAACAGATTTCTGTGATGCAGGAAGTACCAGAAGAATCAAGTTGTGTCACAATTTGTACACTACTCTGTTAGCAGTTCATTTGTTCATCCACTTAGTCAAACATGCAACAATGGACATGTTAATTTCAGTTTACAATTTATATATTACAAAACACAACTTATAATAAATAACAATACAAAATTTTAAGACCAATTGGAAGTGGAATTTGTCACTACATCTAGATATATGTCTATTTATATAAATATACCTTAGAGTTAAAAATTCAAATTACAAGTACTAATACGAAATGGTTTTGGACTTTTTATTGTCGTCTTAAAAGTAACAAAAATATGTTTTGGGCACAGGATCATTCCCCGTTCGCGAGCTAAAATTACAGTTAAAACGTTCTAAACTCGGCACAATAAGTCATACTGAAGGCAAAACGCTGGGAATAATTTTACCTATGAGGCCAAGCACGTGCGCCTAAAGACATTCCCGACAGCAGCCCTTCTTTTTTGATTATCCTCAAGATCGTTGTCGCCTAGACCCTAAGCACTTCTACCGCATTAACACAGACCTATGGCGTTTATCTGTTGGCAGCAGTGCACACACGGACGAGCACTGATCAGCAGGGAATGTCACTTACCTCGGATCCATGGACGAACCTGCAACACCGTTGATCTGCATGAGTAGCTGGGCAGGTTTTCCGAAGAGACTAGCTAATCCGTGGTTGCGACGCGACACGAGAAAGTGCTCATGTAACTTCGTCTCATGACGAATCATGCAACCACGGATTACGAAACGGTCGTGACTTTGTATGTTTACGTGTTTCCTGCAGTAATTGTCAGACCAACAGCTGTTAAGTAAGACAGAAGGTGGTTGCAAAATGTTGGACTTATTTACCATATTTAGTAAAGGTGGAATCGTTTTGTGGTGTTTCCAAAGTACCAGTGAAATTTTCACGCCATCAGTTAATGCATTAATAAGAAGTGTCATACTTCAGGTAAGTGGGAGGAGGTGCACTGACAGTGAGAGGTTATGGTTGGAATTGTGTGCACCAATTTGCATGGCCAGACATTTATTATAAATGTTCATTGTTCATGTTGTGATTTGTAATGTGCACTCAAATCATCTAATAAGAAGTCACGAGTATCGTTTTTAATTTTTCAGGAAAGAACTGGAAATAATAGTTTTGAGCACAATGCATTGACTTTAAAGTACAAACTTGATAATGAATTCGAACTTGTGTTTGTCGTTGCATATCAGAAAATTCTACAGCTGTCGTATGTTGACAAATTCTTGAATGACATCCATCTGGAATTCAGAGACAGGTACAAGACAGATTTGCAGGAAGGACTTTTCTTTCAGGTATGTGATGTTACAGTTAATAGTGCAACTGCTTACTTATGCTAGTAAAGCATTTTTAAGTAGTGTTTTATTTTACATTGTTTCTAGGGTTTTGATGACTTTATTTGCAACTTCAAAGCTGTTTTGAATTCAGCAGAACAATGGGGAAAACATCAGGCAAAGATTCCAAAACAGATGAGAACTTTTGAAGAATCATCTAAATCAAAGAAAACTGTTGCATCTATGATTGAGAGAAAGAATGATGAAAAAGACAATAAAAGAACTGGTGAGTCAAGATAAGGAAGGTGGATTTGGTGTTGCTTGAAATCTGTAGAATAATGCTTGCATTAGATAGGTTGAAAAGCAGAGCAGTGACAATGTTTTACCTTTCGCTTAAAAAAAAAAAAAACCATTCTGCAGTAAGAGAAGATAGTGTCGACTTCATTGTTTCAGAAGTCTTAATAAAACCAGGAAAGTATCAGAAATGGAAGCATGGGAGCTATTGTAGCATCCATATATAATTATTTACTGTATTTTTGCTTCATAATGTCTGCCGTGTATTTTTGGTATTTAGTATACCTATTTGATTTAATATTTCAGTGTCATTGTGTTATGTTCTGCTTTAAACATCAGTATGAAAATTATATGTCAAATGCATTTCCTGTGTATAATTTAAATTGTTTGAAACAAATAGTTTAAGAATTGCCAGTTGTAATGAGGACAGTAGTGCGTATATTGATGATAATGGCAGTGACAGTATAATTTTAATCCAGCTATTGCTGTGAGAGAAAAACATTTTTCTCGTCATTTATAGATGTATGTTGTTTGTCCAATTGTGACAGCAGTATTTTGCCTTCCTTTCTAGAGTTACAAACTAACGCAGGAAAATGAGACTGATGCCAATAACAAGTAAATGAGAGTATGTAGCTTTTCTGAGAGCTAGAGAGGAACGCTTACATTACTGGCCATAAGTGTCTTTAAGTAATTCAGTTTTCACTCTTAGGTTCAATCACTTTAAGACTTGCATATCAGTATCTATGCACATACATAATTTTTTGCATTTTAGCATGACCATATTATTAGCTTTTGCAAACTCAACATCTATCAACAGGAGCCTATAAATAACAACTCTTAAATCATATAAGAAATGCATTCTTAAATTTAACGTCTAACAAAGGGTGCAGTCAAGACATAACAAAGCTTATCAGCACCACTGTGATATGTGAACCAGGGCCTTCAAAGGAAAGAGCCAACAACAGGACTATATACCCATGTGTGTGTGTGTGTGTTTGTGTTTACTGACATTGCAATGTTTACAGACTGTGAATAACATAACATTGAAACCTTAATTTTTAGTGACAGTGACCCAGTGCTGCTTAAATTTATGGGATATGTTTAAATGTTTAATTTTTAGTTAATTTTTGTTCTGTGAGATTTTATAATGTTTAAACAAAGGTATAGTTTTAATATGAACATAACTTAATGTCGGTGACAAGGTAGTAACTATGCTCGCATGCCTGATGATAGTTCAGTCATACTCAGATGCTTAGAATTATGTATGTATATATTGATACACAACATTCTAAAGTGAATGAAACACATGGCAGAAATTGCACTGGATGATGCACAGACTGATGGGTCTATTAGCAGTGTCAAATGAACTGCAGACATACAAGTTCACTATTTAGACTGTGATGAGATTGATCCCATTTTCTTCCAGTAATAGGAATTAAGAAAAAGAAAGCCAACATAATGATGGCCATTTACATGAAGACAGCATTATAAACCAGCTACAGATTTTTGTATGCGTTAAATATGCCTTGTTGGAGAGTGTCCACCATAATTGTGATGTACTGAATTAACCACTGTAACTTACCTCTAGAGAACTGAAAGAAAACTTAAACAAGAAAACTGGCTTTTATGAAGACTGTCCTGGAAATTTAGTGCAGATTCCCATAGGAACTGTCTACAAGAGACTGAGCAGGGGACTATTATGGCTGTCACATATATATCTCAAAAATTTTGTTAAGGAAATAAAATCATGTTGTGGTCTTTTGAGTTCTGGTGCTGTTTGGTCTTCGAGGTGGTTATCAAAAGGAGCATGCTGAAGATGAAGGTAGGATGTGACTCTGAAACATTGTTAACCATCTAGCGTACGACATGATGTCATAACCCAGAACACTGCAATATGAACTTTCATTGTCATAAAAACCTCCAATCTAATCGTAAGTATTGCTTCTTGTGAAAACAGTCTAATAGAAGTAATAAGGGTGTAACATTTGATAGTAATGGGGATTTTGTGTCCCTGGAAAGTTATGTTACACATGAACAAAGGTGTTTATTTTTGTGGTAGTTAGGAATAAAGCATGAATTGAAGGATCTCACAGTTAATTTTGCACACTAAATTTTCCATCTTGGTCATAGCTGACTTTTTGTGTAATGCGATGGAGGTGCCCAAAAATAATGCCTTATTATGCTCAATAATTTATTAAGTGTTTTGATTTATAGGGAAAAATAAGAAGAAAGGTGTTAATTTTCTTAATGGTGATGGCATCACTAATGGTAAGTACTAACTGTACTGATATTATTAATAATATTCAGGATATACTGGCAGGACTTTTTGTAATGTTCCTGAGCAGTGCTCTTGGTATGGAAGCATTATTGAATTTGAAGCCTATATCTACTGGGAATTTAGTCATTTTTTCCTGTGAAGTTCCACATATCTTAGTTCATAAAAGGGTCTGTAAGTGGCAGCTTGCAATTTCTAAGCAAGCCGCAAACCCTCCAAAAAAATTTTTGATGGTAGGTAGAGCACTTGTGAAATAGTAGCAGTTTATCTGAAACTGCCTTCTTTCATTTCCAGCAAATAATGTGGCCACTAAAGCCATGCCATGGCTTTCTTTCCTCTATTGTCGATGCTGTATAGTTCTAGCAATTGACAGCATATTTAAATGAAACACTCATAATGTGGAATGGTCACATTAACCTTGTCTTTAATGTCCCTCACAAATAACAGTTGCATGAATTTGAATCTGGAGATACAGGAATCCAGTATCTGTGATATTTCAGTGGATCATAACCTCTTCTAATGCAGTCACTGAGAAATTTTTATTGGGCCATGATATTGCCATGCATGGAGTAACCATACATTCTTTCTCTTTTAATTTTCTGAAGTTTATTGCCATAATTAATTGGATGTGCTTGTTGAAATTTGTTTATATGAAGAATGCAGGCCGTGTTGTTTCATATTTACACACTGCACACCAACACTTCAACTTTAAGATAAGGCAAAGAAACTTTATCAACTACATGGGGAGTTTCAGAACACTAGTATCTGTTATTTTGGCCATTTGTACTTGTAATTAATATAGACTGTACCATATTTGAGAAAATACAGTTTTTCTAAAATTTATATTTGTCCAGCATTGAACCTGTCATTTGAAAATTTTCCACTCTTCTGTGTGTTTCTGTTGTGTTTGGCACTGTTGATGTAGGAGGTATTTTACAAACTTTGGATTTTTTTTGTGGCATGTATATTTCAAAATATTGCATATGAAAACTCTTTGTTCAACTGAATTCATTTTGCACACTCACTCACTCTGAAACTACCTGCACTCCAAGACTAATACGAAAGACTAAACACCCACAGCTTGGCACAGGTTTCCAACATGGACAAAACAGAAGGCATGTAGACTAGTTTGCCTATACAATCTGATACATATTCTGTGACATTTGGCCATGCAATGAACCAAGAAAACACATCCATGATTGTATCATGGCATTGATAAATTTTTAAAAATTTTTTTTGAAAAATAGGTGATTGTGTTAAGAAATAGTGTAGGTTACTGGTATTGTAAAGCATATGAGGTTGTATATCATATTGCGTTCATCTGAATCACTCTGGACACAAGAGCACAAAACAAGTCGATCATTAAACAAGGAGTTAAATTATTTTCTCCACGTCTGCCTTTACACATTTTAGGGAAGAATGTGGAATCTCCAAAGGTTGAGGAGCCATCTTCCAATGGAGAATTGGATGAAGAAACTTTACAGCAGAATCGACTTCGCATTGCTCAAAGGATGGCAGCTGGAGGAAGAAGTCCCAAGGCTAGAACAGAGAAGTAAGTCCAAATGTGAGAAATAGTGATAGTTTCATATACTTTTATACTTGAAACTTTATTTCAAGCTGAATTTTGAATTGCCCAAATTTTTGTCACCTTTAGTAAAGACTGTAGTTTTAAGAGATCTTGTTTTCCTTCTGTTTAAAATCCCACAGAATATGTTACACCTTGGTGCCTACTATGATAACACCAAAGAGAACTGTCACATGAGTGGGCTGTAAGCTCATTCTTTGTGGTGTTGGAAATTTCTGGTTCTGCTGCAAGAGAGTTACTTGCTTGGTTTGAGAAATGAGACCCTCCTATGCATTAAGTGTGTGGTGTAGTGGTGGACTATATAAAGGTAATGCTGTAGTTTGGGTTGCCACTTTGGGAACCATGTTTTAAGTATGAGCCAGTTTTTTATTGGGAAGGATAGGGGATATGTCAGGGGATTAGTGGTTCCCTCCTGCCATTGTACTGTTCCCATTTCAGGAAGAGCCCAAAACCCCCTAAGGAAGGAAAGAAACCACGTGTATGGGATCTGGGTGGCAATACAAAGGATCTTGCCAACCTCGAGTACACCAAGGACAAGCCCACAGATGGAATGCCTGTCCGAGATGATATCCAGCCTGATACCACGGTAAAACACTGTTATATGATTTGATAATCACCAGGTATACTGAGGCAGTAGATAGTTAAGCATATGTCTTCTGTCAGTCTCTCAGATGAGTCCTCAAATTTTTAGTTAGACTATATTTTGTAAAATTAAAGAGTTCTTATAATATTCTGTTATTGACAAAATTTTTTGTGTTTAAGTGCAGATTATTCTGCTCACATGTCAAAACTCTTTACTTCTGCCAAGCCTTAGACTATAGAATGTGATAAACATCAGACTGTCAATTTGGTATGAAATGCAATGTAAGCTGCAGGTCTTGTCTGCAGTTTGTACTTTTTTTTATTTTTGTGTAGATCATTGGCTCAATGGCAGGTGGAATTCGGGACTTGGAGGTGGGGAGTGACTCTGAGGATGAAGTAGAGTATGAGGAGGAAGTAAATGCAGAACCTCACAAGCAGAGTGCTGAATCTGGTGTAAAGTCAGGAGGTATATTTTCCATGTTCAGGTAATAAATGCACTTGTATTTTGGTGCCTATGATGGGTCTAGGGCAGCAGGTCTCAAGAAAACATTTGCTGTGACAAAATGTGTAAATAAAGAGGACATTCATGAACTATGGCCACATTAGTATTGTCATTCCAGCATATGAGCAGATGTTGAAGTAAAATTATTGTTGATACATGTTATTGTCTGTTAACTATGCAGCTTACAATGTTATTCTAAGAGTCCACTGGAAGGATCTGTGTCATATGTGTTTTACATTGACACCAGCAGGTGGTGAAGTGTGATGTGACATGATTTTTATTTCTGCTTGGCTCAAAGTTTAACGTAATTAACTTACTTCAGTTAGTTCATTGCACATAAAATTCAAGTTGGAGGGAAATATTTGTGGTTTATTTATTTGTAAGTGAGAACCTGGTTGAGATTTGAGGCTCCTGCGGTAGTGACTATGAAGATTCTGGGAAGTTTGTTTGCATATTTTGATAGTAGGTTCCAATATTACAGAGGAACTTGCTGCTTCCAATTGTGGCAGACGAATGCAAGGTCTGTTCAAAGTTCTCCGATGAATTAATTAAAATGTAATACATGCCAGCTAAATTTTGTAAACATTGTCTGTGTTAAAGTAGTCCCTTCGTGCATTCATAAAACAATTCCAATATCATTCCCCCCACCAGCATTTCATATACAATTATAAAGATACAGTGTTAGCTGCTCTAGCATTTTTCTTGTATTTCCTCTGCTGTTTCAACTGAACATCCTTTTAAGCTAACGTTAAACTTTGGGAACAGGGTAGAGTCTGATGGAGAGACTTCAGGGTTATAGAATGGCTGTGAAAGCTCTGAATTTTTTTTTTTGGGGGGGGGGGAAGGTGACATTCTGCTGGACATGGAGCAGTGAATGAGTGGGAACATTGTGGTCAAGAAACCAGTTATGTTCTTGCCAACTCCAGTCATTTATTTGGAATGACTTATTGTGGACAGCATAAAATAGTCAGGTAGAATTCTTTATACATTGTTTGACCTCTAGGAATGGACTCATAATGCACCAAACCTTAACAGTAGAAGAAAAAGCTAAGCATGATCTTCTCAATCATTCTGCTTTGTTTTGTTTTTTGAGACCATGGCAATAATTTTGCCATCTTGCCAGTGGACCCACATCTCATCAACTGTTATAATTAACCTTTTGACGCCTAATGACGACTATAGTGGTCGTACCGCATCACTAACCTCTAAGCGTTGCATTTTATATATTTATTCAACAAATATAGGTACTGAATATTTTAAACATGGTATATACTCTCCGTTTTTTCCTCTTCAAAATGCAGTTTGTTTCATAAATCTAACA
>Ga0123357_10004858_pt1 | contig 15932 bp, 12 predicted proteins | sample TergutEmb28metaG_FD_89873 | JGI IMG/M metagenome (GOLD analysis project Ga0123357, IMG submission 89873) | Embiratermes neotenicus P4 segment gut microbial communities from Petit-Saut dam, French Guiana - Emb289 P4 | ecosystem: Host-associated > Arthropoda: Insects > Digestive system > Gut ... | reverse complement strand
GACGCTTGTGAGTGCGGTAATGAACCTTCGGGTTCCGTGAAATGCGGGGAATTTCTTGACTAGCTGCAGACCAGTTAGCTTCTCAAGAAGGACTCTGCACCATGCAGTAAGTAAGTAAGTAAGTATGTTCTAAATTTCAAGTCTTTATCTCATATAGTTTTCGTGTAATTATTTTTTATTGAAATAATGAAAGAAGGGGCTGTGGACCCTTTAAATGGCTGGCATTTTAACGTCCCTGCATATTTAAATAGCCGGCAGCGAAAGTGACAAAACACCTAAAACTGTCGTGTGCAGCCGGCAGGTCAATGTATCAGCCGAATGAGTAAAGCCCGCTTACATATTGGGACTCAACAAGACTCTGGCAGCCCACCGGCCAAGCCCCGCAACGATCCACATCACCCCACCACCTTGCAACTTTAATGGGCACAAAAGAAATATTCATCAGCGACATCTCACAGCTGAGATCACCGAAATAATAGCACGTACTTCTTTAGACCAACAGGTGTCAGTAAGAGCAGTAGTCACACGTACACATTCTGTGTGCTGAGCGGCCATATTTCCTCCGTGCCTTTGTCCGAGGTAAGTAGGAAACACAGGTTGTTGCAATTCCATCTTTTCATCTTCTGGAATTTATTGCGAACGTTAAATTTGTTAATGAAGTTTTGGGGGCAACTGAAATCATGTTATGTACATAAATGTGAACATATGTGGGGACACCCACACGTCACTCCATTTCCAATTCAAATCCCGTTTCGCCTCACAAGCTCTCCTCCTTCTGTACAATTCGCCGTTACACATCACAGCAACGCGCTCTCTCTCTCTCTTTTCTGTCCTTCTCTCGCCATACACCATCTCCGCTAACAGCTCCAAACCAAGTGCACTATTCCCATCACAGTAACTCAACAAAAGTATTTACGCTACTAGCCACGCCTACCAAACCTGCCAACTAACCAATGGAGGGCTGGTCGAACAGCGAGAATTCTGTATATAAGACCATGTTTCCAACGAGCCAATTGGTATTGGTCTTGGGCAGGGGGTCGATTGATTGATTCGATTGAACCACAATTCATAGAGAGATTCGGATTCGATTGTGAACCGGGCGTCATGCCGAGGCAGGATGAGTTAGACTTTATTAAGGCTCTTTCTACTTTGCAGGTGAAGCTGGTGATGGCCCGGAGGAAGAAGATTCCAACGGTGTCTGCAGGGAGGCGCAGCACCACATCCGGAAGCGGGAGCACAGCTCCCCAACAGCTCGCGGGCAAGCGAAAAGCCAACGAGCTAGCCAGCTCGGGCGACTCTACGGAGCCAGCCAACCTGCGCCCAGCAACTGTTGCTGGGTCCATGCCTCTGCCCGCGACTACTGCAGTCACGGGCGAACAAGCTGCTGCCAGCAGCCGGCAACCCGGACCATCCGGGGTAGGGGCAACGTACGCGGCTGTATTGGCCGCTAACGCCGCCCCGTCACAGCCAAGTGGGACGCTCAAGCTCACAGCCATGGATTCGGATCCTTCCGAATTATTGGTACAAGATTTTACTTCTGGATGGCCTAGTGAATGGCAGTTTGGTTGGGGCATGCAAGTGCTTGAGTAGATGGTTACCGATGGATGAAGACAGTTCCTTGAGGTCTTGTATCTTTTCGGCACAACTGCCTGCAGAAAGACATGCATTTCATCCTTCATTCACTCCTTATCCTCATTTGATAAAGAGTAATTGCCCTTGCTATTACTCGGACATTCTGGTTTCTGATCAGGATACGACTACGACAGTGTTTTGTTTGAATAGAAGTTCTAAAATAACGAGCAGAGTTTCATATAGCCAGCACGAGTTCTCGGTGGCACATTGTTTTCTGTTACGGAAACGTCTGGAATTAGGAAAGAGAAAATAAATTACACCCAACTGTCTGTTATCTTATTCTTTTATTGACCTCTAACCCTCCTTGGATCCCGCTATCGCCAACAAACATCACGTGACTAACGTGATGCATTCATACTACATCACGTGTTGTCGGCTGGCGGTCTGCTAGATCAACCAATCTCTGCTACCCAAGATCAGCCGAGAGGCAATAGCAGGCAGCAACGGTCGTGTTTTCCATGAGTGTCATGGATCCATTGAAAGCAGTTTTAGATTTCTTGTTCGATGTGGAATGTTGGCCAACATACTTTATATATAATATGTTCGTTGAAGAACAGAATCCAACTAGTGTTAAGAACGTTGCTGTTTTATATATGGTAATGGTGTTCCTATTGAAAGAGCTGTGCAGTGTTTTAATGCTTGTAACGGACTGAACGGTTATTATATATCACATACTATGAATGTTCGGTACTTCATATGGGATAGAAATCCCTAATGTCTCATAAAGCAGAATATTATTCTACGTTTTTGAAACGCTGTGTAGGGATAAACGGAGAGGCTTTAGATCAACAAGAACAGGTGTGGCCAGAGTTTACAGTTATGCAGTTCGGAACAGAGAGTAATGAATGTCCGCTAATGGTAAAGACTACGATTGAACATGTTCGTTGCTGCACAGCGATTTAACAGTGCTGACGATGTATTTGGACTTTCATAGACAATAAACTTCACACAACAATCTCTTATTTTACATTCTATCACAAGTGTTTTTATTCTCTTATTGACCCTATAACCCCTCCTTGAATCTCACTAACGCAAAAAAAACATCACTTGAACGTACCATGATGCGTCACATGATGTCGGCTGGCGGACAGCTAAATCATCAAATCACTGCGTACCCACGCCCAGTCGACAGCGAGCAGCGGGCAGTGACGGTCGTAAGGAAAATACGCGCCTGCATTTTTTCCCGCCAAAATCATCTACCAATACGCACGGCCGCACAGAAGCTACAGCTTTGCCCCGGCATAGGGCTTTCGACTCGGTAAAGTAATTTCACTCCATTTTTTGGGCCCACTGTGGGCCACACCGACACTTTTCCAAAACCTTGGGCTTAGGGGGAGCATGGTGCCACCCTGACAAAATAACTTACCAAGTCGAAACACTTATGTTGCGGAAAGTTTGTATCTTTACTACTCAAGAGCGATCTAGCGGACTATAGGGGAATACGACTAATAAACGTACACGCTCCGTCCGGAACGCCAAGTGGGTCGACAGAGAACATATTTATAATGCCGAGCTGACATACTTGCTTCAAGACGGTCCTAACGAATTGCTTGTTGGAGGTGATTTCAACTGCGTATTGCACCCCAGTGACAACAGGACACTTCCAAACATGCAGAGCCCTCACGGAGATAGTCCGCGGATTAGTACTACAAGATGCTTGGAATCAGAATCCTTCCCTGCCTATCTACACATACAACTCCAATCATAGAGCCACTAGACTAGACCGCTTCTACATATGTCCGGAACTACAGTGCAAAAAGTTGGGAATAAAAATTATTCCCGCTGCTTTACGGACAACTACGCTGTGGCGCTGCGCATTACTGTACACGACGCCGATTTGAATAGAGCACGAAGCAGATGGAAGATGGTCTCCATGCTGATAACCGACAAATATCTGAAAAGAAGGATAAGAGCCGAGTGGGTGAAATGGCAGAAGCACAAACGACGCTATCCCGATGTAACAATGTCGTGGGAGCGGTATGTAAAAACGACAACCGCCAAGAAAAGAACGAACGTAACAAAGACTATAAGCTGATGGAAAATCACCTCTATCTTTGCGTATACGAAATATTACGCAGCGAAATCCCAGAAGCTGCAAAACGTTCGGCACTGCAAATTTGTAAAGCTAAAATAGTGCGCTTATATGCAAGGCGAATGGAGGTCATGCTGGACAACAATGCTGAGGACACGATGGACGGTGAATAACCACCCCTCTTCCATATTCTCAATATGGTCAAGCGACGTGAGACAAGAGCCATCCGTCATATACTAGATACGAAGGGCAACATCGTCACCAGCCAGCGCGACGTCCTCAACGCTTTTGTAACACAAATTCGGCGGAAATATCAAACTATAGCGATAGACCAGACATGTGTTACCACGGTGCAAAGAGTCATACCACATACCCGCCGTAAGAAATATTAGGACCAGCTTCAGCAACCTATTACTTCCGACGAACTCCTCTCCGCCTTGAGATGAGGTGTCAGGGTAAATCACCCTGCATCGATGGGTTTAGTCCGGAATTTTACACCGCTAACCTTCAAACCGAGCTCTCTTGAGCTCCCGAATCAGACGTTTCTACACAAAAATTCACTCCTCGACAGAAACATGGCATTATAGTACGGCTGCTAAAACCGAACGGCGACCGGACACCGTATGGATACTGCTCCATTTCACTCCCTACAACAGAGTATAAAATTGTAACCCGAATAATGGCACGCCACCTGTGACACGTCCTACAGGATCATCGCCACACCAGTCAGTTTTGCGGAGTTTCTGGAAACTTAATCCTGGAAGCGGTATCCCTAGTACGACATGCCATTGCCTACTCCGAGTCGTCCGGGACACCCCTTTGTGTCTTTATCCCAGATTTCCAACACGACTTTCATCGCAACTCCCATCAGTAACTTTTTCAACTCTTGCACCAATACGGAGTCAGCGACTGTTTTATCGGGCGGCTAAACGCCCTATAAGAAAACGCCACAGCTTAAGTTCAAATCATCGTGACATTAGCGGGGCCCATACCCATCCAAAGTGCAGTGCAGCCAGGTTGTCCCTTGGGTATGGTACTATTCGCACTCTGCCTGCACCCCTTTCTCCGTAAAATAGAAGAAAACTCTCGGGGCATCAAACTAAGCCCTAGCAGGCGGAGCGTCCCCGTAATCACGTACGCTGACAATGTAACAGTCCTTTTAACACAAATTGAATATGTCACCATCATTCGAAAAGCCGTACGATGTTTCGAACAACCCACCGGAGCCAAACTCAACTAACATATATCGAAGGCCCTTGCCTTTGGGAAGTGGACGCAGCCAGGTACTGCACTCCGAATTGGGTTTCACGAACAAGTCACAATCCTGGGAATCACATATGGAACAACTATCGGAAAATCCGTGAAAGACAGCTGGGCAGGAATCCTATGGTCGGTAGTGTACAGGCGCTAAAATTCTAAAAGCGAACCCTCTGTCTCGCACAGCGAATACAATATGTAAACCTGTGTCTCCTCGCGAAAATGTGGTAAATGGCGCAAATTCTCCCACCCACCAAAGAGAACTGCACCAACTCACAACCGTGTGCACCTGGTCTATTTGACAAGGCGCCGTCAACAGTGTACCTGTGACCACCCTACAAAGCCCGAAAAACAAGGCGACTGTGCCATGGTGAACATAGATACTAAATGCAGGACGCTCTTCTACGCCCGGTCTATGGTTATAATGTGCGAATGGACGTCTCTATTACAACAACGCTAAGGAATAAGTGGAACCATAGCCAAGTCAACTTTCATAGTGTTGGGAAACTTCTTCAATTTGGCGGTACGCCGAAATGTACATTATATTTGGCACTGGTTGTTTCTTTCCGTGGTGCTACCGAACGTGGATACAAGTGTGAAAATATTATCGATTCCTTCAATGATAATTTTGAAAAGTAAAATAATTTTTTTTTTGTTTGTGACCATGTGTCCGGAGTCCTCTAGTTCATGCAAGTTGCTAGGAATGCCATAGGTTTGTGTATTTCAAAATGAATATTGTTGCGCGATTGAAAGCTAAACAGAAGAAACAGACCCCACAAGGAAACAAATATATCGTTACTGTTTGTTGTCATGATTATTGCAATGAAATTTTCTAAGCACTTTCGCGGTTTGCCAAAATGAACACATGCGTTATATTGCTGACGCAGGAATCACAGATTTCACGTCATCCACGCGGTAACGAATAGTGCGCGTGTTGGCCATAAACAAATACTAGATGACCAGTGTCCCCGTGTCTTTACCTGTTGTGGTGTTGTGGCATGTTATAATTTGAGGTTTTTAGTGTTTATTAAGCCGTTGCAGGTTGTTCAGATCACACTATTTGTCAGTTTATTTGTCTGTCTGCATACGACGGTCTTAGGTATATACAGTATCTTTTACAGCAATTTGCATATTTGAATCTAGTACACATTTTTAGTCAAACACAAAAACTACTGACCTCCCCACCCCTCCTGCAATTCATTCCGTTACTGTGAATGTAGCCTAGGTATAGCTCTTAATGCATCATGTATCTAGAGTACAGTTGAAATGTGATGGCACACGATGACGCACGGGAGGGGAAGTGTTGGTGAAACTGCGAATGGAGTGTACTAACAGTACTCTTCAAACTACCTGGGAACGTGGTGTGTCCAGCATTACTACCGCTGATGCGCACACCTCGGCTGCCAGTAGTCGACTGAATTAATTTTCCCACCGATTTAATTGAACGCATCCTTTTCGCGCGTGTGCCGTCACATTTCAAAAACAGTCTACTTCTTTTTCAAGATTTTTGTACCTATATATGATCAGGTGCAGATGCCATCATCTATGTTCTCATATCGGCGGACAAAGGACGTATTTTCCGAAACATCTGTAAAGGCCAGTGAACTGATGTCACTTAATGACGTACCAGATGAAATCCTTCTCAAAATCTTTTCACATTTTGGACCAGAGGACTTATGTCTCATCATTGCCAAAGTGTGTGAACGGTGGAGTGTTTTAGCAAAAGATGTGGTACTGTGGAAGACACTTTCTTACCACTGTGATCGTTCTTCTGATATCAGCCTTATTGCCAAGGTAAGACGTACTGCATAGTTAGGATTTAGGACTAATTACCTTAAGAATTTTGCCCCATATAATGTTTTAAATGTAAAAAATCTCAAAGAGCATTTCAGAAATTGGAACTTTTTTCCATTCTGTTTGAGTAAACACAAGTTTCTAGAGGCTTACATTGTGTGACGCCAAGTGGTTGTTACTGGTAACTTCTGTGTTCATGTTATGTTCGAACTTTTAATGCTGGTTCTGTTTCCTTCTGTGGGCAGAGATTTAAACACGAATTTAGCTCTGTAATGTTTATTTTGAATCTGTTTCTTTGGTGTAGTATGGCCGAAATAGTGACCTTGTAAGTTGAAGTGTATATCACAGACCCACATCACAGATGTATTCTCATCTGCAGCATGAACTTGCTATGTGTTGCAATGATTAATATTACATAATATTCATTTTTGTGCTATAAATGAAGACATTGCCATATATTGGTAATAATTAGATTTCTTCTGTGTGTTGTGAAACACGTAGATACCAGTGTTTAGAAAACATTTCAGTTGGTTTAGTAGTAACAGTAGTAGCAGCAGCAGTAGTGGTAGTAGTAGTAGCAGCAGCAGAAGTAATAGTGTCTTTAGGTCCCAAGTGATCCCTGGTTTTCCTATTGTATTTTGTTGCCAAGCAGTATTGCGATTGTTACTACTTATTTTTTCTGACACTTCCTGTCTTCATGGCCTTATAAATCAAATTAGAAGGAAGCCATCCCGTTGTGTACCGTCAATAATATATTATATAGTACCGTCAATAAACAACATATTCAATGACCAGATGTATTAGTACAACTGGGCTATATCTGGCGACATGTTTCGGCTGTTAACCGGCCATCCTCAAGCCAAGAAAGAATTATTAAGGTACAGTCAAATTGTTTGTCCAATGGATCCCATTTTCTACATTAAAAATGGAAACATTATGATTTCTTAGTTATGATTAAAATATATTAAAATTGTTAAAATTCCAAACTTTCTTTATGGGTCTTACAGGGCCCACCGTAGGAGGGGGACCGTGTGTCGTATCACAGTATTTGGGTGCCAATACTTCTTGTTCTTATGTTTACTGGAAGTTACAGGTTTATGTGGATGACATTGGTTCAATGTTGTATACACCACGTTAGTTTTAGTTCTGTTACTATGTTGTCGAGTTCGTTTATGTGGTGTGTGCGTTGTCACATATACCACGAGGAAAAACTTGCGTGGCGCAAGGTGTATGTGCCTTGAATGGAACTCACAGTTGCTGTAGTGGAGGTCGTTGTTTATAGTCCCGATGCTATGTGGTGTGAGACCCACAGGTTAGTCTTCGTTGTGCAAAACTGAGCTGTGGTACGTTTTTCACTGCTGGTGAACACAGGATAGTTATTCGTTCCCATGGTACGCCGGTGATTTTTGGGCGTAGCTCGTTATTGTCTGAAAATACAATACGATCATGATAGACTATCGCGTGTGTTTTGATGTATCCGGTAATGCAAGTACGGGATATTACTTACGTTGGCGTAGCCAGTTTTGTCTCGTTCTGTGTGCGTGCATTACTGGATACTGACTGATTCCTGTCACTCTTATGCGGCTGTGTTAGTGTGTGTGCTCTGTAGGTTTCTCCGCGAATTACTGCATCGAATATTTTATTCGGTTTCACTGTGTGTTTGTCTTTAATTTGGTTACCATTCTTAGTTTCTTTATAAATATAGTACTTTTCAATAGTGTCCATTGACCGCCCTTTATGAGTTACGTGTAATATCTCCACGATGTCATCTATGCTACCTATGGAATGTTCGTTTCATATTAGGTGTACGGAAAATTTTGACTTATTGTGTTTGAAATCTAGAAAGTGTTCTTGAAATCGTATTCGAAAAGACGTCCGGTTTGTACAACGTATTTCATATTAAAATCAGGACATATAAGCTGGTACACTCCGCTCTTTTCGAACCGGCTGTGTGTACGTGTGTACTTCAGTCTTGGGGTGAGAGTTTTGACAATAGTATTATTAGTGTTGTAAGAGATTTTTATTGATAAATTCTTCAAAAGTTTGGTAATGAATTTGGTCTCCATGCCCATATGTGTGAACTTTGCTCATTTGTTTGTATTGCTCTCTTCTTATCGTGTTGTCTGTTGGGTTCTGTTGGGTTTATCCAGAACAGGTGGATCATAGTTATTGTTGTACATAATTTGTTTTATAATGTTTCATTCAAGTTTTCTGTTAGACTTATTTAGAAGGTACGTGTTAATTCTATTGACCATGTATTGTATTGCACCGTACTTATGTTCATGTGGGTGGCATGAGTCGCTGGGTATAATGGTATCAGTCACGGTAGGTTTTGGGTTTATGTTCAAGGAGAAGTTCTCTTCGCCTTTTTGCGCTGTGACGCTGAAGAAATTAATTGTGTTGTTCATTCCTTCCTCTATACTAAATTTCATTGTGGTTTTTGCGTTTTTGAAAGAATTGAGGACTTTATCTATGTCAGTGGTGGAGTCGTTGTATACTATTAGAATGTCGTCAAAGTATAGGAAATATCCGAGAAAATTATTTTGAAATAGCATTTTATATATTCTGGTATGTTCAATAAGTATATTTCGGAAAGGATCGAATATGTTGGGTCATCCATTGCAAGTCCTTTGTTTTGGACGTAGAAATCGTTCTGGAACTCAAAGCAGTTTTTTTATCATTATGGTGTGTTTTTAGGATATTGACTGATGAATTAAATTCTTAAAATTCATGTATTCCCAACACAACCTGGGCGACAAATTAATGAATTATTATTATTACAAATAGACGTTATGTGTTTTACCTGTCCATGATTCAGAAGAAATATTTTAACTACTCCTGGATCAGCTGTGGTCATACAAATGTCTTCCTAGCGTGTCACATGTAAGTATATTTTATTTCAAGATTGGTAAATTCTTTTCACACCCTCAATACACTTTCAGTTGCAGGAAGAGTGAAGAAAATAATAAAATTTAAAACCATGAGTTATATGAAAAATTATGTTATGGAGGGTATTTCATGGAATTTGTGGGGCGAAGAACTAAAAAATATTTCTATCGTCTTTAGTTATAACTTGATAATTGCTAACACTTACGTGTGCCACCAACAAATGTGAGTGATTTAGATTCAAATACGTCACTAAATTCATATTTGTCAGAAAAATTTATATATATACATATATATTAAAAATATACCCAGTGTTAATTATTTTATTTTCAGTAGTACAAGAATAATGTCATTGTGAGAATATTGTGTGAGCAAAACTAACAAATCAGCTGTTTGTTGTGATGGTGTATCAGATTTAAATGGCCAGTAATAACGTAGTGTTAAACTTGTAGGTTGTGATTATCAAATTCTACGTAGTGGGGAACTCTAAACTTACCACAGAATTACATTATGAAATTCTATAGCCATTTTGTTATAATTCCTGCGGGTCTCATAATGTAGAGTGAAGCAGTTTAAGGAAAATATGAGTTGTCAGGATCTGACAGGAGTGTAGATGAAGTCTGATGTGTTGTGTGATGATATGCTGTGGTGGATAGTAAATACAGACATTGTGGGGGAATGTACTGCCTGTTCCTTCAGCATCTAGCAGTCGTTGTTGTGTAACATCCTTGAAGATTTTAATTTCTCTTAATGGAGAACAGGAATTTTATAAGCTATTCATGGAATTTATTTTATAAATCGACAGAATAAAGTTCTGATTAAATACTCCTTTACAGGTATTAAACGCGGTCCCTGCACTGCATTCGCTTGTCGTCCGTAATCGTGGGGATGCAGCACATGTCCTGGAATTTCTGTTTCACAATCACGGTTATATCAAGAAACTGATTCTGAAGAAATGCTACCTTGGTCGGGATAGCACTGGACTCTTAGCTAATATTGTGTCATTGTACCCGGATCTGGAAGTCCTGTCACTGGAGGATTGCTATCCAATTACACCTGCTGGTTGCTGTCTCATTCCACACCTGAAGAAACTCTCTGAACTGAACCTTACAAACTGGGATGTATATGACGTTTGTATTAAAATGTTACCTTACGTAAATGCGTGTAGGAGAACACCACTAGAAATACAATTCATATGTTTAGGAAAGAAGGAAATTTACTACACTTTAAGACTTGCTGAATAATATTAGCTTTATTTTGAACAAATTTGAATTTATTTACTGTTTTTTTATTTTCTTTTCAAGTATTACATTTTTCATGAAGCATGTGCTAAAATTTAAATACGCAACCAGGTAGGGTAAAGGTTGACCGTTTGCTGCTGCTGAAGACGATATTCCAATTCTGGAAAAAAAAATATGTCGATTTGAAGTGTGGTCACAAGATTGAGGTTGGATGTGCACAGTTTCTGAACATCTGTCAGTAGTACTGAAGTACATTTATTACATATAGAAATGTACTGCTGGAAAATGAAGTCAGTAATAGATAGAAGTTACACAGGTAACCAAATTGTGTATACATCAGCAATAGCTGCTTTAAACTAGAAGCTGGTTTTTAAAAATATTTGTTTGTACAGGACAGTGGAAAACGTATGAAAATGTAGGTTTAGATCTTAAGGATATCCATGGTTTATGTTACGTACATAATATTCTATTCTGTACAGTGGGTTTCTTTTGAGAAATTTGTCATGGTTTATTTGGTCTTAACGTACAATATAGACTGGGCTCAGTAAGGTTTGGCTTTAAATTTGTTTTCCTAATCCTTTTGCTCCTAATGTCAGGTATAGCTGCCATGCAGTGAGATGCTCAAAATGCTTAGCATCAGGTTAAGATACTGGCATTTAATGGTCTTTTTATGTGCCTGTCATTTCAAATCCAGTTGTCTGCAGCTTCCACTGGGTATTTAGTTCGGGTACTAAAGGATTTAGGTAAAGGTAAATTTCACCTTAGGCAGGCCACAAAGGCCCAAAGGCAGAGTATATGTATAGCTTTACTCTCTGTTTAAACTCGGCGCTAGCTGGGGATGGGTTGTCAACAAAACATCCCAGTCGCTTTACCACTGGGACAGACCCGGTAACATTATAGTAGAACGGGTGGGCCCCAGGGCCAGTCTGGATGTATGCGGAAATTCTGGACTCCACTGGAATTCGATCCCTATACTGTCCATCCCAAAGCAAGTCGCTATACCAACCATGTTACAAGAAATGTTTAATAATAACTAAAAATTCCATATTTAATTTCTAAAGAATACCGACAGCGGTGTACTGAACTACGAATTGCCTAGTTTTGCACTATGTACTTCACATTTCTACTTAAAGGATCAAAACTAGTACTGTGTATCTTAAATGTGTCTGTTGCCATAGTCAGTTGATAGGTTACAGAAGCTGCTACTGAAATGTTCAGTGGCTAAGGAAAGCAGATTCTCCAGCAACGAATGTGCCTCCAGAACCTCTGATCATAATATGGAAACCGTTCCAGTTACTGAAATGTTGTGTTTCTTTGGTGTGCTAGACAGTGTCTACAAAAGAGTCATTATCGAATTTCATCAAAATTCATTAGATAATTGGGTGCATTCATAAATTGTTAAAAGCTGCTATTACCTGCATCAAGTCTGTCCGCTTGGAATGACTCAGCTCCAATTGGTGTCTTTTCGTGAAACGTTTTTTTGGAAAACCTTCTTAGAAAATTCAAGTTCCATTCAAGTCAGACAAGAATAACGGGTATTTTATGTGAAGACCAATATATAGAGTTTGGGTATAAATTATCGGGGCATTTTGCAAAACCATATTTTCACAAATACTGAACAGAAATGCATGACGTTACTACCATTTGAAAGAGGAATGTTTGCAGTTTCATATTGACCTCAAATGCATTCGATATGCGCCCCTTGTGTGACACGGCAGATGTCCAAGCGATTCTCCCATTCCCACCAAACCCTTTCAAGCATATCTTGTGTGGCGTTCCCGATTGCAGTGTTGATGCGCTGTCGCAATTCTGGTAGTGTCTTTGGGAGTGGTTGGACGTAAACATTGTCCTTGACGAAACCCAACAGGAAGAAATCACACACTGTCAGGTCTGGTGACCTGGGTGGCCAGTTGCAGAAGGTGTTGTCTGTGCCTGCTGCACGACCAAAAATCGAACTGGCAGGTGTTCATTTAGGTACTCCCGGACCTCCTTATGCGAATGTGGTGGGACCCCATCTTGTTGGTAAATGTAACCCTGTACCTCCACATCCGCAATTTGTGGCATTAACCAGTTTTCCAACATGTCAAGGTACACTTTACCAGAAACACTTTCCTCTGCGGAGAAGAATGGGCCGAAAACGCGTCTTCTGGAAATGACAAAAGACACGTTCACTTTGGGACTGTCAAGTTCCATCTCGATCAGAGCTTATTTTAACTCTCAGTTCCTGCTAGAATTAGAAAAGTTTCAGAAAAAGTTGTAAAGGAAATCAAAACATTTTATTTTCAATAACTTTATTCTCAAAAATCGTGCCATTAATGAGATAATGTGGAAAAATATATTACAGTTGAGCAGATCGCAGGTGACAGTAAGGAGAGGGTGCATTGCATGCTGGATACCTAAGGCTACAAACACACACTTTTTGAATATGTAATACTTATTGGTGTTCTACTGTAACAATGGTTGCATAAATGCACCTCAGTGTCACGTGATGTGTAAATCGCGTCCCTTGTTGTGAAGATAAAGTAAGCAGAAAGGGACATGGGTGTAAAATACATCTAGTTTGCATTAATTGTATGCAGTTATATGTATAATGCCTAGTAATTAACACAAATATGAGTTCTCTTTTAGTCAAAGCAAATAAGATATTTTCTTTTCACCAGGGATTAAGTGGGGAAACAGTCCGCCTTATCGCAGATAATTGCCAGCACTTGAAAAAACTGAGCCTGGATTGTGTGAGTCAGATGGATGATGATGTAATCCATGTTATCAATAGACTTGGAAAGCAGTTGACAACCCTGGATTTGTATGGGACAGTTCTAACAGATGTTGCATATTCATACCTCAAAAATTGTTCAAGGTAATATGATGTTATGAAGTTCAATTTTCTTTCCAGTTTTTATGTGTTTGTGAAACACGTTTGCTCAGTGAGGAAAACACCTGAATGGTCATTATGTTTGCTCATTTCTTCCAATATTGTGTATTCTGCTGTTGGTGTAATTTGGCAGCCATCCTACTGCATGTGTGATGTGATGTTCTTAGATATTGTACCAGTGTTTTTGGAGGAAATTGCATACCACGAAATATGAAATCACTTTCCCACAGACTAATTTTGAGCATTTGTCTGCATCAACATCTGGAGCCACCAGATAAGTGAAGTAACTCTTTATGAAAGAGAAATTTATTGTTGTTCCTTGTGTCTTCCTTATGTGTAGAGTAATGTACAGTTGTTCAGAGTAAAACATCAGAAAACACAGCATTGTAATATCTTTTTGTTATTGTTTATTAACAATTACTTTTATTTTAAAAATTATGAAAAATTTGGTACAAGAAGCTAACTTGTGTAGTGAGGAAGAGACAATTGTGGCACTCTTAGGCTTTGAGTGATATTTGAGGTTCTCACAGCTGTGTCTGTAAAGAGAGCTGTCGTGTTGGTTGTGACACCGTGTAGACTGATAGAAATTTATCATCCCTTCTTTTTCTACCGTGTAGTTAGAGATGGTAGGTTCCTCCATATTTATTGTGGAAACAGAGCTAGTTGGCTAATCCAAACATTTGCAAGTTTCTACCACACTTCATATCCCGTAAGTTGAGGTTCTTGAAGCACTGAGGAACTGTAACAGATGTTCAGCAGCATGTACCTTGTTCACTTTTAATACATGAATGGGACAGTGTTGTCCCATTAAATGTACATCCTTTTCATCGAAGAGGGAAATCGCTCGCAGTGGGAATTTAAAGTGAACAGTGCACAGCTCCAACAGAAACTTTGCATTCCAAAAGTCATACACTAAAACTGAAGTCCATCAGGCAGTACTGGAGCTTTGAGAGTGGCTGACACTCCTTCTAATTAGTAGGAACATTTACATGTAAATATAACACCAAACAGCTAAGAATTTACTTTCCCTGCCATATATAAATTATAAAAATTATTATGAACTAAGATGGCGAAAAAAGAGAATTCATTCTTTATTTATTCAATCATTCTTTTCAGTTGTGTAATTTGTATATCATTGATTGAAATATGAAAACTACGTGAGTTGATCAGATATAGAAGATTGTTATTGCCTATTGAAGTTACTGTTATATTTTGTTTGCCTGGAACAACTAATGAAGTGCATTCAAAATCAAATTATCCTATATTCTGGCTGTGAAATGAATTTTTGTTTTCAGAATAGTAGAATAGAGCATTATCAATACACCTACAAGGCTGCTGTAATTAAGCTGTCATTCTAAGTTTGCTGATGTGTCATGTTACTGATTTGTTGCAGACTTCAGGAACTGGAAGTATTGCAATGTGTCAGAATGACAGATAGAGGGTTGCTGGAGGGGATCGGGTCACTTCATGAACTGACAGCTTTGCGTCTCACTGTGGGTTACAAATTGACTGCCCAAGCACTGTCCACATTTCTTCATCAACCTTCCATTTACATGTCTAAATGTAGTGGTCTGTCTTGAACATGCAGTACAACTGTCTGTGTGGCTGTGAGGTAAGTTTATCATTGTGTTTGTACTTACAGATGCATACATTTGAAAGAACTGGCAGTCTGTTGGTGTGGCTATTTAACTGATGCTGGCATCAGCATGGTGATAAGTCACTGCAATCAGCTGCGCGTACTGAATTTGATGGGTCTAGAGCACATTACAGGTAAGTGTGCACTTTGTGAAGATCCTGATTGTGTTTTTTAACTCTATGTGTATGATATTCTAGCTGGAGGTTCAACGCTGAACACACAGGCCCACCACTCGACCATATTGTGAACTGGTATAATTCAGCTCATATCTTCATAACCGTTTCCCTAATATTCCACTGTATAGCTTGCTGCAGTGAAATAAACCCTATCATCATCATCTCTATCTTCAATGACTTGCGCAGTGACCTGAAGTGTTTCCTTCAGTCAGTAGAGTATATTTTTTTTATTGTAATTCCAGCATTAATTTTCCCACGCAGAATTTAAATCAGAAATCTTTTATTGTAATTTCCTTTTATCGTTTTAAACACCTCAACCCCCCCCCCCACTCTTTTCGTTTGTAGTTAAAACTGTGTCTAAATTCCTCTTAGTTCCTTTGTAATATCTTCCTTTATTTTTTGATCT
>Ga0123357_10004857_pt1 | contig 15932 bp, 7 predicted proteins | sample TergutEmb28metaG_FD_89873 | JGI IMG/M metagenome (GOLD analysis project Ga0123357, IMG submission 89873) | Embiratermes neotenicus P4 segment gut microbial communities from Petit-Saut dam, French Guiana - Emb289 P4 | ecosystem: Host-associated > Arthropoda: Insects > Digestive system > Gut ... | reverse complement strand
TTAAATTTTTTATTAAATTTGATGACCACCCTTGTTGTTTTTCCTTTTTTTGGGAAACCAACGAGTTTTCCCCCCCCCCCCCCCCCTCATACTGTGATTGTGTGTCTGACAAAGGGAGTGCAATGAGTGCAGTGGTGGCGCTTCAAGAAAGTCCAGTATGTTATATTGTAGACAGTACAGTGGTGTCTCTTGACTGGAAGGTCCAGTGTGTTGCATTATTTGCCAATTTTAAGTCCGATGTAACACTTCACCAAAATTTATGATGACCCACATGATTTGCAAGATCTTCACTGGATGAAGGAAATTTTGAAACAAAAATCACCAGGAAGGCCATGGACTTCAGAAAGAAATGTTGGGCGCATAAGGATATTGTGCATGTTTAGTCCAAATAAATCACTTGCTGTGATTTTGAACTTGGTCCAGGTCCAGAATGTGTTGCATAAGTGTCTGATGTTGCTTGCATACAACATTCAGTGGAGTCATGATGTCAAAAACACGGATGTTCTGAGAGGAGTTAGTTGTGTAGATTTCGTGTTAAAGTAAAATGATTAAAATGAAGATTTATTAAGACAAATTACTTTCACATTAATGGCCATCCAAATCATCACGGCTTGGCAAATTATTAATGTGCTGGGCCATATCCTGAAGGGACAGTATTTTACTTCATATATCCACTGAGAGTCAAGTGCACATTTGTGTACGTGGGCACAGCAGGCAGAGAATAAAAACTAAGCAATTGAACATTTCACAACAAATCTCAGGATTATGTATTTGAAAATAAATGGGATAAAGCGAAGATAAGTCTGTCCTTGTGCTCACCATAAGGGAATGTTAGGGGACTAGTGGTACTGTTGTACTCATTCCTAACCTTACCACTAGATGAGGCTGAGTGAGTGGTTTGCTTTGCACTTTGGCTGCTTTAAGCCCATAGTGAAAGAGCCCCAGTACCCATTGAATAGGAAACTGCAAGCACCCCAGAGCCATTCTAGACACCTGGGAGTAAAGAAAAATCTCTAGACACTGCTGGCAGTTGAACCACAATTCCTGTACCATCACGTAGTCCCTGTGTCAGCTACAGTAATCTGGCTCAAATAAATGAGATATTCAACTTTAAAATTAGGGATTTCTTTTTTTATTGCTTTATGTTATTAGATTCGTTTTATCTTTCTGCTAGGAATTTATAGCATTTATCTAGTTGTACTCAGCACTCACATTTGCTTCTGTTAATTGAATGTACCAGGGTTTTATAATTAACCTTTTGGCGCTGGAATTATTTTTTTTAATTTTAGCACACTCTGTATATAAAATGTGAATAGTACAGGGACCAAATACGTTAGATTTATGAAACAAACTGCATTTTGAAGAGGAAAAAACAGAGAGTATATGCCATGTTAAAAATATTCAGTACCTATATTTGTTGAATAAATATATAAAATGCAACTTTTAGAGGTTAGAGGTGCGGTACGACCCCTATAGCGGTCGTTTGGCATCAAAAGGTTAAATAAGTCAGCTGACATTTTTGTGCAGCGAGTGGTGGCTAAGTTAGTTGTCGCATGTCTGGAACATGTGACCCTATGACTCTGTATTAGTTAATAGGTATTTAATTTGGTTTGTGCTTTCAGTAAGTCTTCCTCTCCTCTCCCCTCCCCACCCTTGCCTTTAATATTAGAATAATGACCATTGAACTTTTAATGAAAGTGGAAGAAATTTCACTAGCATTTACATGGCAGTACTGCGAGTTTCTGGAGAGAGTAGTAATAAGAACTCAGGTTGTAAGGTAGAAGATATATCTTACAGCCAATAAAAACTTTGACTTATTAGTTTCAGTAAAGCATATTCTTGGCTACAGGCAATTACGACTGTTGGAATATCCACCTTATTTCTTGATTTAGTTCCTTGTGACTTCTTTGTGTTCTGGAACGAACATTCCCCATCAAAGGTTCTCAGTGGAATTGTGTAGACAAATTAATGTTGTGACAGTACTGTGAGGACAGAGAGTGGTTTGTGGTAGTATGTCTAAATATTGCAGAAAGATTGAAATACTTATGTAAAGCCTGAACACATGTTTTGAAAGTAAACATACCATTTGAAGGCAGAAACCATGTATATATTTTTCCCTTAGTTTAATCAGTCCAGTTTATATAGCTGTCAGACCTAGTATTGTGAGAAACAGCCAGGAGTGTGAGATTTGTTGGCGTGTAGAGTCTTGTTTATGGTTGCAGTGAACTGAATGTGTGTTGTCAAGAGGTGTTGTTTGTATTGTGCATTATGTTAAGCCTGCAGGTGTTAGTAGACTGTAGTGTTTGATGGCACCAGTGTTATTCCTGGATAAACAATTCATCCACATTCCCATTGTTAAGAGGTGTATGTTGAACTGTACTTACCATCCAGTGCTTCACATTATTGGTGTGATGACTGTAGCATGAGGCATTATGAAAGTGAATGTATTGTAGAATTTGATTTTAAACAATTTTTGGTCATACAGGTATGAAATTAACTGTTCATATGATGTGTAACATTGTCATTTATTGAAGGAGAATTAAGAGGGTACATACAGTAGTAATATCTACTGTATTTTGTCCCTTCTGGTTTTATTACTACCAATATCCAAGCTGCCAATACTTTCTGAAGACATTTTGAAAACTTTGAACTGCAGTCGAGTTTATTTTTGTTAATACAGATGTTTTATAGCCTCATTATTAAAGGAAATAATTTAAAATGTTTTTCATTTCTAACAGATGGAAGGTACAAGGTAACATATAGCAAAGTGTTGAAGGTCTTTGTGGTCAGACGGGACAGTTACTGTTATACAGATGAATCATCTCAATTGGTCATTATCTGGTACTAGTTAACCATTTGACCATTCTTATCATAGGTATGGGATCTTTAATACAGAATGCTGGGGGCTTGAGGTGTGTTGGCTAAAGGGTTCTTTTCCTAATTTGAGCGTAATGTGTAAAAATGTATTAACGCACATTAAAAAATTAAAAAAGTAACTTTTGCCTTCAAAGTGAAGGTATATTGGGTTAGTTGACATGAGTTACAGGCTGTCATCTAAGGAGATATCATCAGGATTGTCTGGTGAGGATGGAAGGACTGCAGATATGGAGTTAATGGTTGTTGAAGGCTTAAAGTTTGGCTTAGAAGTGTTTTGAAGTTTTTCTTGCAATGGAAGTTTCTCATACGCTTTGGTCTTTTCCTTGAGAACTGTTCTTTAAATATATAGACTGATGTTATTTGCTGCTCTGATACAGAACTTTTCTGTGCCAAACCATGAATGAGTTCCTCTGTAAAGCTTATTCTGTCGTTCTGCCATGGCACTAGTTAGTGCTAGTTTTAAAGTTACTTGTTCCTGAATGTAGCTGGTTTTCAGAGCATTCAGAATACTGATATGCCAGATGAAAGATCTCATATCTGTATCTTATGTTTTTCTGAGGCTAGGACTGTAAAATGAAAAAGAAAACAACTGCTTTATACTTCAGCCCTTTATATGGTATACTTATTTGAGCTTCCTTAAACATGTGTGACTGGCCACGGAGATCTGGGATTGCAGTTTCTTTGATCCAGTACAAGTAATATGTTAAATATGAACAGGATGATGGAAGTGCGGGAGTGTTCTAAGGTTGAGGATTAATGGCCTTCAGTATATTTGTAGATTGTCAGTCACAGTATTAGACTGTACTTTTTATCTGTATTTTCCTTATTGTCTGTTTTGTCTCATATGATTTTACTACAGCAAAGTTAATATTCTCTGTCCTGTTATATAAGATATGTTTACAGCCATTTTTCCTTTTTATTTCTTTAACACGTATTCTGTTTTTGTGATGCACCATTGTACCATATTACCAGAAAGTCATTGCGTGTATGCATATGTGTGCATGTTCTCACATGCATGTACGTGTGCAAGGGCATATTCTGAAGTTTACAGGAGGGCTTACAATGAAATATGAACTTTGTTACTGGATGTGCATTTCCAAGTAGTCACCATTTGAGTCTGTGCAATGAGTCTGTTGTCTGTGGCACTGCTGGAAGCACTGCAGGAATGACGTTTTGGAATTGTGGTCAGTGGTTGTTCCTGAATTTGAGGGATGTATTGGAAATGACACCCTCATAACTGTGATTCCATTCTTGGAAAGAGTAAGAATTCACAAGGAACAAAATCAGGCAAGTAAGGAAGTTGGGAGACCAAAGCCATGTTTTTAGCCACCACCAGTTTCTTCTAATTCTACTCATTGGCAGTCAACCGAGACATGAACTTCTCAGAGATTTGCTGCATGTTCAACCCATTAAAATTTGCTGGTATATTCAGTATGAGAATCCTAAACCACCAGAGGCTCAAAAGTGGTACGTCATTGGTCCTTGGTTGTTTTGTGAACTTTTTCCAGTTTTTGTCTGTATGACCAGTGTCCTGAACACTCATGACCTTCAACCATAGTGTCCCCAGGTTTGAACTGATAAAACTTCTCAGCCACCTGAGTGCCCCCCATGGCATTGGCACTGTAAGCTGTTTTGAGCATCTTATGCATTTCAAATGCAGTTTTCTGCAGCATGAAGCAAATCTTAATGCAAATGCATTGTTCTTCATTAGAAACTATTGACTTGCATGTAATGCACACAACAATAAGCACTGGATGAGAAGCAACAAAAAGGTTTGTGGCTGTAGAACTCACTAGACTGATTCAGAAGACAATACCACAACACCTAGTTGCAGAAAGCTGTGCTGTTTGCCACTCTTGGTCCTAGTGGTGAACTCTAAAACTTTCTGATATGCCTTCATATGTGGCTGATATGAGCGAAACTAGTTTGTGGTGATTTTTTCATATTCTTTCAGGAGCAACTGAGAACAAGGGAAGTGTGCCTTTCATTAATTCTGTGGTAGTTGTTTGCTCTGTCAGTATCTTTAAATTGTAATTCACAGCATGACTGAATAATGTGGGTTCTCTTGGTTGGTTTGTGAGAATGATGACTGGCAAACACAAGCAAGCGGTGTCTTTATTCCAGTCTTGGTGATGGTGTGATATTCCCGCAGCGCTGTGTGGATGAAGATACAGACACACTGCTTGGTACACGGCAGCGGTGGGTGGAGGAAGCTGAACTTGATTCCCCTCCTTTCTCCTCCCATCACTCAGGTATGGAACGGCGCTAGGCAGCTGGCACGTGTACTTTGGATTGCTGATGAGCAATATAGCAGTGTTTCACCATGCTTTGGACAAGTGTTTGACTTTATTGCATGTTTCAGGACTGCAATCTTACAGCATGCAGTTATTTTTCAGTACAACACATATTGTATAACAATCTCCAACATTCTCATTGTAAATGAATGTACTTGATCCTCATGCCAGAATCCGTATTTAACCCTGAATTAGAGAATGTCTGACAGGTATTTGCTTACTTCTGTATAACAGAGAAAGTAAAGTGCATTAGAAATTTTATATGCACTATACATTAGTACTGATACATTGAAATATTTTTCAGTCATGAAAAGGTGGGTAATAGTACTGTGTGACAGGATATGAATGGTTGAGGTAGTTGATAAAAATTAGGCTTTTAATTTATGTACTGAGAAGATAATGTTGTGTGTGACATAGAGAAATCCAGTGTTAGTTCTTTTAGCTGTAAATTTGTGTGTGGTTTGTGTATTATAAATGAGGCAAAGTTATAATTTTTATTTATCTTATTAGTAAAACTTGGTATAAAGAAAGTGCTGCAAACAAGGGGGAAAAAAAATTGCATAATATTTGTGAATACCATAGTTGCATTTACAGTGTGCTGACATTGACAGATAATATATAAATAATAAGATTTTATTTAATTCAATGGCACATAACATCAAAAAGCCAAAAGTGCGAAAGGTAATTTTCAGAGTGACTTAATTGTTTCATATTGTAGCCCACTTGTATGCATACAGATCCTGTTCTATAGAACATGAAGTCAGGTTTGATATTGTGTTGTATACTTTGTATTATTTAGTTCTTTATGTTCTGTATTATGTAATGACAAAAGCTTGCCAAATTTTAACTTTGCAGTTTCATGTTGTTAATTGAATTTTTCATACTACAGGGATGCTGTTTGGAATCTGTCTGCTTTGTCTAATACTGCATTGATTGCTGCGTTTCCTACTCAGTCAACTGTGGCGATAGACTAGCAGCACTGTGGAATGAAGGTTGTGTGCCTTACCTACCTGCAGAATTAATTTGTCTGCATTAAACAGAAGGTACATAATCCTTATACTCAGTGTACATCAAACACCAGTATTTATATTGCAGAGTGGAACTGAGTACAAGATGTGAACTTTGTATTTTTCTAGTATCTCTTGTCTTGTGTGTTTGGTATTGTTTCATGTAAGTCTGACATGGAAGACAAACTGTGAACATGATCCTGATGTGACATTTTGTCAGATGAGGCTTAGTTTTACAGGAATGTACATGTGAACATACAAAGTAATAGGTTCTGAAATACAAGAAGTCCCTGTCTTCTACATGAAGTTCCATTCCATTTGTAAAAGCTGGTGTTGGTATCCTCTAGTGTGATGGGGTTTATGGGCCTTTGTTTTGTGCATATACACTGTGTTCTGAGAGTTACTAACCGTTCTCCTTTGATGTTGCTGCTATCGTACTAGAGCTTTAACAGACCGAGTAGGAAAGGTGGCAGCTGATGCAGTGACAAGGTACATTCAGTATGTAAGGTTTCGTAGCCTCTCAGTTTTGTGTTAGTCAAGCATTTTATTTTTTGCAGGAGATAACACTTGTATGAGTAGTAGGGGCAGTATGCAGTATGTTGTTCAAAAGTCAGCTGAAAAGTTGACATGATGGCAGTGATGTTTGAAATTTGGTCCTGCAAAGAAACTCATAGTGTGATTCAGGTTTAATTGACAGTATGTGTTTCCCCTTTCTAAATTCACTGTCAGTTGATAAGGTGTATGTTGTGGTAGTGGGAGGGTAACATGTCAGAAAATGGTGTAGAGTGTTTGTAAATGGTCAAATGTGAATCCACAGTGATGTTTGTACAATTTGACCCACCACATCAAGGATGGGCGTGAATGTTGCACAGGTGGAGGAACTGATTTTGGAAAACTGATGATTTACAATTTGAGGTTGCCAATATGATAGTAGTGAGGGAGTGGAAAGGCTATTTGTAAATGAATGCAAATGCTGGAGCCTGATTTCTACGATGACAGAATTTTACATTCTTCTCGAGATGAGAAACTGTGTTAATGTGTTCAGGGATTATGTTGTAATATAATTATACTTATAAAATAAGTGAGCTTAATATAACATTGTAATAACTTTTCACTTAAGTTTTATGTCCTAGGGAATTTTACATATTGAATGTCCCTTAGATCATCCATAGCAGAAGGGCCAGGTCTTAGTGCATCTGTAAAATAGCCTCCCTGTATTTCTAGTGTTGTGCTTATTTTGTGTATTTTCATTACTACAGTTTTGATTGTAAGTACATTTTCAAGGTAATGTGTTGGCTATGTCCATTTCCTTTCTTATTGTATGCAACTGCTACAAGCACTATCAGATTAGCAGCTATACTTGAATGTTGGGGATAATGAAGTGTTCAGTTTATTTCACTGCATGGAAATTATTTGTTTGTTTTTGTATTTTTCTTAAGGATTTTATGTGATCATTCTCCAAAAACTCCTAAGAAAATTATGACTTGTAATATTTATATAACCTCTACCAATTATATATACATGAACAAATAACATAGGATATGGTAGGAATTTATTTAATAGCCATTATATTTTGTAATATACAGAGTGTGAAAATGAGAAAACAATTTTCAGAAGAACATAGCATAATAAGCATGTGTTCTTCTGCTAGCTCTTCCACAGTCTTGTCACAATAATCAGAGCAAGAATAATATTTTCTATTGGCTGCTATATTTATATATGTATGTTAATTATGGTATAAATTCAGCTGTAGGATTCCATTTTGTGTCATCTTTATGTATTACATTCCATATGGCATGATCATTTTTTTTTTCAATTGAAAGTAAGTCATATATCCCGTAGATGAATAGTACAGGAGGAAAAGATTTGTGTTTAGTTGTGACAGTGTTTTGAGAACAGCAACAATTGAAATGCAGGTGTGTGTGTGTGTGTGTCTGTCATGGGGCATGGTGAAACTTTTTTTTTTTTTGTTGCTTTTGTGGTCATAACTGATGTCATGTCTGCAATTTCATCATTCATATATATATATATATACACACACACATGAGTTTCACATCAGGTTCCTTGTAGTAACTGCTTAAAAAGTTAGTTCTCTAACCAGTTGTTTCCAGACTTTCTGTAAACTGAACCATTTTAAATTTTTCCTAATGTTCATAGATTTTAACCCAGAGGCTTCCCAAGTTCACTTCTTCATGGGGTCTCAAATGTCAGAGGGATGGTTTTTGATATAACTAAATTAAAGTGAGTTAATGTACCGGTATTTTTATACTGCACCTGAACATCTGAATTTGTTTTTCCTAATTTTGAAGTATGGACTTTGAAGTTGTATATGATTAGGATCACTACTGAGAAACACCTGTACTGCAGGATATGGGAATGGTTGGAGTTTATTTTCTTACTGTCATTTTATTTTGTGGCTTATCAAATGTAGTTTTGTCACAAAATAATAAGTAAGAGTTCAAAATACATCATTCTGGAGAACTACAGCATTGTATAGTAAATCTCTTTTCTCACACAATTCTTAGTATGATCAAAGAAGAGTGTGTCATTGAATAAAATGGGGGAATGCAATAGAACAGTTTTTTTTTTTAAACATCTGATGAAACAAATAAGTAAGGAAGTTTTTACGTAATTGTTTGTGTATTGGAATCATAGGACTGCTAGATCAGGTCCATAACTTATGTAAGAATATAAAATGAAGTGTAGTGTGATATAGGTTTTCTTGCCAGATGGAGGGATATAAGAAACTGATGATTACAGTGTTGTGTATTTTGTGCATTGTGATGCCAAATGCTAAGTCCTGATACATAAAAATTCAATGCTTTCTTCCTTCTGTCAACTGTCGCCAGTAAATATTCTTAAGGGTTCTTCATATAAAATTCCATAAAGTTTATGATGTTCAGAATATCATTATTGCATGCATCTATAGAGATGGATGTTACAAATTGTGTTAGGTTCTGACAGATTTACAAAATTTAGTAACATTGTAGTTTTTGCATTTCTAAGTCCATCTGTTACATCATCTAATTACAAGGAATGCTAAAGTCAGGCCATGTGAATTTACTTTTGTTGAAACTAATCATCAGGATGCTAAATGAGTTATTTATATATAATGTAGGAGAATGTTCGTAGGCCATAATTCTTAGTACTTTTTTTTAAACAGGTACATTCATTGTTCAAACATCTCAAGTACCAACCATATTTGGATGTTTACATGAACTGTAGAGTTTGTTTCAATTTGTGTCATTTCACATTCATATTTAATATTGATTTACCACATCCAGTGAGATTTGTTTTGTACATCAAGCTGATTGCTGGCCCATGTTTGAAACTTTGTGGTATATAGCCTAGTCTCCTACAGTCTAAACATAAAGTTACAATATATTCTGTTAAAAGATTTAGTTTCTTTTTTGGTATGAGTAAAATTGGCTACACTGATTTGTAAGTACTGTTGTGCAGATCTAATTTATATATTGGCCAGTTGAGGGATGTAACATTTGTATCTGTGAATAGTGTAGTTTTGATATGTCTGATTACTGATGGTAATACTTTGCTACTCACTTTTCTTTCGCAAAACTTTTATATATATATATATATATATATATATATAAATTGCAAGATACATCAATCACAGGTACTTAGTAATGAGTTGTAAAAATTAAACTGTTAAGAGTGAACTCATGGTGTTGACTTTCATTTCCGTTTACTTAGTATGTTGTACATCTAAAGGCAGCCAGCCTGTGCATCATGCACCTTTCTAATGTTAGCCATGAGTGAACACATGTTACTATTAATTATGCAAGTAAAGCTTTTGTGTTTCTTTCCTTCCCTTTTGTTGCTTTTGAGTTCATGCTAAATTACTAACACCTGTATAATGAAAATTTCAGCACCAACTCATCACAACCTTCTGTGTACCAGAGAGGGTGTAAGTCTTCTAATTGGGTTGGATGCATATTTAAAGTATTAATAAAACTGTAGTTTTAACCAGTCAGAGGCAAAGGAAGGTACCCTTGTTCTGGAAAATAATATAATGAAGTGAGAATCAAGATTCTCATGGTGGCAGATCCTAAGATTTTGTTATGTGATACAAGCCTTCAACTTGTAGAGGAGCGTGCTGCTAACTGCACCGTGAACATAGATGATGGCAGCAGGTTCCTCCATAATGTTGGTTCTTAGCTACCTGACTGCATGATTTCTCATGCCAGAATACTGTGATGCTGCATTATGTAGTTGTTTTTTTGAAGTGTCAGATCGATGTTTGTGCCATAAGGATGACTAAGAGATGCATGTAGTTGTCTTAGTTTCTAAGCTTCACTATTTGAGGTAGAATGATGTGAGGTTTAAATAACAAGCTTGTACTCTTTTAGTATTCCATGTTCAAATATTTTGAATCACTGCTGCTTTCAAAGAAGGAGTAAAATATTGCCATTATAAAAAATCATGTCATCCTCAGATTAGTTAGAAATTTGGAATAACTTTTGAACCAATACATGTATGTGACTTAATGTAAATATACTTAACAGTAGCTCAGGAACTTAGGCATGCATTGCCTGATAATTCAGGAACATAGTTCAATACTATTATATGTATATAATGTATCACACATATGAAGGTAATTTTGTAATGGCTGCTATTTTTAATTACTTTGTGGGTTGTGAACTGGACAGCCAGAAGCAGTTACGAGTGTATTAAATTGCAACATGTGTTCTTCTAAGTCATCATGTAATACATTAATTATGTACACCTGTTCAGAAGAATGAGAGACTGAATGCCATTTGCAGTGGTTTAATGGTTAGTTGGTTAGAAAATGACTACTGTTTAATAAGAAAGTGTTCATCTTGTGTTGTAATTTTTCTCTTACTGTTTTTTTGTCATGAGGATGATGCTGCCGTGGTGTAGTTCACATGTGTTTTGTGTTGTGTTGGCATAAGTATTCATAACTCAACAGCTTTCACATTTAGTCTGCAGTTCACTCTTGGAGCTACTAGCTACTACTTCTGTGAGTGTTGCACTTATCTCTTTAATAAAACAATGCTACTTGCTAATTTGCTAATACATGCATGTCTTCATAAATTTGTCATACAGAGTGGCCTATATTTCATGTTACTGTGTTTTCAAAATTCCTCCAATCTAGCATTGACAATACATTGTTCCAGTCATTGTCATTCTTTTGGTTGTTAGCCTTTCTTGAAGTGTTTAAATTATATATATTCCATTCTGCTCGGTGGCCTTATTACCTGTAGGCATTCTGCATCACATCCGTACACAAAACTCAATATCCTCATGTTCTTACAGGTGTGACATTTTGGTGCATTGAATTTGTACAATAGTGAAGTTTGCCAAGCCACACAAGTTCTGATACCTTTTACATTTCATGTAATGGTATTTTATTCATCCATCGTGACAAAGTTTGTATTGGACACTTCCTTGCAATCTGTATATACACACACGTGTTCATATGAGCCACCACAATATTATAGAACAAAACAGGCAATATATGTACAATGTAACACTGAGGTGCATTCATGCAACCATTGTTGCAGTGGAAAAGCAAGAAGTATTGCATTTTTTGAGTGTCTGTAGCCTTAGGTATTCGGAATGCAATGTGCGTGTGCCATATTGTAATCTGTGGCCTGTTCAGCTCTTGTATATTTTTCCACATCTCATAAATGGCATAGTTTTTGATAAATAGTTATTGAACAAAAAATGTATGTATTGATTTTCTGTACAAGTTTTGTCTGGAACATTTCTCATTCTAAGAAGAACTGAGTGAGATATGATCAGAAATGTTCATTGGTCTTCGTGTAAAATACCTGCTATTCTTGTCAGATTTTAATGAAAATTTGATTGTCTCAGCATATTTTTAAAAAATACTCATATCAGTTTGCATGAAAATTCGTCCAGTGGGAGCCAAATTTTTCCATGTGGACAGAGAGAGAGAGAGAGACGACAAAGTTAACAGTTGCTTTATGCGATTTTGCGAATGCACCTAGAAAGGATATGACCTAGTAACAAATTCTGTTCATTTACTAAGTTACAAATTGTCATATAATACCACATCATTCACTTCATTTGGATGGAGTACTGGTGAATTTTTTACCACACTTTAAGCCTACAGAAGTCTACTGCCTCCTCCAGTTTCCAGTTCTGTATATCCAAACATTATGTATAGTTACATTTTCAGTGTTAAAACTTCATAAGACAAATATTCTTCTACTGAGTAGAAGGTCTTTTGCAATAAAAATGATTCTAGTTTCATTCTGCAAAGTTGTGTATTCTTTAAATTCTTTAAATGACTTAGTAATTTATTATATAATTTTATCCCCATATTCTTTTTGCTTTTTTTAAATACACGTTATTACTGTTCACTCAGTGGATATTCATGAATGGATCTGTCCTTGTATTATGTATAAGTCCATGCATGCTGAGGTGTGGAAGCCTGCACAAGTAGTGTATTGTTCAATTGCTGTTTGGAAGTTCAGTTTACCAGTTGCCTTATTTTGCTGAAGTTGGTGAAAAAATGAGAGGGGCCAGGATAGTGTAGTCATTATAGTGCTGGGCTATCGATTCATTCTCATTTGGAAGTATCCAGACTGGCTGTGCCAGCCACCCCGCCTCCTATTATTCTTTGTGTAATGGAGGTTGTCTCCTGGTGATAAGACAGCCATGGCATTAAGCTTACCACCACCATCATCTAGGTTAATAATGAATGGAGGTTACCTCTGTTGTGCCATATGTCTTCATGGCATGTATGGACAATTTACCCTTTACTTTACTGATAAGAAGATGAGGAATGGCATATGGGTCATGCCATAGCTCCTGACACTGGTCCAGTTGCATCAGGTAGTTTCAAATTTTGCTCCCTGAAGATTGCTAAATACCAAAACATGTTCATCAAACTGAATCACCACGAATTTGTACATACAGTCTTCAGTTACTGCAAAGGTGCTTTGCCAGTAGTATGTGGTTGTTATTGTCATGGCTTTATATGTGTTGCTTGCCATGTCATTTTAATGGGTTATTCAACCATTATATGAGTAAAAATATACAGATGCATGTGCTGTGTTATATGTATAATCTGCACTTTAATGATATATATTTGTATCTCATTTCAGTTGCATAGTCTGAGAACTTTTATCCAAGATATGGCCATCTGTCCCCACAGAAGACTACCCCTCAAAACATAAAAGTGTAGTGTAATCAGTAAAGCGGGAGATTTGAGGTTCTTACACCTAGACTGATATAGGATGTTACACCTTGCTGACCTGTAAATACAGATGTGTCAGAGGAGTGTAACACCTCCATTTTTAGGTTGGAGCATGAAGATGGAGACACTATGCTCCCCTGAAACGTTGGTAACTATTGACCAGTCAGCATGGTGTAACATCTCAGGAAACTTGAGTCTTATCCAGTATGGTGGTATACGTATGATCCTGCTGTATATCATATAACTGTTGTCCCTGTAATTTGAACTTAGGCGGAGAGGTTGAACCTGATTTTATTGTACATTTATGAAGAGGTAGTCATGCTTATCATTATTTATTAGTTCATAATTCAGAGCAAGTGTGTATAAAGTATGTAGTTTATACATATGTTAATAAAATATGTTTCATATTGACTTGAAGGATTGACTGGAACTTTATAGCATAGTTTTTTTTCAGCTTCCACAGATTCTATGAAGCTGTCAGATATTGCCTCATTGTCTCATAGCTTTCAGTTAGACATGCCACATACAATTGGAGCTGAAAACAGAAATGCCCGTCACAGATGAAACTGAATAAGAACTGTTTATTTGTGAGACACCTTTCTTGTTCATATATTCATGTTTCTAGTACAGAAACATGACATGTGGTCCACTCTGTGTGATGGTTTTTCTTACTGTGTCACTTATTTTCTGCAGTTTTTAATCAAGTGTGTCATCTTTGAAACATTTTAACAGCATTTAATGATGTTTGTGTCTGTATATGTTGATTTGTATTGAGCATGTTGAGTACGGCAAATATTACACATTAATTGATGCGTGTATGTGCTACATATTTATCTGTACATATATTTTGTTGTGTTCTGAAACATTGTTCTCTCCTTTTTGTCAATGACTGACATATGAAGTGTTGTGTGTAATAAAGAAACTGTGAACCTTACAGAGAGACTGAATAAAAGAGGAGAATTAGGCCATTAATATACAGTAACTTGTTTATAACTGTTGGTTGAAGGCAAAATACCTTCTGCTGCTTTCATAAGTTTGGTGAACTTCCTGTCTGAATGTTGTCACTGCATGGTTACTACTGCTGTTTCACATTGAGAACGTTCTGTATTCAAATTCCGACCCAGATGATAGATCTTTGTAGATTTCCTATGTGTTTTTTTAATCTCTTTTCATTTAATAGTATTGTGTACATAATTATATGGGTATATTTAGCTTCATACCAAATTTCACATGGTTAGCTCCAGTGGTTCATTAGTCATTACCAAACTGAAAGTTTTTAAGAAAATGACTATTCTTTTGTTATTTTACACTCTACAAATACTATGTATTGCATTAAATAAAAGTTGCATATTTTACCCAGATATCTTGCTAGTCTTGGTCCCACATCACAAATGTGTGCAACCAACTTGTTGTTATTACTGATTGTAGGGACTTAAGAAATATGGCATTTAGTCAACAGTGTTGATGTGTGTTTAAATCCACAACTTGTATGAAACTGAGGCACCCTGCAGTGGTGTACAGGGGTGCTGATAAGTCCTTAGCTCAACCAGGAAGGAAACAAGCTACATTCCCTGCATTTTATGGAACGTGGATTCCACCACCTGTCCCTACCCTAGCCAAATCAATCCGTTCCTCTGTCCATCACACTTTTGACAGGCGCAGCTCGTTTCCTTCCTTGTCGGGCTAAGGACTTATCATCTCCCCCGTAATGTAAACTGAGTCTCATCTGTGGACATATTGTCAGGCAACATTCATAGCCATGGTTACAGCCACTCACAAAATGTATGCAACTGGCATATCTCCTGGTAGAAGATTTTGTACCCTTTGGAGGTGATATGAATAAAGAACATAACTGTGCAGAGTCCTCTATATCTGTATTAGTACAGTACCACTCCTCATGGAAATTCTGCCTACATTCCTTGCAGAAAATAATTGTCTGCATGGCATTGTTGCCCACATTTTGCAATCACTCATGGATGGTTACCAGTCTTCCTCTGAATTCTGTGTACATTTGGAAATTTACTTCGATGCAGAACTCTGTGACTTAGTATTTTATTGCAGCAGCCCTACAGTTTCCATTATAAACTATGCTTATTGGCATATCCCTCAATTTTCAAAGTTACAGACATTTCCATTAACATCTTTGTGCAGCCAAACTCAACCGTACCAGCCAGACTTGCTGGTGGACTGAGAAAAATGGTTGTAGCTGCACCAGTGCACTACACTACCACCCAACTTGTTTAGTGTTATGGCTGGCTTAATCCTGTAACTGTGTTGAATCTTCCAGTGGTTTATAGCACCTGTTCCTCACTTGCTTCTAGAATGTGCCATTGAAGTTGGCCAACATGTAGCAGCATACCATTTGTAACAGTTCCAACATTGATATAATTAAGTTTAGCACTAAGAGTGTACATGACACAGACACTGAATATTTTGACGTTACTTCTAGGGGGGGGGGGGGGGTTTCATGTTTCAAAGGAGTTGAATTTTTTCATTCCCCACTACAAAAAACATTCCAAAAATAAAGGCGGTTTTTTTTTCTTAAAT
>Ga0123357_10004856_pt1 | contig 15936 bp, 12 predicted proteins | sample TergutEmb28metaG_FD_89873 | JGI IMG/M metagenome (GOLD analysis project Ga0123357, IMG submission 89873) | Embiratermes neotenicus P4 segment gut microbial communities from Petit-Saut dam, French Guiana - Emb289 P4 | ecosystem: Host-associated > Arthropoda: Insects > Digestive system > Gut ... | reverse complement strand
TTCGGAGTAATTCTCCAGATTTATTGAGTAATTCTTTCGACTTTTTGTGTAAGTCGACTGGATTGTAAATGGGGAGGGTGGAAGGCGTGACGACTGGAATGGTTGACAGCTGCGCGTTGGCCAGGGCGGTGACGTCGGCACCGAACTGCTCGTCCATCGCCTTCGATGGCTCGGGCAGCGGGGGCGGCTCGGCTCGGCGAGTGACCGAGGTGACGGCTTCTTTTGCTTTTGAAATAGCGTTGTGGGCTCCTCCTTCAGCTTGGTTAAAGGTTGCGCGAGCACGTGAGGAAACAGCATCATACCAACTGCTCATGACGGCTTAAGTCGGCCGCTTTCGACGCGAGTTGCGTCGATGAACCAAAAATCGTCAGGCGCTCGTTATCAATTCAGTAACGTCATAACATTGCAGTGAGCATGGACCGCTTGGCAAACACGCGTGCCTCGATCGACTTCGCTTGCCAAAGCGCATCGCAAGCATCGACTGCAGCACACACGCCGTGGCATGATAACGGGCGGTGGTGAGGGTCTGATTGGACAAAAAGCTCATCCTTATTTTTTTGCGCATCGACGCAACTCTTTTTGCGAGCGGTCGACATAGACAACAGCGGTCGATTTCGCCCGCATTCCGAAAGGCATTCCTATGAAAAATTTTTCTATCGCTGGGTTGCTCGTTGCTGTTGGTTGCCTTGCATCGTGCGGCGGCGCGTTTGGTGATGCGCCGGGTTCAGGGTCATCTGACGGCGGGTCGTCGGATCAAACCAATGGTGGTGGCACCGACTCCGGCGGTGGCGGGGGCAGCAAGCTCGACGGTGGGAGCGTTGACCCTGGCCCCACGTTCTCGTTCGTGCAGGCCGATGGCCCCGTGTATGTTCGGCAAGGGCAACCCATCAGTGTAACCATTAACATCGCGCGAGGCATAACGCCCGGAACCGACATCACAATCAGAGCAACAAGTTGGCCCGATGGTGTGTCTGTGGGCTCGCTTACCATTCCACCGGGACAGAGCACCGGGAAACTGGCCATTACCGTTGACGAGTCCATTCCTCAAGGCGAATTGAAAGACGACTTGGTACTTCAAGGCTTGGCGGATGGCGCAACCGTAGCGGTACCCATGGATCTCAAGCTTTTCGTTCGTGGCGCCCCAGGAACGCTCGACCCCACATTTGGATCTAACGGCATCTACGAAGACCTAACAGAATATGCCAATGTATACACTGTCGTCTCCCAAAGCGATGGCAAAATCCTTATTGGTGCGTGGAATACCGACTGGGCCACAAGCGCTGTGATTCGCCTGAAAGCTGATGGCTCGGTTGATTCAACGCTTACCGATTCCTCAATACAAAAAATTTCTGGGCAACTTGGCAACGTGACCGCAGACGCCAACGGTCGTATTGTAACATCGGATGTGTTGGCGACGACGATCAACCGCTACAAGGCCAACGGCGCCCCCGACACAACATTGTTCAATGCGAATTCATCACCTCCAATCCCTGATAATTGGGTATCTTTTTTCCCATATGCCGTCGTTGTGGACCAGGATGGCAGCATCTACGCTGGCGGAGAGACTACCTTCCTCAACAACAACGGCTTCTACACTAGGGAATACTCATTCCTCCAAATCGCAACCAATGAGCAGGGACGCATGCCCGGATGCTCAGGGTCTTGGGATAATGCCAACTATCAGTACATTACCAAGCTATCTCTGCTTCCAACAGGTGCGCTTGCTTTTGCCGGTATCGATACAAAGGTGGACTTTACTGGCAATGTAGGTGTTGGTGTCGGTCGATCTCCGCAGCCGCAATCGCCTTGTGATCTTGACCTGAACTACGGAGACAAAGGAATATGGCACTCTACAGACTGGCAAATTTTGGGTGATGCCTTTTTCGAGATCGATGGAAGCGTTGATTTGCTCGTGGGCAGCACAAGCACAACCCCAGGCGTCTATTCACTTGTTCACATTGACCCAACCGGCAAGCAAACGGCCAATGTGGAGTCGCCGCTTGTGTGTTATGGGTACACTTATGGCATTTATTTCTGTTCTATCACGCGTGCACCCGAACCTGACAGACGCTATCTTGTTGCGGGCCAGCTTCAGCCGGCAGGCAACGATTCCATGGCCGTTGTCTACTACAAATCTGATTTGACGCCCGATACGTCCATTGGCGATCAAGGCTCAGGCATCGTAAACATACCCGTCCACACCGCCTTGACCAATTCCACTGGGGTTGGCTTGCGCGCCGTGTACATGCCTGACGGGGAGCGCACGGTGGTTGTGGGAAGTATATCCGGTGTGACTGCCACCAATGCTACCGTCGCACACCTCGTCGTGGCGCGCATCTGGAATTAGGGCGCGTTCCTTGGTTGGTTGTAGGGGCGCGATTCATCGCGCCCTCGGGCTCGTCCAATGGTATGGCATTTCAAAATGCCGCGGTGGGGCGCCATAAATGGCGCCCCTACCCCACCGCCTTCTGCAGCATCGCGACGGTGTCCGCAAACTTGACCTGATCGGCGGGCGATTGCCTAAGAAGCTGCTCGATCATTGGCATTTTCGCAATGGCTTCATCGAGCTCTTTGTCGCTGCCTTTGGCGTAAGCGCCGAGCATGACCAGATCGCGCTTGGCTTCGTAGTGCGCCACGAGAGAGCGAAGCTTTCGTGCGGCGTCGCGGTGCGCAGGCGCCACAACGGAGTCCATGACACGCGAAAGCGATACCGTGGGATCCACCGCAGGGTAGCGACCGCGCGAAGCAACGGTGCGGTCGAGCACGACGTGGCCGTCGAGAATACCGCGAACTTCGTCGGCGATGGGTTCGTCCATGTCACCGCCTTCGACAAGAACCGTGTAAATTGCAGTAATCGACCCGCGCGAACCCTGCCCGGATCGCTCGAGCAGCCGCGGAAGCATCGCGAACACGCTTGGTGGGTAACCTCGGCGCGCGGGCGGCTCACCAGCGGCGAGCCCCACCTCGCGCTGGGCGCGGGCAAAGCGCGTGACCGAGTCGACGAGGAGCATCACGCTTTTGCCTCGATCACGAAAATATTCGGCGTATGCCGTGGCAACTTGGGCTGCGCGAAGACGCTCGAGAGCCGCCACGTCGCTCGTGGCAACCACCACGACGCTGCGCGCGCGGCCCGCGGTTCCGAGCGAGTGCTCGAGGAATTCGCCCACTTCGCGACCGCGCTCGCCGACGAGTGCAACCACGACGATGTCGGCCGCGGTGCCGCGCGCAATGGCACCGAGCAGCGTGCTTTTGCCAACACCAGAGCCCGCAAAAAGGCCGACGCGCTGCCCTTCGCCAAGCGTCAAAAGCCCATCGAGCACGCGCACGCCGGTAGGAAGCGGACGACTCACCGGGCGCCGGTCGAGCGCTGCCTCGGGATTGCGATCCACCGAAACGAGGGCGCCGCTTTCGAGAGCGCCCTTGCCGTCGAGCGGGCGACCGAGGCCGTCCATCACGCGGCCGAGCAGCGCCTCGGACGCGCGCACCTGAAAGCCACCACCGGTGGCCTCGACATCGTCGTCAGGACCTACCCCCACCAGCGCACCAAGCGGCATACCGACTGCCTCGCCGCTGTCGAAGCCGACCACTTCGCACTGCAAAGGCTCGCCACGTCGGCGAACCCGTACGACATCGCCGATGCGCACGCCGGGCATACTGAAGCGAAGGCTCAAACCAGTAACGGAAACGACGCGGCCGGTTGCGCGCACCGCACTCGTTGCCGCAAGCCTCGCCCTAAGGGCATCGAGCGAAGAATTCATGCGTGCAAGCGTAGCACCGAACTATTTCGCCGCAGCCGCGCGGGCGCCGCCCTCGCTCGATGAAGCCGCGCTAGGCCGAAGCTCGGCGTCGAGCTCGCGGAGGATTTTCTTCGCGCGATCCGACAGTTTTTGCGGAACATCGACCTGAATGGCAACGAGGAGTGAACCGCGCCCTCGCCCGTCGAGCCGCGGGATCCCCTGACCCTTGAGCGCAAAGACGGCGCCCGGCTGCGTGCCCGGCGGAACCTTCAACGAAACCGTTGCGCCGTTCGCGTCGCCGTTCGCGTTATTTGCACCGTTTGATCCGTCCGACTCACCAAGCGATGGCACCAAGATGTCGGCGCCAATGGCTGCATCGACGAAAGAGACATGCACGCGCGTGACGAGGTCGACGCCGTCGCGCTCGAACCGAGTGTCTTCCTGCACTTCAATCTCGACGTAGAGATCGCCCGGGGATGCGCCCGTAGGGCCGGGCATTCCTTGCCCGGGTACACGAAGCCTTTGGCCGCTGTCGATGCCTGCCGGAAACGCAACAACGACTTTGCGTGCCTTCTCGACCGCGCCACGCCCTTCGCATGCCTTGCATGGATGCTTGATGACAATGCCTTGACCCCCACACCTCGAGCACGGGGTTGTGAACATGACGAAGCCGCGTGTGCTGGAGACCTGGCCAGTGCCGCGGCAGGTGGTGCACGCCTCGGGCTTCGTGCCTGGCTTGGCGCCGGTGCCAGTGCAGTCGTCACAACGGACGGGCGCGTGAACGACGACCTCGCGCTTGATGCCAAATGCGGCTTCGCGCAGGCTTAGGCTGACTTGCACCTGGAGGTCGGCGCCCCGCTGCTGCTTGCGACGCCGGCCGCCGCCAAACCCGCCGCCGGAGAACATTTCGGCGAAGAGATCTTGCATGTGGGAAAAGACGTCGGACGCGTCGCCGAATCCGCCGCCGCCTTCGAGCCCGGCGTGACCAAACTGATCGTAGATGCGACGCTTATCGCCGTCGGACAAGACTTGATAGGCCTCGTTGACAATCTTGAAGTTTGCTTCCGCAGCGGCATCGCCTGGGTTGCGATCAGGGTGGTGCTTGAGGGCTTCGCGCTTGTACGCCTTGCGAATGTCGTCCGCACTCGCGCTGCGCTCAACCCCAAGAACTTCGTAATAATCGCGCTTGTCCGACATGCGTCTCGGTCTGCCTCAGTCCCGCGTCCCGCCTCGATCCATTGGACGGGCTACCTTAACCCGAACGTGGCAAGGGGCGATCTGCGAATCTTTGCAGTGCCTTGCCGCCGCGGGAACGTAAGGCATGAGATGAGGGTGTCAACGGCCATGGACGAGCGCCTCGGCGGCAACACGAGCTGCATGTTCCTGCACCAAAGCCTGGCGCAAAACAGCAAGTTCCTCGTTTGCACGCGCGAGATCGAGCTCGAGGCCTTGCGCAGGCGCCGCTCCTGTGGGTTCTTCGGCGGATTCCGTTGGCTCCGTTGGCTCGTCCGCGGCGGACGCAATCGCGATGGGCGGCGCGGCGTCCGCGGCAGACGCGATAGGTACAACAGGTTCAGCGGGCGCTGCTGCCAGCGCATTTTCGAGCTCGGTAATGCGCCATGCCTGCGCGCGAAGCTCGCCGTCGCGACGTGCCACTTCGAGCGCGAGCTCGTCGAGTTTGCGACGGTAGCGAGTGAGCTCTTCGCCGTTGGCGTTGGCGGCGCTGTCGACGGGTGACAGCATGGGCGGTGAGGCTTCGAACGCAAACGGCGATGTGCCAGAACGCAACTCTTCTACTGTCGCAACGAGCTCTTTGACGAGATGCTCGCGCCGAACGAGCTCTCGCTCCATTTCCGCAATGATCCGTGCCCGATCACGCAACTGAGCCTCGAGACTTCCGGTTTCCGAAGCGTGAGCCTCGGCGATCTCGGCGCTTGCAGTTGCAATGAGATTTTCACTTTCGGCGCGCAGCGAAACCATCTGATCGGCCAGCTCGGCGATTTGACCGTCGCGCTCGACTATTTCGTCCTCGGCAACGCTGAGCCGACGCTCCATCAACGCCATGGACTGGCGTGCGGCAACGGCAATTTCTTCGAGCTGCACGGCGCGCGTGATTGCGGCATCGCGATCGAGCAAGGCTTGCAACCCGCGCCCATCGCCTTCTTCGCTGCTGGCATCGCCTGCACGGCCAGGCACCTGGACAATCGAGTACGGCTCGAGAGCAGCGCCGAGCGCATCGCTTGCGAGAACGACAAAGGCTTCCGGCCCGCCTTCGTCGGAGAGCCGCGTGTCGACACTGACAGGCAGATCGTCGGCTTCGCCAAGCGCGGCGAAGACGACGCCCGAGAATGGGACCACGCCGGTCATTGTGACTTGCTCGAACTGACGCGCGAACAGCTCGTAGAGCTCACCGTAGGTGAGCGCCGCCGGGCCAAGGTCAGGGAACGCGTCAGGAAACGCGCCTGACCGTTCGTCGTCGGTGCGCGCGCGCCCCATGGCGACAACCGCACCGCCCTCTGCGAGCACACGCCGAAGCTCGCTCACGGTCGCCGACAGGCCCACGCCCCATAGCACGGAGAGATCGGGAATGATCGCGAGGTCGAAAGCGCCTTTGCCAGCGCCGATGGCGCCCTCGAGCGGGCGAAAGGCGACGTTGCTTTCCGTGCAGGATGCAGCCTTCGATGCACGCGCAGCGTCGGGATCGTAGACATCCACGCTGCGCGCACCGAGCTCGAGAAGCTGCATGCCCACGTCGAGCTCGGAGGCTCCGAGAACGAGAACGCACGCATTCGTAATGAGCGCCTCGGCGTACACGGGTAACGCGGCAAATAAACTGCCGCGCGGGTAGCTGGACGGGCTGTCGGGGGAAGTGGAGCGATCAGGCATTGGAGGTGGCAGCGCGGCCGCCGTATTACCACAAGCGCGCGACAACGGCGCACGCTTCGATTAAGAGGGTGATTTCGTGATGGCCAGCATCGACCTCGCAGAGCTCTCGCGACGGGAGAGCGAGCAGACGGAGTGGAAAGAGAACGTCGCTGACATCAACGATGTCGTCGAAACACTATCGGCCTTCGCAAATGACCTCCAGAACCTGGGCGGCGGCTACGTCGTGTGCGGCGCGAAGGAAGAGAAGGATGCCCATGGATTCCCCAAGCTCGTTCGCAGGGGGCTGACTGCAGCCCGCTTGAAGGAGGTCGAGAACACCGTCTTGGCTCAATGTAGAGACCGTGTCTCGCCACCTCTTGCACCGCTCGTGGAAGAGCTCGAATCCGACGATCCCGGACGACGGATCCTGGTATTCCTCCAGCCCGCAACAGGTTCCGCACATACCTTTCGCCGGAACAATGTTGGGGCGAAGCACTTCGTGCGGGTCAGCCGTTCCACCATCGAGGCGCGGAACGGACTGCTCAGAGATCTCCTCGTCCGCAAAGGGGCGCTGGAGCCCTGGGATCGGAGACCATGCAACGCCGCGACGGCGAACGACATCGACCTCCTCGCGCTGAGGGACACGCTACAGCGCATGGAGATCACCACGCTGGACCGCAGTGTCGAGTCATATCTACAAGGCGGGATTCAGCTCTCGCCATTCGTGCCGTCGCTGTGTGTGGCCGAGCCGCTCTCAGGCGTGCTGCGCCCGAGGAACTATGCGGTGCTGCTCTTCGGGCGAGAGCCTCAGCGCTTCATCCCCGGCGCATTCTCGATCTTCTCCGCATACCCGGGGCTCGATCGAACGAGCCCAATCGCTCGTCGTAGCGAGATCCCTGGGACGTTGCTCGATCAGATACGGCGCCTTCAGGAGCTGCTCGATGCCGAGGACATGACGTTGTTCGACAAAACCGACTTCGAAACGCCGAACGCGCAGAAGTACCCGCGCCAGGCACTTCAAGAGGCGATGATCAACGCGCTCGCGCATCGAGACTACGAGCTCGTCGATCCCGCACGCTTTACCTCGTACCGCGATCGCATCGAGATGGTCTCGCCGGGCCCGCTCCCGATCGGGGTGACGCTGGAGAACCTTCGTACAGGTTCCGTGACGCCGCGCTGGAGGAACCAAGCACTCGCTTGGTTTCTCTCTCGCCTCCAGCTCGCCCAGGCCGAAGGACAAGGCATCCAGACCATCCGCAGCACGATGAAGGCAGCGGGATGCCCGCCGCCCATCTTCGATGCAACGGAGGTCTCCGTGACCTGCATCCTTGGCGCCCATCCCCGCTTCGAGGCGATCAGGCAGCAGTCAGCTGCTTCGCATTGCCCGTGAGGAAAAGAGGCACGAGCGCGGCGTTGCCGGCGACCGCGCCGCTAGCTCTTCATGTTGCCACTGGAGAGTACTTGTATTAACATACATACAATCTCATCGCGGGGCTTGTCGAGATGCCTATTACCACTCTATCAAGTCGAGAGCTCAACCACGACGTTACCCGCGCCAAAAAGGCGAGCATGAAAGGCCCCGTGTTCATCACGGATCGCGGCAAGCCCGTCCATGTGTTATTGAGCTTCGAAGACTACCAGCGACTCACCCGCCAACACCGCAACATCGTCGATGTGTTGGCCATGCCAGGGGAGGCAGACATCGAGTTTGAGGCGCCGCGGGTGGACATCGGTGTTGAACCGGCCGATCTCTCGTCGTGATGTATCTGCTTGACACCAATGTTGTCTCCGAGCTTCGCAAGGCGCGGACGGGCAAAGCGGATCCCAATGTTGTGGCCTGGTCCGAGCGGACCGACGCGGGCGCTCTCTTCGTGTCCGCCATCACGATCCTCGAGTTGGAACTCGGCGTTGTGTCACTCGAACGTAAGGACGCGACTGTGGGGGCCGTGCTGCGTACCTGGTTAGAACGGCGCGTACTGCCAGAATTTTCAGAGCGAACCTTGCCAGTCGACACGGCGGTTGCTCTACGCTGCGCTCGCCTGCACGTGCCCGACAAGCGCGGTGAGCGCGACGCCCTCATCGCCGCAACCGCTCTCGTGCACGGCATGGTGGTCGTGACACGCAATGTCGCCGATTTCAAGCCCATGGGAGTCAGAATCATCAACCCGTGGACGGCGACTCCGAGGCCTGGAGAATAAAGGCCACCTGCTTCGCATTGCCGGTAAGAAAAAGAGGCACGAGCGCGGTTGCCACAAGCAAAATTGCGACCATGGCTCCTGCAACGCGTGTGGCAAGCAGCGCGGCCAACGCAGCGACGACGGCGACGATTCCAAGAGCCGCAAGCTTACCCGTCCACGTGCCTATGTCGAAAACGTCGCGCGCGCGCGGTACACGCGATTGCGGCAAGGCAGGGGCAAGCACAGTGTCCTCGTTGGCTTCACCGCGCGGTGAGAGGTGCGTGGCGAGGGCCATGGCAACGACAACAAGGAGCGCGCCAATCGTGGGATTCGACCAAAGAAGTATGGCAAGCGCGCTAGCAGCAATGCCGCCATACGCGAATGGCACGAATGGCGCCATGCCCAAAGGAAGCGGCAAAAGCGGTCGGGGGCGTGCACCCGCGTCAGCGCACATGCTGGTGTGGGTTGCCTGCTTTTTGCGAAGCGCCATCGCGAAAAGTCCAGCGAGCACGGCAAACCCACACGCGACAAACATAATTTCTACGCTGCTCGCTGCGGGCTCGTGCGCTTGTGTGGCAAGAGGCGGCCGAAGATGCGCAGATGCCACGAGGGGCAATGCCTTTGGATCGACACGCACTGCCCACGTGACAACCTCGCCGTGCGGGACGTGAGCGCGCTCGAGTTCGAGTCTGTCTTTGTCGGGCAGCCGATGCAGCGTGGCCATCGTGGTTTCATCCGCGGACTGCGCGATCCCGGGCTCGGTGGGTGCTGGCGGCAAGTCGAAAACCACGCGCGCGCTTTGCCCTTCGGACGATGGCGGCGAGGTCCACGCCAGGCGCCACATGGCGCCGTCGCGCGCAATTGCCTTGGTTGCAACAAGGTCAAGCCGATATTTCACATCGACGACGTAGCTGCCACGCCGTAACCCTTTCGGATCGTCGAACGTGATGCGCACCGTGCCAGGGCGATTTGGGTAGCCCTCCACTTTCGCGCCGATTGCGCTGCCGCTATTGGCTTGGGCGATCGTATCCGTGACAAACTCGGCCCGTGGGTCGAACCCAGCGAAATCAACCGATTTGAAACGCCCGGCAACAACGCGATAGCGAAGACGCTGCACCACCGTGGCCGAACCATCGGCAGCCACCGCAATGTGCGCGTCACCCAATGTTTGATGAACTTCTTGCCATGCGCTCGAAGGCGTTGCCGCGTGCGCGTGGGCAGCAAGCATGAGGATTGCCAGCCCAACCCAGGCAGCGGCAAAGAAATGGAAGAGTCGCGTCAGCACTGCCTACATTTGCCCACATATCGCGCGCGAATGGAAATTTGCGGCGATCGCCGCTCACTTACCAAGCTTCTTATTGAACTTCTCGTTGACGAAGTCGTCGACGATTGCGCGCGGGACTGCGAAGGTTGCGACCGACGATCCTGCTGGGGCTTCGCGCGAGGGGCCTTCGGATGCGATGGTGAAGATCGCCGAACCGTCGTACGGACTCTTCAGGAGCAGTCGCGTTGCACCGCTAATCTTTGCGTCACGAAGGCTCTGGCTCTGAGCGTCGTTCGCGGTAGCAAGCGTGCCTGGGGTGGGCGTCTTCGAAAGCAATGCTGTGGCGCGCTCGACGAGCCGCTTGGTATCGAGGTCGACGCCGATCCAGCTCGTGCCTTCATCCGGAACCGCGATGAAATGGAAGACGACGAATTTGCGCGCGACTTTCTTTTTCGATTTGCTGGAGTCCACAATTGGGAATGAGATCTCCAGATGCACGGTCTCTTTCGGGAGCGCCGTGCCCGCCGCAAGAGGCGCGATTCGCATACGCGGGGCGCCGCCATGCTTCTTTGCCCACGCCGCAAACGCGGGTCGATTCCATAATGCCGCCACATCTTTGAGCATTGGACCAACTTTCGCGATGGGCTCGCTGACTTGCGCGAAATGCCAACCAACGAGGTCAACAAGCTCGGAGACGCCCCTGCTCTCGGCATCTTCGGATTTCGCGATCGCAACGTCATCGCGACCCATGCCATAGACAGTCGTGCCGGCAAAAATAGGCAGTATCCGTCTGATAGCGAGATCGCGCACCGCGTCGAGGTCGGCTTGCGGGATGTTGGAGCTGCGGAGGAGTTCGACAAACGCATTGCCAATCAGCTCACTCGGGCGAATAAGGAGCTTTGAATCGACGCCGCGTGAGAACGTAGCCACTGCTGCTTCTGCTGGAAAATGCAAGAACGCAGGCGGCGGTGGTCCCACGCGATCGCGTTGCGAAGCCGCAACCTGCGCCCACCAGCTGGTCGCCTGGGCATAATCGACGCGAAGCGTTCCTTTCACCAATGGCTCTGCCGCCTGCATGTCGAACGTCAGGCGGTCGACGTCGTTCACGATGTCGGCGAGTTCACCCACCGAAGCGTCGATCAGATCGCGCATAGCCGGACTTGATACATTGACCAGCGACCGCGCGATCATGGGCAATTGCGTGCGCGCGATCTTGAGCTGTTCACGCGCCGCGCCAGGGTATATCTCGACGTGCACGTCCGACGGCCACGATTTCCGTGGCAGTGTGCGCGTGAGGTACGGAGTGAGCGTGTGTAGTGCAGGCTTCTCTCCGCAGACGAGGCGCGCACCCGTAACGGCCGGCGCGAGTACACACGCAATCGATTCGTCGTCGTCGTCACCCGTTGGCTCATGGCGATTGGCTTTGCTTTGGTCGCCAGAACCGCCTTTCCCAAAGATGAAAAATTGCCCCCCGGGTCCGAGCTTCAGCGTGTGATGCTCTTCGAGCTTGATCTTCGCTTCGTCGAGCGAGCGCACCGCAGCGGAGAACGCCGCATGCAGCTGCGGATCGCGGTTGCTTCCGCTGAGTGTGGCGGCAACGTCGATGGGCTGCGAGGGATCGACGATGTCGCCCATGTCGTCGTCGGTCATCTTGTTCACCAAAGCGCTCACCCAGGTTTTTGACGTCGGGATCAGCGCATCGGGCTTTCGCACGCGACCTACGACCAGAAGGCCCGGCGGCTCAGGCACGGCGCTTACATCAATCGGTGGTGAAACGGCAGCGGCAGCCGGGTTCGTGGGCGCAAGCGCGGTGGGCGTGGTGGGTGACGGCGCCCGTGCACCACCGCAGGCCGCAACGCTGACGGAGAGACACGAGACACACGCGACCGCTTTCAAGTTGGCGACGAGCAATTGCCTAACCATCATGGCAAGCGAGGATACACTTACAGCGCAACCCAGTTGCGCTGATTTAGAAAAGTCCAATGGCGATGCGCACACGTCGCGCCGCCATAGTTCGCGGCGCGACCGACACGCGAACACTTCGACTTGCCAGGCGACTCCGTGGTAAGCGGAAAACCGCAATGTTTGATACGATCACCAAAGGTTTCCGCCAGGCCAAAAACCGTCTCGCTGGTCTTACCGAGCTCACGGAACAAAACATTGAAACCGCGCTTCGCGAGGTGAGGCTCAGTCTTCTCGAAGCTGACGTCGAGCTTTCGGTCGTCAAAGTTTTCCTCGCTCGCGTGAAAGAGAAGGCGATCGGCGAAGTGGTTCGCGTCCGCGCCAAGGGACAGGGCGGCGAAACCAAAAGAGTGTCGGCAAGCGATCAGTTCGTCAAAATTTGCCACGACGAGCTCATTGAATTCATGACCGGCGAAGGCCCCGCGCTCTCGTTCTCCGACGCGGGTATCACGGGCATCATGATGGTGGGCCTGCAAGGCTCCGGCAAAACGACGAGCGCGGCAAAGCTCGCGCGTTACCTGCAAAAAGAAGGCAAAAAACCTTTGCTTGTAGCTGCCGACATGCAGCGACCAGCAGCCGTTGAGCAGCTTCAGGTGCTTGGCAAAAGCATCAACGTTCCCGTTTTCAACATTCCTGGTGAGTCGCCCGTTGCCATCTGCGAGAAGGCCACGGGCGAGGCCAAATCGCAACGGTGCGATGTCATCGTTTACGACACCGCAGGCCGGCTCGCGATCGACGAGAAGCTGATGGAAGAACTCGCCGAGATCAAGACGAAGGCTCGGCCCGAAAACATCCTTCTCGTGGTCGACGCGATGATCGGTCAAGACGCCGTGAAGGTGTCGAAGGGCTTTCATGATCGATTGGATCTTACAGGCGTTGTGCTCACGAAACTCGACGGCGACGCACGCGGCGGCGCCGCTTTGAGCGTCAAAGAAGTCACGGGCGCGGCTGTGCGGTTTGCGGGTGTTGGCGAGGGAATCGACAAGTTTGAAGAGTTCCGGCCCGAAGGCATGGCGAGCCGCGTGCTCGGCATGGGCGACGTGGTCGGTCTCATGAAAGACTTCGAGGACGTCGTCGATCAAGAGACGGCGGCGGCCGAAGCCATGAAAATGCTCCAGGGCGACTTCACCCTGGACGACTTCCTCTCGCAGATCCGCATGATTCAAAAAATGGGCAGCCTCAAAGACATTGTCGGGAAAATGCCCGGCATGGATCAACTGCCTGCGGGCGTGAACCTCGACGATCGGGAACTGGTGAAAATAGAAGCGATGATTTCAAGTTTCACGAAGTTCGAACGCAAAGATCCCTACGCCCTCGTTCGCGAGCCCGGGCGCGCTACGCGCATCGCAAAAGGCTCGGGGACCAAAGAGCAAGAGGTCACCGAGCTCGTTCAGCGATTCGTTTTCATGAAGCAGATGATGGGCAACATGGGCGGCATGGGAGGTCTACTTGGCAACATTCCGGGCATGAAGCAGCTCGGCGCCATGCGCAACATGAAAAAGGCCGCACAGCAAATGGGCGGCATGTCTGGTATGGGCGGCTTTCCAGGAATGGCAGGAATGCCCGGTATGCCTGGTATGGGTGGCTTTCCAGGAATGGCAGGAATGCCAGGCATGGGCGGATCCGGCGAGAGCATGACGAAGATGAAGCCGATGTCGGCTTCCGAAAAAAACGCAAAGAAGGCACAACGCAAACGCGAGAAAGACGCGCGGAAGAAGAATCGTAAATAGGTAATGAGGAATCTTAGATCCTATTTACCCGTCGCCGCGCTGCTCTCGGCGTCCGTCGTGAGCGGCGCGTGTGTGGGTGGCAAACGGCGCCTTGACGCCGAAGAGCAGCCCCCAAAGAAAGAAGACAAGCTCGCCACGAATGACAAACTCGCCAACCACGACGTGCCGACCCTCCGAGTCGAAAAGCTCGCTCCAGGCGAGAAAATTGTCATCGATGGCAAAGGCGATGACAAGGCATGGGCAATGGCCGCAAGTACTGGCCCTTTCGTAAACGTGGGAACAGGCGGCTCAGCGGAATCGTTGCCGGTGAAGGGCTCGGCAAACATCACATGGGACGACGATTCGATGTACGTGCTCATCGAAGTAAAAGATCCCGATGTGGTTGGGTACTTCACAAATCCAGAATTGCAACCGAAAGACTGGACGGTGACGGGTCAACCCATGACGTGGACGAGAGACACCGCCGAAATTATGATTGACCCCGACGGCGATGGCGACAACAAAAACTATTACGAAATCCAGATTAACCCACAAAACAAGATATTTCATTCGCAGTTCGACACGCGGAATTTTCCCAAAACCGAGCCGCTTGGCCCCTTCGGGCATGAAGACTGGGACCCAAAGCTAACCAGCGCGGTCGTGGTCCATGGCACAATGGATAATCCTTCCGACCGCGACGAAGGCTACACAGTCGAAGCTGCGATTCCTTGGTCGGCCTTTGAAAAGGGCGCGAAGAACCGTCCACCAAAACCCGGCGACTCGTGGCGCATGAATTTTTATGCGATGAAAAACAACGGCGGCACGGCGTGGTCGCCCATTCTCGGGCTCGGCAACTTTCACACGGCGCGCCGCTTCGGGCGTGTTGTATGGGTTGCAAAATCGACAAAAGACTGACGCGCGGCTCTGGCCGATGGTCCGAGATGTTGCCAGGGAAACATGGGGAATGGCCGTGTTGGTGGCGGTCGGCGCCATTGCGCCGACTCACCAATCACGGCCCGCGGGCTTGCATGCGTTGCGCAATCAATACAGCGCGACTTCACTCACTTGCCAAGAGTTCAATTCCTCTCGCACACCAAGATAGCCCCACACACTTGAGGATTTTTCTATATATACATGTTTGCTCTATTAAAAAAACAGAGCTCCGCGTACTTAGTTTCAAGAAACGCCCTCGTGGGCACAGTGTCTAGTAAATTGACGATCATCCTTACTGCATACAGATTAAGAACAATTCGGTCCGCTTGACCCTTCTGTACCTTTCTTTCGATGACACTGCCTATACCTCTAACAGGCTTTCCATACTCGGGTGAATAGCAATCAAAGATCTCTCCTTCGATGCGATAGTCTGGTTCCTTCCCACCCGGAACCTTGGGTCTTTGTTCCACGTCGTAACCGTTCTTGGCTAAAGTTTGTGCCGCTTCGTTTTCTCTGGTTCTACCCCTTATTGTCTCCGCGTTGTCTCTCGACATGAGAATGCCCGCGCCAACGGCGAGCGCGCCCGCAGTGACCACCGTTTGCGCACCTTCCGCCGCAAGGGGCAATGCCACTTCCGATTGTGCCATCGCGCCTGGAAGGCCAGAGGCTTAAGTCGGCCGCTTTCGATGAGAGTTGCGTCGAGCGGAGCGAAACGCCCGTGATCGATGCGTCGACAGTTCCGTGACCCGTAGATAGACTCGAGGCATGGGCGAACCAGCGAAGAAGCGGCGTAGCGACGCGGAACTCTGGGCCGAGCTCGAGGCGTTGCCATTGAATCTCAAAGGCGAGATCATTGATAGCGAACTGCACGTGATGCCGCGCCCGCGGCCGCGTCACATGCGAACCGTCACCATGCTCGGCCAACGCATTGGTGGTCCATTCGACACCGACGACAACGGCCCCGGCGGTTGGATCATCCTTGTGGAGCCAGGCATCGAGCTGCCTTCCGCACCCGAGGTCGCGCCCGACGTCGCGGGCTGGCGGCGCGAGCGTTTCGCCTGGCCAGAGGGCAACGAACCCCTTCGCATCGTGCCCGACTGGGTCTGCGAAGTGCTCTCCCCATCGAACGCCATCTATGATCGCCGCATCAAGTTTCCTTTTTATGCGCGCGTCGGTGTGTCGTGGCTGTGGGTGGTCGAACCCCGCGATCGGACCGTCGAAGTCCGCAAGCGCGAGGCCGATCGCTGGAGCGTGCTCGCCACTTTCGCAGGCGACGAGACGATGCGCGC
>Ga0123357_10004855_pt1 | contig 15936 bp, 10 predicted proteins | sample TergutEmb28metaG_FD_89873 | JGI IMG/M metagenome (GOLD analysis project Ga0123357, IMG submission 89873) | Embiratermes neotenicus P4 segment gut microbial communities from Petit-Saut dam, French Guiana - Emb289 P4 | ecosystem: Host-associated > Arthropoda: Insects > Digestive system > Gut ... | reverse complement strand
TTTAAAAAAAATAAAAATTCTAAAATAAAAAAAAAAAATATAAATTTACATTCCTATTAAATTGGTTTTCAAAAATTTTTATTTTTTTTTTTTTTTTTTTTATGTACTTTAATTAAAGTGCACAAGTTACAAAAAAGACACGTCACTCACACAGAATACCATAGCATCCCATATCCACACAACAGTCCCAATTCAGTTCCTCTGTAACACCTGGACAACAATCTTAACTCCAATTCAAGCTAGCGCAAGAACAATTCTACCTAAACTACCTTCTTGAGTTGTAGTTCATTAATTTAATTCAATACCTGTTTCTAACTGGAAGTTATATATCCTTTGACATTTAACAAATAACTACATTGACTCCATTTACAAGCACAATGAGTGTGGTTTCTAATATTTCTTAATTTAAAAACAATAGAAAACATATAGTACTGATGGCCAGGATACCACTGCAGTTACAGAGATTTGAAGGGCTGTATGCCACAGGGATTGATTCCTGATCAAGGCAAGATTTTCCATGCCCATCCACACTGGCCCTGAGGCCCACCAAGCCTCCCGTACAATAGGCACTGGGTCTTTCCTGTGTGTACAGTTGACAGGGTGTGGTGCTAATCACACATCCTTTTCTAGCATCAAGGTTGCAAATGTGATGCCTGCACAGGCATGTTACGCGAGAAACTTTACTTATATACAGTACCTGTATCTTTGCTGTCTGCATTATAATACCAGTTTCAATGATGTGAATGCAATGCAGATAATGCTACAGCTATGGACAAACTGTTGATATGTTTCAATTAACGCAACATTCAAAGTACTGTGCACTTACAAAACTAAATTATCCAAAGCTCCGATCTGGCGAGACACAAGCACTGGCTTTGAAGAGTGTTTACTTGTCAAGGTCTTTTACAACATATATGCTTACAAAGTCATCAAATAATAAGAAATGCAACAAATACATATATCCATAATGAATTATTAGTCAGTATGTGCTACCAATACCTATATTTACTGAGCAGTTTAAATGATTCATGATGATGCATCCTGGCTACAGCTCCATGCATAAGTACAACATTTAAATGCTTTTAATTAAAAAAAAAAAAACCAAAGTATTAGAAGCTGCCAAAAAAAAAAAGTCAAAATTCTGCAGAAGTCTGCAAATAATATATAATACTATTACAACAATTAGCATTAATTTTACACGTACGTCTACAACAGCAGCACTAGCAAAGGCAACAGCAAAAACAACAGTAGTGATGATGATTATTATTATTATTATTATTATGACAATAACAACGATGATGACAAAAACAATACAGGTGACCCCAGTTTCATGCACCCCCTACATACACACATTACAGTGTGGTGTAAATCATTAAACATTTTATATGAAAATTTCTTTCACAAAATGTACACGCAAAATAAATGGTGAAGCAGTATGACCACAATGCACTGCTGTCCTGCACAAACGTAATGACCTAACAAATCAATAGTCTCTGGGATGACTTACTAGCACAGAATTGTCATAGATCATCTGAATAGACTTTCTCTCAGCAAGAAGGGTATGGTATGATTGCTTCAGAAGGCAATTTAATTTACACAACATAAAAATAACAGATAAATCTGTCAGTGCATACATAATACAGACAGCAGAAAATTATCCTAGAACAATAAAAAAACTTTTAATTTTTTATTTTTTATGTGGATTAAAGGTGACTCCCATGGAAGCAGATACCACTCTGTATATTTCTTTTCAAAGCAGAGAAAATTCCTCAGGATTCAAAGCCATTAATAAATGGTTAAATCACCTATGCAACTCTGGGACTTTAAATTCAAGCCCATTCCACTTTACCACTCAGGAATGTCTTGTACTAGAAGGCAAGAATTCAGAAATTCTAAAAATGTAGGCACCACCTCAAAATTCTAGGCACCAGCTCAATGACATAAAGCATGTTCCATATAGAGGACCCACAAATATCAGGTACCACCATATAAAATTTAGTTTTCCAAGCCACCTGGCATCTGGAGTTTGTACACCCCTGCTACATGTGGTGCAAATTGGCTGATTTACCTACTGTGGGACATAGCAACCACAGGACTTGAGTGTTACAAAGTATGTTCACAGACTGGTTTATCTCCAATTTTCCCAGCAATGTTGTGATGACACTGGTGTTGAAACTCCAAATGTGCTGATAAGTGACAGTGTGTACAGCCACTTTTGGGGGCAGTGTGGAGACTACCCTGTCCAACTGGTGTTCTTTCTCATTAAACAATGTCTCTCCTGCAGCCCAAGGACAATGGAATACCTCTAGCCGACTTGCTAGTGAGACTTGTGCCAGACAGACACATCATATCAGAGTGATGGAAAAAGGCTCCACATAATTAAGACCATCCACAGCACTCAGAAGACCTGGGTAATGTGTCCCAGGATTATGTGAATGGTGTTTGGCACTGAATGTACCCACGTATTTAACAGGAGATTATGGCACCAAAATGAGTCAACCAATCCCACTGAAGACTGAAGCAGGGATCACAGGAGTCACAGAAGATGACATGGAGTAATTAATGGCCTCCATTGGAAAACTCCTTACAAACAAGGAGCTGCTGAATATGGAATTCCAGGCAGCTTAGAAGGACAGGCAAAGCACTATTTATGTTCCTCTTAACATACTGATTATCACTGTCACTGAAGAGGTATGTTCTTTAGACAGTCTGTGTTTTAGGAGGAACATGATGGTGATCATGATGACACATTAGTTAGTCCTACAAAGCATGACTGACCCACTGTTGAACCGTTACAATTTCACACACCAGGAAAAGAAAATGTTAAGCAGTCACACATGGACTCCTGAAGCATGAAGATATCCAGGGTTACCTACTGACAAACAGGTGCTGACTGCAATCACCTCACTGATGAGACAGCTAGCACAGAACTTCTCCTCCTCCAACCTACATAGATCAGAGCATGGCATTGGAGCTAGATATGTCATAGCTCTTATTTTCCTTACAAGTTTGTTACCATATTTCCTGCTATTTATATCTGACGATTGGATTCTGGGGTTCGTACTTTATCTCATTACAACATATTATAGCAAAACCTTGCAAGTGCAAACACTGCTTAATGCTGAATTTCTGGAAATTCATACACTGCCTCCACAGCAGGGCTGATTTATAATCATAATAAGGCTTGGTACTGTACCATTTGGGAAGTTATTACCTTCCAATATTTGCATAACAGACTCAAAACCGAGGGCTAATAAATTGTCATGGAAACATTCCCTGTTACGTCTCAACAGATGGGTACAAATGATCCTATATTCACATGCAATTTTGAAATACTTTGAACTGTGTGATATACATCTTAATATATGTGCCCCTAACTAATGAACTAACTCCAGGGGGTAAACTCCTTCTTCATAAGATAAGTCTCTCAGCCAGACATAGCATGTCCTCAAAGGATACAAGCTAATGACCCTAGAAGTTCAGCACGCAGTGTTTAAACATACATAATAGAATTCAAGATTTTTACTTTTTATAGCTGACTAAACTGTGGACCAGTACTCTATGGTGTATATAAAATACATGGACTTGGTTCTGGAAACTGCTGTATCTCTAACATAATTCCTTTCCTTTTTTAAACCATAAGTCCAAAAAGAAATGGGTGCTAACATGAATCCAATTCTAAATTAAGCACAAAGAGTATGAGTGGTAAAAGATACTTACCACATTCCTGGCAATGGGAATTACTGCTGAAGATAACGTGCTACCAGAATCACTGGATGCAGTAACAAGTCCTGCCCCTGAGGAAAGTGATGATACTGCTTTTTCTTTGTGAAGTATTTGACTGGCAATGTCACGCTCAGTCAACAGCTGGCATTCTGCTACTGTAATCACAGTCATTAACACATTAAAAAACACAGAAAACTTTCATCAGAGGCACAAAGCACATCAACATTATTTCTTACAAACGTGAAACTGATCACATTTTATGTCTGTCAATCTAAAACTGCCATTTATGGTGTCCCAAAAACACAGGAACTCATTCTACGCCAAAATATTCTTTTTTCAAATTAGAAATTTTTCACATTATCTAAAATAACTCAAAATACAGTGGCAAGGCTGCTGCAAAAGTGTCTGAGTAATGTTGGGGTTGGCATATTGTTGTTATCAACCTCACACTTTCAAGAAGGAAACAGAGACATTAGATTACTTCATTCTCTAGTAATTTAGTAATCACTCAAAGAAGCTGTGGTTATCCTTCCATATTCACAAAGCCTCTCATGACCACAGCACCCAAACACAGTCAGACATCCTTATGATTGTCATAAAACCACATACTGCATTTGACAGAAGGATGTACCTCCTTCCACAGCATTCACTGAATGGACAGTGATGAATTACTAACAGCTAAGCAAACTATGGATGGTTGAACAGGAAACCATGGTGTTTCCAGATACAGTATTAAAATATGACCCATGGCACATTTTTTAATAGGGTCAAACAAAACATTTTACCATGTTAACCTTTCATGTATCATTAATGAAACTGAACTTCAACTTATATAATAAAGAACGCTTATACACCGCTGGATCATCCTACTTTTGGCACAGAAAAACAGAAGAGATTGTGAATATGGGGACATGGCGTAATAGGTCTGCTGCTTTCATGTAAAACTTGAGTAACTTCTACTTGGTATTGTACATGTTATTCCTGATGATGGTCCAGCCAGGTTGTGCAGAAGAAATGTAATAATTCAACTGGTTCTGCATAACATGCTGTTCAACACTGCAATGTTTTGATGATAGTGTGTAACATATGGACACAATCTTCCTCTTTTGGACTTCCTCCATCGTCTAACAGATATTTAAACACTAAAACACTACATTTTGGAAGCCGGCTCTGCTTCTGTCTTCAGACAAGAAGCACCTAATCTAAGCAAGCTATTCTCAGTCACTGAACCCAGTGACTGGGAATAGCTTGCTAAGGTGTCCAACAGATTAGGTGCTTCTTGCCTAAAGACTGAAGCACAACCAGCTTCCAAAAAGGTAGTGTTTATATATATATATATCTGTTACACGATAGACAAAGTCCTAGAGAAGAAGATTGTATCTGTATAACATGCTGTGTACTACTGTCTGTTTTTACTGTACGAATATATCCATCCATTCAGGACTGTATATATTAAAAAACTGTTTCACCCTCAATCTACACTGAAAGTGGGCCAGGATAGCATTGTCCATATAGTGACTTGCTATGGACTGGATGGTCTGGGAATCGAATGCTGCTGGGGGGGGTGACATTTTCTGCACCCTCCCACACTGGCCCTGGGACCAAACCAGCCTCCTATTCAATGGGTAAAAGGTCTCTCCCAGGGGTAAAGCTGTCAGGGAATGGCAGTGACCACCCACCCCCACCTACAGCCCAGTTTAAAGAGAGAATAAAGTTATACCTCTACTTCCCCTCTAGTCCTTCATGGTCTGTTATATGGCAAACTTTAAAACTACCTCCACTGAAAACCTGTCTGGCAAAATAAGATTCATATGAGGGACAAAATCCTGGTTTATTGTGTGATGCATATGATTGTATAGGTTGTAACAACTGTATTAATTGTGAAACATGAAGTTTTCACAATGGTGCTGACAAGAGTCAAGTCTTCTGGAATAATAAGACATGTGAACTGGTAGATATTGACATTCTGAAGGAGCTTCTGCCTCCAAAATTCCAATACCTATTTACTACTTCAGCATAAACCAGAGCACTTCATTATTGACTGTATCACTTACTTTTGTACCTATGTAATAAGAAACAACAAATTGCACACTTTTTATATTAATGTTTTAATTTAATTATCTTGTACGTACAGTTTTACGGTATTTCTTTCACGCATCCATATAAGCAGACTATTTCCTGAGGATGAACATTTGGATGCTCAAAACATGTCAAAGACACTATAATTAAATTAAAACATGAATCCACCACATATGGTACAATTTGGAATTAGCACCCACCACTATCAAATATTGGCAGTGATGCAGGAGTTCTATTATCCTGTAGTGGTGGTGTTGTAGATAATGGTGCAATTGTAGAAAACCTGGTAACAGGTACTGGTGAAGTTGCAAGAAATCTTTTATCAGATGCTGGTGTCACTGTATAAATCCTGTTACCAAGATCTCGTGGCATTAAAGAAACCTTATTACCAAGTATCTGTGGCATCACAGGAGTTGTATCATCTGTATGGGTAACCACACTAAATCTACCACGCTTTACAGTTTTAGTTACTGGCTTGTCATTTTGATCTGAATTCCAGCAACTCTGAGATGACCCTGAAGGACACAAAAAGTAGAATTTAAGACATGTTCATTATTCAATTAGACATTCATTGGCTATTAAGTTTAACATACAGTGAAACCCTCTTAATAAGGTGTATAACAAACAGAACAGTCAGCTTATAAAGCTGGAAAACTTCTTAAAATTGGAAGACTTAAAAGTTGATTTCAAAACCATATTTTGAACAAGAAACTGCATATTTAATTAAGGGTTACTTTAGTATAGCACAGGCAATGGATCTAAAGCACCAGAAAACATGTGAACTACAAGCAAACATTCCACTACCACGCATGTTGTGGGGAGTAATCATTTGTCCCTCACTTCCAATGTTCATCACATGGCTCTTTACACTGCTGTTTAAATAAGCATGAGTGACTAATTTTGCAGTGTATAGTAAAAGTGTGTGTGTGTGTGTAGGTATACCCAAAAGTTCCTGAACTCAACACTAGGAACAAGAACATCGTGTAGTACAGCTTTCTACCGCTAGGTGCCATAGTTTTGCTACTTTGTGAGTTCTGGGTCCATGCAATCTCTGACTTTCTAATGGCTGATTTGAAGTAAAAACACATTTGTCTTATGTTCTGCTTCAAAATCTGGAAGACTGCATCAGAAACACAGAGAATCCTGGTGATAATTCCACGGGGAGAACACATACTTTTGAGTGATTTTCTCAATTCACACTTATATAAACTTTGGCAAAAACTCTGATTGAAGACTGTAAGCAATCAAGCCATCCTCCCATAGTCAGCACAGATGAAAACATGGATAAGTTTGTAAGACTGTCCATTCTCAGTCAGCCGGCATACAGAGAACAACACAACACAAAGAACTGGAGCAAACCTAAACTGATACTCTTCAGGAAAATGTTGAATAATTAATAAAATGCAACATATATAATGCACAATGACCACAGTCATTGATGCACACTAATAAATAAAGACCAAATTTCAACAAGTACATTAAAAAAACCATAAAACAGGTATGTACTGGGTTCAAGACAAATCATGCCCACCCCAAAAACACACTACATCACACAACTGGATATGCAAGCCAACCAAATAAGAAAGAATCAACACAATTTCCCCAATTTTAAGAATCATATAAACAAATTTTTAACAAACAAGAGGTATATATATATATATATGAGAAGTATTAGATATATACAGCTTAATACTTTGTTAATTTAAAAAAAAATATATACATATTTGTGAGAGCTGTCAAATTTCTAAACATTTCTATGCACACATACTTATGTTTTAAATTATGTACTTTACTGCCTGATGATGGTCTATGAGACTGAAACATGTAGCATTCACTGATAAATTTAATAAAAGTTTGTTGTGTCTGACAGCAACACACACACTAATTATATGTCCAAGAAGACTGATGAAGTACCATTTCAGATATCACTTGCAGGTTAGGCCTTTAGTACAGTAGAGGGCAGCAAATTCTAGGACAGGACTTGAGTATGTGGCAGATCTCAGTGAAGTTTGTGCCTCAGCTGCTTACACATGAGCAGAAGTTGCAGCATGTGTTTGTGCACCAGGAAGTGTTAAAGTCAGAAATGACCAAAACTTCCTCTAAGGTCATAATGGGAGAAAAACCCTGTGTTTACGGTTATAATCCAGAAACTAAACAACAGTCCTCTTGGTAAAAGGGACTGTCCATTACACATCCGAAGAAAGCAAGACAAGTCAAGTCATATATCAAGAACACCTTTTCAGATGTGAAGGCATTGCTAATGAGGAATTTGTTCCTCCACGCCAAACAGTTAACCAGTGCAACTACTGGAAGGTTTTACTGTCTTCCAGACCAAGTCTGCTGAAAACAGCTGGAACAATGGTAGACCTATTACTAGTTGTTCCACTATAATGGTACAATGGCGCATACTGCTTTAACAGTGCAACAATAGTTCGCTGCTAAAAACACAGTGTGGCAAACCCCCCCGTATAAACAAAAAATAATTTCGGCAGTTTTGTGAGTTAGCTCTGTGGCATTTACTATATGCTCCTTAAGTGGGACATCTTTTTGAAATGAAAATGTGTAAGTAAGTTAAAATATACAAAAATAAATTATGCACACAGATTCTTAGACACAATTACATTAAGGTTTAAGGCAAGCAATCATATTAAACACGTTTCACTGTTTTCTTGTCACTTCATCAAGTATGCCTCTCATAATACTGTTAAATGCAAGAGCAAGGGAACTCCTCTATTACTAAAGTACATGCAGAAAGCTAGTACAGACAATGGAACACACCTTCTACAGCCGTATCCTCTTTTACAATGCTCACTTGGAATCTGGATATTTTTTTTACACTACCATCAGTCTTTTGTTTCTGCTGTACCATCTCTTCCTGTAGTTTCTTTTCATCTAATGATTCCCTCATATCTTGTGGTCTTCCTTTGAAAATGCCTTTGCTCTTTGCTAAAAGATTTGAATATGATGCTTGAGTTTGGCATTCTAGGGTAAATGTATCTGCAACTTGGGTTTCAATGTCAACAGTTTCTGCACAAGAAATAACACACTCTTGAAAATCCTCCACTGTTTCCTTGTTAAAATCCAACCTCCTGGTTTGGATCTCCAAAGTATCACACTGACCCTCCATGGTCTTAGTGTCATCTGGTGTAGTATTAACACTTATGTCAGCAGCCAGAGCCAGATTTGGTTGCAGCACAGTGGTTGGGAATATAGGAGTATTTGCTGGCTGGACAGGTGTTGGTACTGCCAACGGTACAGCAGTCAGCAACTGAGCCATGGGCTGCGTCATTACCTACACAGAAAACACCATAATTTGAATTTAAATACAGAAATACCTTCATTCAATACTGCAGGTTAAAACAGGTGGCACATTAAGTAAACACAGTGTTTAAAGGGTTACTGCATCATATTATGTTTTTGATATAACATCCCTAACAGGTGAGCTTGTACAGCAGCCTATAAGGAACAACACTGTACTGATAATTGAAATTATTTCATTACACATTTTGGAAGCTTACATCTTACTGCGATTACAAATATGTGTAATAAATTCATTCTGTACCTGTTATCGTGTAATTTCCTTTAACTGGAATTCTGCAGTAAACAAACTCAGTAACTGTACACAGCATACACTGGCAGATTAATGAAAGAAGGGACTATGGTGCATGGAAGGGAGGGTAAATGCCAACAATAACAAATACACAAAGACACAATAACAGTAAATAATAATAATAATAATAATAATAATAACCATGCAACAATATCCAGATATTAAACTCATAACAAATATGTCCAATGGACACCCTGGAACTTTATTCATTTACATTCCCTGTTATGCTAATTATTCTCTCTCTCTCTCTCTCACACACACACACGACACACACACACACACACACACACACACACACCCACCCACACACGCACACACACGCCCGCGCGCGCACCCACACGCCTGCACACATACGCGCACACGCAACACACACCACACACACCTGCGCGTGCACGCGCACCCACACGCACGCGCACGCGCCCGCGCGCACGCACACACGTAGCGAACCAGATTAAAAAAATATTCCAAACATGCTACATCATTATGCTCTGCAATCCTTTGATTTACTTTCATGTGAACATTTCACTTTCAAATTAATATTACCTGCACTGCAGCACCTGTCCCAATTTGTGCACCACTTGGTACCTGATTAAAAGCAACAGGACGGCCAGTATGTATCTTTGCCAACTCCTGAAATTAAAATGTATCACATATTTAAATTATTCGAAGAGTGGAGAAGTTAAAAGTCTGTGACACAACATTTGTGTCCCTTCTACTAAATTTTAACTTATATATCCTACAGAAACAGGACAGATGAAGAAGGCATGTTTGCAGTTGTTAGGCACCTGTTCAAGATCATGCAGGTCAATTGCTGCTGGTCGTGGCCTCAACTGACGCTGAATTTCTTCCTTTGATGCTATCTGATTAGGCGACATGACTCCACTACTGCTATTACTGCTATCAACAAGAGGCGTTACTGACATCTGAAAGGCCAACACATCCTACAATAATATAAGCTTAATGTATCATAAACAATAACACTTTATTATATACAGCAATAATTACTTCTCTAGATTTTAATACTAAAGTATATCGTTAAGATAACCCAAAATGCAATGCATCTTATAAAACGACACTGAGGTGATGTGGACTGGATTGTCCTGATTTGTGACAGCAGGATATATGGTGTTGCACCATCATGATACACTCAAGGGAAGAAAGGATATTTCCACCTGGACCCAATAAACTGCCATGTCTGCCTATCAATTCATAAATGTTTCCTCAAAAATTCAATATACAGCTGGACATACTGTGACAAATTTACATTAGAGACCTGGCCATTCTATGAGCCTCAAATCAAACCATTCCTGCAATGTGAATATCAAGTGATACCTAGCTATGGAGGTGAAAAACATTTAAATGACTCATGAAAACAATCAAGTAATAGGTTATTAATGCATTAGCTGGCTGAAAGAATAAACATCCAATGTTTTAACAGAGTCCTACCTGCTGTACTGGTCCCAGTACTGTTAACGGTTGAACTAGGATTGGCTGATCAGCAGGCAATACTGCTATGCCCTCAATACCCATAATTCCAGTCTGAGACATAACATCAGCAGCTGTTGGTATCTGAAAACTGCTGGGTGCAGCCGCATGTAATGTGCTCTGTGGTGACAATGGACCCTGCAGTAATATGAAACAGTGTCATATACCATCAATACAGTGAAATTCTAAATGCATCACCCAACAGAAAAGTATTCAAATGTTATCCACTAAGGAACCCAGGGTGCAAAAATGTACAACTACTTGATGAAAAGAGCTGGCCAAAGAAGCTTTACTTAGCAGTTAAAATGAATTATACATTGTTGCAAATGTTTCAAATATAACAGAACAAAAAATATCTTTTATACAGAGTGTCCCAGGAGGAAAGGTCAATATTCTGGGACGTCATAGTATCGGTCATTCTAAGCAAAAAATGTTTATATGAACATGTGTCCTATTCCGAACGGTTTCCGAGATAGATCTATTTGACCCGAGACGAATTGCTTGTTAACATACTTGATGTTATCGCCTGCATAAAGGAACGTCAAGACACACTCAGACGAACAACACGCCATGTCTTCACACGAGTTGCAAAGTGCACTGATGTTGACGGTTGAATTTTCGAACATTTATTATAAACTGTACCAACTCTGTAACTTGAACAATAAATACCGTTATTAGAAACAGTACGTACACGTAATTTCTCTTTCTTATCAACAATTTTGCGGTTGTACATTCAATTAACTCTATCTCGGAAACCGTTCGGAATAGGACACATGTTCATATATACATTTTTGCTTAGAATGACCGATACTATTGACCTTTCCTCCTGGGACACCCTGTATAGGAATTCACTATGCATACATGAGGTAGCAAGCAAAGTGCAGGATGATGACACCATGATGAGGTATGGAACACAATGGCATCAAAGTTATAATACTTGCCATTTTTTAGAGGAAAAGTAGCTGTTCATATTTTAATGTTATTAAGAAATGAATAATATTTTTCCAGTTTCACTAGACTATATACAATCTTTGAGGACTTATATAAAGTCACAAAAGACACAACATAAAACCAGTCATCAGTCTACTCACCAAACTGTGACCACTAGGCATTGATATAGATGCTAGTTTCTGGTGTAATGTCTGCATGTAGCTATCATACGTATGTTGAACCTGAGGGGTGGCAGGATGAGATGGGGGAGTCCCAGTCAGTACACGTTCTGACGGCTGTGACGTCAGCTGCAACAGCTTCTGCTGTAAATCTGCTATGGTTTGTGGGCCACTAAAATAATACATACATACACCATGTAAGTCTGCTTCGTAGTAAAAATACATAGAAATATATAAATATTAACCACTGTTCCCACAACCACAATAAAACAGGGAGTGTACTTAAAGATGCTAATGTCTTGAAAGGAGTCAAATATTGTAATGTAGCAACCTTCACAATTTAGGTTCCAGGACATTCTAAGGGTTATGTGACACTGGCAACAGCCAGGGCCTTGCATTTACTTACTTACTTTACTTACTTACTCCATGGTGTACAGAGTCCTTCTTGAGAAGCTAACTCAGCTAGTCAAGAAATTCCCCACATTTCACGGAACCCGAAGGTTCATTACCACACTCACAAGTGTCCGCCACCTGTCTGTACCCTGGGCCAGCCCAATCCAGTCCATATATCCACATCCCATCTCCTGGAGATCCATCCTAATATTATCCACCCATCTATGCCTAGGTGTCCCCAGTGGTCTCTTTCCCTCCGGTTTCCCCACCAAGACCCTATACACCCCCCTCTCCTCACCCATATGCACCACATGCCCAGCCCATCTCATTCTTCTCGATTTTATCACCTGCACAATGTTGGGTGAGGAGTACAGATCATTTAGGTCCTCGTTATGCAATCTCCTCCATTGCCCCGTTACCTCGACCCTCCTAGGTCCAAATACTCTCCTCAACACCATTTTCTCAAACACCCTCAGCTTCCTTTCCTCCCGCAATGTCAGCAACCAAGTTTCACACCCATACAAAACAACAGGCAAAATTATAAGGGCCTTGCATTTACTTACAAAAAAATGTTGTATGTTTCAAAACATATGAAATTTCTATTTCCAATTATACACTGCACTAATCAGCAACCTTACAACTATACAACCATTACATTCCATGCAAATACAAATTTAACATCAGATTTATCTGTAGACAGATCTCACAGCACAAATGTTTGTTGATAATGTTAACTGCTTACAATGAAAAGTTTCACCTTTAAAAAGGTAATGTCCAACCCACAATCTGCCATGAAGGCACAGAGTGGAGGCAGGGGTACACCTCTACTCTTTCTTAACCCTCAGCACTCGATTGGGTGGGTGGTCAATGCCACACCCTGGCTCATTCATCCCAAAAGAGACCTCCAGCACCCAGGGTACAGGTGACTTGGTGGGCCAAGGGGCTGATTTTGATGGGTGCAGAAAACCTTGCTCCCACTGAGGTTTGAACTCAGGACCATCCATCTTGTAGCAATATTGACTATTCTAACTGGGCCATCACCCATCTTTTTGGTAGTACAGAAAGATAAACTCCTCTCTTTCTTGCCCAACAACACCAAATTTCAAAGGAATTACACAAGGAACTCCACTGCTATTCTATTCTAGTCAACTACAGTAACATTTCTACACAGACAGGTGAAAACCCTACATGTTGACTATATTATATATACAAGGTGTCATTAATCACAACTGTGTTACCACTGCCTAAGCATTCACTTGTATTAAAATGGTAAGGACAGCAATAACCATGACAACAACCACCACAGCCATCATTACCACTGGTTAATTACCAGACACAATGTGAGTGTAATATATCTACACACTCTGTCCACCTGAAAGAAATCCCCACCCCTTCTTTGATTTGATAAATAAAAATGGCTCACACCTCTTTAAATTACACTATTACACTTATTGCCACTACTGCTGCTAGTACTAATCTACTAAATATACTACCTGTCTTTCTCCAGAGAATTCTGCTGTGATAATCTAGGATGCATTAATGCCGTCTGCTGATCAGTTGAAGGTATGACTGTGTTCTCAGGAGTATATTGCTGATTTGGGGTGTGGCTTGATCCAGGTATAACTTGTGACATGGATGAATCACTAAAGGGTGGAGGAGACATCTGATCAACTTGCTGCTGCTGCTGCTGCTGCTGATGTTGCTGTTGTTCAGGTTCTGCAGAATGGTGGCTTGATGGAATGACCCCTGACATGCATCGCTGGGCTTCAGCTGGGATATTGACAGCATCATCTAATTCTGCTCCTCTAAAATGTGTTGTTTGACTGGAACCTTCACTTCCAGAAGGGTCAGATAACTGTGTCTGAAGTAGTACTTTAGTTATAGTCATGTTCCTTAAACCCTGTTCTAGCTGTGCTTCATCTGCTACTGTACCTATGCCAAAATGTCCCTGAGTTTGTGGTACTTGAGGTAGAGTTCCTTCAATGGGTGCACCATTTGTAGCAATGATGTTGTCCTGCACAGTACAAGGCTGAGGCATAGTGTGTGTAACAGGATCAGTCTCAAGCAGTCCTAATTGATTATCGGGGTCAACTATGCTTGAACGTTTAGATGAATACACATCAAAAGATGAACTCACAGAGATTTCAGATTGTGTACCTTGCATTTCAGTCTGAGGACAGTGAGATTCTGAGGAATGCACTTCATAGTTAACAGCCATTGATAAAGTAGGAATGGTATCAGTAGAAGCTGATGATTGTTTCCTATTAATATCCTCACAGCTCAGATTCTCAATTCCAATTAAGGCTTTCTTTCCTAAACTGCTGACACTGACTTCTGTATCACTACAAATCACTGAATGATTTTCTGTCTCTTCCTGAACTGTCCTGTCACTAGATAACAACTGTACTTCCACCTGATCCATGTTTCCATTTGAAAGATTGTGAGATGGCAAATGTGAAAGGATGACTGATGGATCTGCAGTACCAGTGGGGCATGATGATGCAGAGCCAATAAGACTAGATGACAATAAACCTTCATCAACACTGCTCACCATAAAGCGAGATACTAAGCGCTGCTGCAACACAAATACATCCACATATATTAATATTATGCCTGCAATACAAGATAAAACACAGATTTTATTTACACAGAAATGTCATGGAATATGTAGAAAATCTCAGTATTAATAAAGAGAACTTTCTACAGATTTACTTTTCTATTAAAGAATGAAAAAAACAGCAACTTCAGTGCACATTTCAAGACTGTATTTTAAATTACACAAAAATCCACAGCATCCACAAATTGTAATTTAGTAATGTGATTGCCTGTTGTGATCCATGTATAATACCATATTTATTCGAATGCAAGACAAGACTTCTTCCTTAAATTTGGCACTTAAATATGTGAGGTTGTCTTAAATCTGCCTGTGAAGTGCAGAACCAGACCATGCCAAATCACATCACTTTGAACCAAACCACATGGAGCCCAACCAACACCTGCATCATAAAACCGTCATGTGTACATAGAAGAGAGAACAGAGCACAACTAATGTTAACTGATGCAATCTTCTTTTTTGGCATTTTGTCCATTCTCTAATTTTTTAAAGAAGCAAAATGTTCAGGAAGCTGGATCTGTTTCCACTGTCATGCAACGAAGCACCTAACATGACAGACCCCTTATATAGAGCTATTCTCAGTAACTGGGCACCACAGGAACAGTAACTTGTTAAGATATAAACCTCAGAACAGATATAGTCCAAGGGTAGTAACACAAAAATGGCTACTGAAATATTAAAAATCAACTACAAGGATCAAAAATAAAACCTGGACCAATCAACAAATCACAAACTATAAAAAGAACCCTGAACTCAGACCGATCAGATCACAGACGTGACAAAAATCCAAAACACATGTACAGTAGAACCTCGATCTATCGTTCCCGTATCAATCGTTTTCCCGCATCTACCATTCGCCATTTTTGGTCCCGAATAAAGTTCCATATAAATAACGTTATTTATTCCCGCATCCATCGTTC
>Ga0123357_10004854_pt1 | contig 15937 bp, 11 predicted proteins | sample TergutEmb28metaG_FD_89873 | JGI IMG/M metagenome (GOLD analysis project Ga0123357, IMG submission 89873) | Embiratermes neotenicus P4 segment gut microbial communities from Petit-Saut dam, French Guiana - Emb289 P4 | ecosystem: Host-associated > Arthropoda: Insects > Digestive system > Gut ... | reverse complement strand
TGTAATACTCATGACAGGTCAAGGGTTGTCATCACAGGAGTAGACACAAACATTGTACAAATTCTACTAAGATTAATAAAGTCATGTTTATACAAAAAAAAAAAATCCCACCGGGGGCATGGATGTCTCTCTCTTTTGAGTGTTGTATGATATCAGGTAGAGGTCTCTGAGACGAGTTGATCTCTCATCCAGAGGAGTCCTACCGATTGCGGTGTGTCGTTGTATGTGATCTACAAATCTCGTGAATGAAGAGGCCCTGGCACAATGGGGGCTGTTGCACCAAAAAGAATAAAATGCCGTAACTGGCCGAGCCCAGTGGCCGCGAGGTCTAAAGCGTGGTTCTTCGGCCGTTCGATTGTTGGGATTGAGGGTTCGAATCCTGCCTGAGGCATGGATGTCTGTCTGTTTTGAGTGTTGTGTGTTGTCAGGTAGAGGTCTCTGTGTCGGGCTGGTCACTCGTCCGGAGGAGTCCCACCAAGTGTGGTGTGTCTGTGATCGTGAAGCCTCGACAATGAGGATGCCATGGCCCACTATTGGCTGTCGAGCCATGGTAAAAAAAAAGAAGAAAATATTCTAGGAATAAACTTTGCCTTCCTTGCAGCCGAACGTCCGGAAATTGCTTTCAGCATAAATTATGCAACGTAGCAGACGCTGGAGATCAGACCTATACCACAGAAATATAACGACTTAACATTCAAGCTTTCTGGGATGTAGCACTATATATATATATACATATATATATATATATATACTGGTACTCAACTGACAGTGTTCCGAAGGATCGTAATGCTTCCATCTTCAGAATCAAACAGACCACTTGCCCTGAAGAAGGCAACAAAAACCTCAAAAACGTTGGTAACTAACTAGTCGACACGGTGTAACATCCCAGAATTTGTAGCAATATGAGAGTGATAAGCTCAAATCTTTCAAGCTTAAGAGCATTGTTATGCGAACTGCATACATCCCTAACTAAGTTACTCTAATAATGCTTATTTGTCTACGTTGTGGACAGTAAATATAAATAACAAAAATTCTCCTACAAGCCAGTAAGAATTTTGATCTCGAAATAAAGATATGGAAAGCTAAATAGATTATTTGTACCTCATCAGAAAGCAGGGCAAAACTGGAATATAACAAAAGAGGCAATGAACGCATAAAAGCAACGCTGAGACGCTTTCGTGGAACCACTTTTGTGTGGAAAAGCGACGAGTATTACATATTTTGTGTGTGTGTGTGTGTGTGTGTAGCCTTAATAATCCAGCACGCAAAGCGCATGCGCCGTATTATATTGTCATCTGTGGCCTATCCGGTTCAACAGAATTTTTCCACATTATCTCATAAATGTCACAACTATCAGGGAAGACAGTTATTGAATATAAAACGTGTATTTTGACATTATCTACAACTACTGTCTACAAAATTTATCGTTCTAAGAATTCAGCGAGATACTAACACAAATGTACATACGTCCTCATGCAAAGTACCGTTTATTCTTGTCTCGTTTAATGAAACTTTAACTTTCTCAATCATTTTTTTTAAAAATAACCAAACATCAAATTTCATGAAAATTCGTCCAATGGGAGCCGAGTTGTTCCATGCGAACGGACGGACGGACGGATGGAGAGGCAGACAGACATGATGACGCTAATAATCGCTTTTCGCAACGTTGCGAAAGCGCCTAAAACTGGCAACACGCATTTTGTAAACCTGCTAGCCGTGCAGGGGTACTCGTGGAAGAGATGACAAATTTAAAATGTATTCGTGACAAAACCCGGAACAAATTGAATGAACTGCGGATCATCTTACCGTCCCACACCGTTTCCAGGAACTTGGCAGTTATAGTTCATGAAGCTACAAATATGTGTCTTGCAGACCCAAGATTTTAGGCATTCTCTTCGGTAAATTTAGGCATTGTGGTCTTCCAAATCGAAGGCTCTCAATCCTTTTTCTGGCGCGACATGCTTGAAGAATGGCACCCATATACGCGGTATACTTTCATACGAATACCCATTTTAATGAAATAGAAAGAAATAGAGGTAAAGGAACAACTGTCATGATTAAAATGTCACACATACAAACACACAAGCACGTTACAGATGAACTGTGATTAATATTCACACTAAGCACGCGTTCACTGTACTAATCGTTCTCCCCACTCCTTCCAAACGCGAGTTTGAAGTTATGCCGTCCAGTGACAGGGAGTGACATGATTTTTTTTTTTAATTCAGCTAGTGAATCGCTTCGTGTATGGTCAGATTTCTCGCGACACACCCAGCGACTGCTGACGACACACAGTGTTAGCAGCGTTGTTCTTAAATGTGAACACTTGTACTTTCCTATTCGACGAATAACGGAGACTCTCTCCTCGGAGTAAATCCGACCGAGGCGTGAAACAGGCTATACTACCATCCACTTCTATGGTTAAAAGTGCGGAGATATCTAATTCTCCTACTCCATACGCCGTCGTGTAATGCACAAGCAAATGTTTTCCTTTAACTTTACGCGTCATCGCATGTAGGCAGACAAAATTCTCAGCGCGCGCTTCACTTGTGTAACTTGTTGAATTTCTACTCTTTATTGAATCTCGTTGGGCGGTCAGCTGTAAAAAAAACTGGAGGAAATGGTCGTGGTTTGTTAACAGCTACTGCCCCAGTATTCAAATGAGAGTATTGAGTGAAACGATTCAAGCGTCAGGAAAGTCGGTATCGAGGCCAAGACTTCAATCTGGTACGTTATGAATTCCAGTCAGAATCGATGTCTTTTGACCTTCCCTATTTGACTGCGAATCCCGGGAAAGACGCTTACGTTCTTGAACACTGGTTTCCAGCGTCGTTAACAGTAATTTCACTTCAACTCAGTCTTTAGTTTGTCTGCCCTATTAACTGGTCCAATAAGCCGGAACGATCCCTGTCTAAGGCTTCTTGAGAACACAATGCCGGACCTTCATGGTCTAGAGAAAACAGCTGAAGTCTTATTTAGTGTTTCAAGTAATTCTTCACTTCTTCAGTGAAGTGGAGCAAGAAAGTACAGCTTAGAAGAAGGACGGGCCGTCGTGTTCAGGAGTTTCTTAAGTGGATTTTCGTAATTACAACATAATGCAAAATTCTTCACACATCCAGAAAAAAAAAAATAATGAAAATTTAAATGAGTTTTCAGTATTTGCCCAGTTATGGCAATATACATTTTCTGAGATTGAAATGAAATATAATTTCATGGAAAACCAATCTATCTTGCACAGGAGAATTGAGTACTTAACTAACTAACTCCATGGAGCACAGTCGTTCTTGAGAAACTAACTGCTTCTCAGCTAGTCACGTAATTCCCTACTTTTATGGAACCCGAAGGTCCATTAATGCATTCACAAGTGCCCGCCACCAGTCCCTATCCTGAGCCAGATTGATCCAGTCCATGCCCTACATCCCTCTTCCTGAAGATCCATCTTAGGATCATCCACCCACCTATGCGTGGGTCTTCCAAGTGGTCTCCTTCCCTTTGGTCTCCCCACCAAACTTCTGTATGCATCTCTTCTCTCCCCTATACGTGCTAAATGCCCTGCCCATCACATTTTTAATGACTTGATTACCCAAATAATATTTGGTGAAAAATACAGATCATTAAGCTCCCTCAATGTCAGAGACCAAGTTCCACACTTGTACAAAACAGGGAAATGAATACTTGCAAATGTAAAAGTAATTCTGACAAGAAAGGAAAAAAAGGAGTGGGAGATAGGCATGTCTCGAAATTTTTCCATCTATAGAACACATACATTCGGAACAGACACTGAAATAAAAGTAATAAAACTAACCAGTGAAGTTAAGGAAAAATACATCTACTGCTGCACGAGGACATGGACTCTCCCAGCGGTATTGGTGAAGATTTAGTTCTTCTGAGATGTGACAATATGTCGCTGGTCTAGTAGCTCGTAAGTTTTGAAAGCGCTACAGGCCTCTGAAACATCGTTTCCTACTCGCCCGGTGGCAGAGCGTCACACTTCAAGAGACTCGGATCTTCTGATGCTAGCGAATATTTAGGAAAGGCACAAATATTATATGAATGGTTATATTGAAGAAGGTCGATTTGTTGAAGTGTACCATGCACCGTAAAATAATTACTGAGAGGCCTTTGGTCCAGTCCTTGTCACAGGTCATAAACTGTAGCCTCCAAAAATTGTATCGTCTTCTTCTTCTTCTTCTTCTTCTTCTTCTTCTTCTCCTCCTCCTTCTCCTCCTTCTTCGTCTTCGTCTTCTTCTGCTTCTCCTCCTCCTCCCCTCCTCCTCCTCCTCCTCCTTCTCCTTCGTCTTCTTCTCCTTCTCCTCCTTCTCCTCCTCCTCCTTCTCCTCTTTTCCTTCTTCTACTTCTCCTTCTTCTTCTTCTTCTTTGTCTCCTTCTCCTTCTTCTTCTTCTTCTCATCCTGCTCCTCCTGCTCCTCCTCCTTCTCCTCTTCCTCCTTCTCTTCTTCTCCTCCTCCTCCTCCTCCTCCTTCTTCTTCTCCTCCTCCTCCTTCTTCTCCTCCTCCTTCTCCTCCTCCTTCTTCTTCTATGGCTCTACAGCACAACGTGGGCCTTGGCCTCTTCAATCCGTTGCCTCTAGGCATCTCTATACCCTCAGTATAAATTTCTTACTGTCCTTAACTTACATCAAATTAAAGCACGCATTTTAAAACGACAATAAAGTTAGTAATTAGGCATATACGTGCTACGTAAATGCGATCTAAATTTGGTCTTCAAGTGTTTTGACACTATCGTTCCCACTTACCATCGCTGTGGGCCGTGCTCCTGTTCTTAACATGATTTATAATGTATGCTAATACAGTCACGTAGACATTTATAGTTCCTGTGCAATAAACCGTATTCAATTAACTTTCGTAAGCGATATTAAATATACAACCTGTACTTGACAAGTGAAGGTTTAGAATACAGCTGAATTGGCACTATTTTAGGAAAGATTAGACGGTGTAATATTTACGTAATAGGCTACATGTCCAGGTCATAGTAACGTCTCGGGTAAAGGGAAGCAAATTTTATATAGATTTATAGCAGATCCTTTAAATAAGATAGAACAAATATTAACTCATTGAAATTACGCCTAATCGAAAATAAGGGATTATATATATATACATATCAGCCTTTGATATTTACTCTGAAGACGGAAGTAACAAGTTCCACCTAATCATTTGATGATCACGTGTTAATTAATTTCTCCCGACCTACCTGCGAGATACCTCACACGCACCATGTGCTTTTGACAATGAGGCGTAAAACAAATGAAAGTTTAATTTTTATGCAAGACAAACCCGTTGCGTATCGATCTAATAGTTAATAAAGTAGCATAATATAGTCTAACATAACTTAATTACGTGAGCATTTAAGATAACATAACTACATGTTTCGGCTTCTAGGAGCCATCTTTAAGCTTTGACTTTAACCCTTTACAGACGAAGCGCAGACTGCTTTATTTAAAGACCCAGTCCGTACCGCGCAGTAAATACTTTTAGTATCGGTTATAAAAACCAATCAGTTTATGGTGTAAGTGGCACAAGTCGCTGTTTGTTCTCAGATGAATACAAAACACATAAATACAGTGTGGGCAGAGCGTACAAATCTTGAAAGTTAAACCTTCTGGCGCATCACATAACCAGTAGGCTCTAAAAGGTTAAAGACTGAATATATAATTTAAAAGCCTTAAAATGAAGAGATCTCGTTTACATTAAAATTAACAAAAGAGATCTAGTCATTTTAAGGCGTTTTAAGTTATACTGTATGTTCAGTCTTTAAAGTCAAAGCCTGAAGATGGCTCCAAAATATGTAACTGTGTTCTCCTAAATGTTCATGTAATAAAGTTATGTTATACTATATTATAACACTCTATTAATTATTAAATTAAAGTATGTTTGTTACATTTAAATCGTAAATTGTTCAGATTGTTTCCAATCTTTTTATTCGGATTCTGTAACTCTATACACTTCAACAGGCTTCCCTGAATGTCCAAAGTTGAGCATATATTTACGAATGTTTAACTGAAATTTTGATCCCGAGGTATTCTGATGTCATCATTATCATATCAAGTTTCACAAAGCAGCAAATCTCTGAAGTACAACAACAATGATACCTAACCTCACTATTATAATTAGCCCGTTCAATCCAATTTACATATTTAGGGGTACTTAGTTGTTAATACCATAGTCCCACTTTCTTTTGTTTTTAAAAGACGCGCAACAAATATTCTGCAAGCATTTAATTTTTACATTACTAGCTACATGTCCAACTTAGTATAAATTGTGAATTTTTTTCCTTCATTTATCTTCTTTCCCCACGTACGTCACCACTCTTGGCTACAGACATGACATCGTAACGAAAAATGAGATTTTTGGGTGACTGGGCCAACTGGATTTGCCGTTCATATACCAGATATCGTCTGTGTCCACAGATCAAGAACGAGGAATCAAAACGTCATTTCAGTGTCTACTATTTAACTAATACGATATAAATTTTATTGGTAGGGACAAAGTTAGGATAACCAATGACAGGCTCTCCCTGGATTTCATGCGTCCGTCCGGGGGGATGTTTGTTTCAGTTTACCTAACATAACCAGCCTCTGATCTAATTCACTGTTACAGAATGTAGCTGATCATTTTTAGTGTAGTTGTTTCTTAGGATTGCTGGCGTCAGTTACGGAAGGTTCATGGCCATGCGTTGTAAGGAATCTGTCAATGTATATTCAGGACCTTTGGTGATAGGAAGGGGGGGGGAGAGATTTAAAAGCCGAAACAGTTAGGAGCTGATAACGGACGCTAGCAGTCCAGTAAGGAAGTCAGTCGCGTACGGGTGTGGTGTAGGTGGGAGTACAAGTGACTGTGTTATTTTGATAAAATATGATTTAGTTGTTTAACTTGATACAGCACGACTTTTATTCATTTTATCAACAATAAATTGAGTAAATAAAACAACAAGTAAAAAGAAATAATTAAAACTATATGTGATTCGGTGAACCACACCCGTTTCCAGAAAGAGGATTACCTACCAGACTGAGAACTTCGGGACTACAAGGTTACAAAGGGTGATCGTGCAGATTTGTTTAACCTGTATGTGTTTGAACCTTCGGATCGCTTGATTTTAAACACGTGTAACTGTAGGATCCTTCACGCGCTCCTGTTTGCACTGACTGTGTTGTCTCCGTGAAAGGACTACAGTCGACTTTGTTCTCCATTATACAGCCTGATAAGACTAAGCCCAAAGTTCACTTCCTGGCAGTTAAGTTATGTACGCAGACCAATTAAACATGGTAGGCACAAACATTCTTAAATTCTGAACACGTTTGTCTCCCCGAACTTTTCATAAAACAAATGACTGCAAGTGAAAATAATATGTTATGCTGCGCAGAATGGGTGGGAATGTTTGTTTTAGCGTCGCAGTTAAGCATATGATAATGGCTGCCGTGGACAGTTCTGTCCTATACTCTTCGTGGCTCTTACGTGAGGATGCTGCCATAACTTCTTCTATACGATCACCCTTCGTAACTTTGTCGTCCCGACATGCTCAGTTTGGTAGGATATCCTCTTTCGGGAAACGGGTGTGGCTCACCGAATTACATATAGTTTTAATTATTTCTTATTTTACTTATTGTTTTATTTACTAAATTTATTGTTGATACAATGAAAAAAGGTGTGCTGTATCCAGTTAAACAACTAAATCATATTTTATCAAAATAACACAGTCACTTGTACTCCCACCTATACCACACCCGTACGCGACTGAATTCGCACTGGATTGCTAGCGTCCGTTATCAGCTCATAACGTTTTCTCGTTTAAATCTCTCCCCTCCTACCTATCACCAAAGGTCCTGAATGTACGTTGACAGATTAACTTACAACGCATGGCCATGAACCGTCCGTAACTGACGCCAGCAATCCTAAGAAACAACTACACTAAAAATGATTGGCTACACAAAGGTATATTACACTCCGCAACATAGTAAAGTGGATTTGAACTTTATAATTAATGTATAGATTTATAATTATTCGCCTAATGTACATTTATCAACGAATCGATATGCATAAAATAAGATCATGAAAGTAAATAAATAAAAGGAAACAGCACAACACAGTACTGACAGCTGTCAGTTGGAGGTTCAGTGGGAGCCTCAACGTCAATCGATTGCATTTATAATCATGGATTTTTCAATTTGCTTTGTGATTTCAAACTTCCACGTTTCCTTTCAGACGTTTTGAATAAAGTGTTAACGGCATTCATGCCACGCCTAGATTTCATCCATTTACTTTTCACGTTAGGACATTCTTAACCTCCGCCATTTTGAATGTCATATTTTTTGGCGCTACGTGATTCCAGGGAGGTGAAATATACATTGAGTAAAAAAGAGGGCTATCAAATGAGCTCTGTCTGAAGGATGATTCACACACGGAAGCATCAGAGAGCTGAAACTACTCTCTAGTTTGATTCGCAACCCCTTCCCCCACCCCCTCCTGAACACAGCTTCCTCTGACGATTCTCCGTCCCACCCTGGTCCCCGCCCATCCTAGCCGTGGACCCAGCACATCACACGCCACAGCCTCTAGTACAAGTTATAATATTGTGTGTGATGAGTACTTGGATGGGTGACTGCTTGGGAGAGCTAAGTGCCGGTGGATATACTGGCTCAATCTGCTTACAAAGGCCGTTGTCACAGTTCTGCAGACACAGACGCTCTCGTCCCGTGGTTCTGACTGCCAGCTTTTATAATTAAGCTGGCCACTTACCGTAGACTATAAATTTAAGCCTGTAAATGAAGAGAGTATATGCCTCCGAAACTTCGGTGGCGCAGCCCAATTTCACACGGTGTCAGCACCCAAGAGCTGGATGAAGATCAATTTAATTCTTTGATTGCAACACGTAATGTCTCCAAACACAATACCCAAGCAGTCTGTTTGTTCCATTGACAGTAATAATTAACGACGAAAAAAAGTACGTAGAGGCTTGAGGTTTCACAGTGGGATCGCTTTTGTTAATCGTACAGTGAGGTGAAGCTCTCACTAAAAAGTGTGGGTGTCACCGCTCTTGGAGCTTGAAACTTTGAAATAAAATTATAGAGCGCAAAAATGAAATGTACCCTACTGTTGATCCTGTCGTTGCTCCAGATTCTTTTCAGCCGCTTAAAAGCAAAGTGGAGCAACAATACTGTGGCGCAGTTGATACGTATCTCTGGAGTTTACAGTCTGTGTTTACCAATAAATATTTACCATCAGCATCAGATTGCGACACTACCATATACCAAGATTCTCGCGTCTGAAACTAACGTTAAGACGAAACGCAGAATTTACGAGAGACAAGCTGCAAATAACTTTCGAGAATGCGATGCGGTTTAAAGTTATGGTCAGGGCGAAATAAGAAATGTCTTGTACGAAACTGACCAGGCCCTACGTATAAGTTGGCGTGTCTAATTTATTATCATCGTCACATGTAATGCAAATTATTATCATAGTTACGCAAATACGGGTGCTCTGCTCCACTTAGCTTATACACATTCAAAGCATTTGTTTCAACACGAGCCAAAGAATTTCATGAAATTAGGAAAACTTCTGTAGAAAACAGCAAGACTATTAATAGCGCACTCTGTGACGTAAAACACAGACGTTGCCGACTGATTTCTACCTTTTCAGAATGCCATGTTTTGTCACGCCACACCTGTAAATGCAATTTCCTTTACGCCCATAAGAAAAGTACGGTCCTTTCATGTGCTAAATTTCACGAAACTCGAGTGCTAAACAGCATTATATGCAGATCTCTTATACCGAGTTTCACCCAGATCTGACAATACATGTGGACAGTAGGGAAGGAACAATTCATTGACGCCACCAAGTACTTACGGCTTCCAAAGGGATGATGCAGACAAAGCGGCGAGAAATTGGCGATTAACCGCCTGAGGTGTGTTACGGCACATAACAGAAACAGTTCAATTGAGGTGTGTTACGGCACATAACAGAAACAGTTCAATTGAGGTGTGTTACGGCACATAACAGAAACAGTTCAATTGCGGTGTGTTACGGCACATAACAGAAACAGTTCAATTGAGGTGTGTTACGGCACATAACAGAAACAGTTCAATTGCGGTATGTTACCGCACATAACAGAAATAGTTCAATTGCGGTGTGTTACGGCACATAACAGAAACAGTTCAATTGCGGTGTGTTACCGCACATAACAGAAACAGTTCAATTCAGTACGGAACTTTGATGGCGGCGCGAAGAGAGAAGACCACGCACTGACAGTGTTCATTAAAAACTTTTTGTGCCGTGTCGGAATGTGTATGAACTGGGCATATGTCCTTCAGAGCAACAAACTCAGTGGTTGAGGTCGTCCTTATGGCGAGAATTGCAAAACAGGAACTTGCTGTAAGCTGGATCGCGATCGAGATTCCTGCAGTACAATGAGGAGAAGGGCGCAATGTGGATATTAAAATTCGGTCTACAGTTTAAGCTCCAATCGTGGCTGGGCAAGAAATTGTAATGTTTTAACAACAACAACAACAACAACAACAGCAGCAACACCACCATCATTATCATCATCATCATCAACAACAACATCATCATCAACAACAAAACAACAACGACAATAACAATAACAGCAGCAGCAGCAACACCATCATTATCATCATCATCATCAACAACAACATCATCATCAACAACAACAACAAAACAACAACGACAATAACAATAACAGCAGCAGCAGCAACAACAACAACAACAACAACAACAAGAACAATTACAACTGCAGTTGTGACACAAACTGAGTAATTCTTTTAAGATAATTTTGCAGAACTAATGTACTCTTACCGTTCTAACAAATGTTTTTTGACAGTTCGTAAGGAAATCAGTTTGGAACCAATACAAATAAGATTATAAAGATCGAACTTCAAATTTTCTTATAACGTTACCATCTTTTTGTCTAATTCTGACCTATTTCCACCTACTTTTGTAACGCTAGAGGACTGCTGTTGCACCTGATCACACTCAATGACACATACACACTCGATAGGATTCCTCTGCACGAAGGATCAGCCTGTCAAAGATTAAATTACTGCTATCAAAATATTTCTAAAGGAATCATTTGTCTTATTTGCACTGAATCGTGTTATACCGGTTAGCACTGTCGTTCCGTTTTAGGAAGTTCCCAAGCTCAAATTTTGACCTAAAAGCCATCTATAAATTCCGATATTTTTGTACTTTCTTCAGGGAATGTCAGGAGAGAGGATCTAATTTAGAATTAATTAGAAATTATTATTCTATTGAAGACAACCAAAGCAATTACTACATTTTGTGAGACAAGGGAAGATTATAAGACTACTGGATTCACGGCCATAACAAGAAGTCGTCTGTTAGCTCTTTACTGACGTTTCGAAAGAACTTCCTGCTTCCATCTTCAGAATAAAAGGACGGGTACGGCCCGCACTCTTCCAAATTAGTTAATTGTGTTGTTCTATATACTCTTTGTGTCGATTTTGTTGTTCTATGTACTGTTTGTGTGCAAATGTGTACTGTACTACTGCCACCGGGTGTCAACCCAATTGCATTTAAAAATATGTCATACCAATAAGCAAACGTGGAGAAATCATGTGCCAGCGTAAATATAGTAGTAAGAAACCAGAATATCCGTACACGGCGTCACATCCCAGGAGTCAGTACCCATCACCTTGCAAATTGTCATGAATTTCTGTTAAAATGTTTCTTTTTTTTTTGAGAGATATAAAAGAGCTGCTTTTGGAACCAAAGTAACTGAGATCAGGGTTAGCACCTTCTTTCATCCGGCCTCAGCATGGACTTTCACTCATAAAACATGTCATTTAAGTTCACTTAATGATTACTTTTGGTAATGAAACCCATTCATAAGTACAAACCCCCCATTGTAATCTTATGTAACTTTTTTTGTGTAAAAATAAACTTTCACAGCACTACAATTCATAAACTTTCCTTCAAATATTATAAAGCATATGCAAACCCACAAGTCACTGAATGTTAATAGAATTCCAAATAGCGTTTATCAACATACGATCTGTAACGAAATTGTCCGACACGTTTGTAAACATTGCTAACTTTTTTTTTTGACGTTTTGCTGACCGTGCATCTCAGTATATTTAACTCAGTAATTAACCAACTTGATGCAGAACCTGTGCACGAGACGGTCACCTATAAGTGTGATGATACCAGAGACTGTGTAATGCAATTTTGACCTCCTGATGATGAGCACATGTGCTCGAAACATGTAGAGGCATGAAATAAACTTATTGTAAAACAAAAATGTTTTGTTTGTTGGTTAATTACTGAGATAAATTGCTACCTTATTTTGATTTCGATAACATCTTTTTTTTTCGGAGAATCCAGTACTTTGGAGGAAATTACTGACAGGGAAAGTACCTTCTGCAAGAGCAGATGTTCTCAGGATTTTTTGCTGGCGACCACAAAATGAAGTTTAATAACTTCAACGTACCACCAATATTTTTTCCATCCAAACAAGAAGGTTGAAATTGGAAGCACTGACAGTGGGGATGAGTTACATAATGTTGCTTACAGTGCTGTTTAGTAACAAGTGTACGTAGCTTATGTTTGTTTTATTTTTTTAATTTGTATTCTTTTTGGTTTAGGCCGGTTAGCTCAGTCGGTATAGCGACTGACTACGGGCTGGACAGTCCGGGATCGAATCCTGGTGGGAACGAGATTTTCCGCCCATCCAGACCGGCCCTGGGGCCCACCCAGCCTCATGCAAAATGGGTACCGGGTCTTTCACGGGGGTAAAGTGCGGCCGGGGCGTGCTTCTGACCACTCACCCCCTTCTAGTGCCGCGGTCATGGAAGAGTAGGGCTATACCTCTACTCATCCTCTGGGCCACACCGGGCCTGTAATGGGATCACTTTACCTTTACTTTTTATTCTTTTTGGTACTTCGCTGTTTTTTTTTTTAATTCCACGTACCAGTAAACAACGATTGGTTTTCCAGTAGTGGTACTCATACCACAGTTGAGAAACTTATTACTGGAGAAATTTAATTTCATTTGTTTTTAGTAAAAAATGTCGGGTTACCAAGATTTTTGTGAAAGTTTACAAATTATGTTATATCACACGTACCTCTTTGCCCATGATACTGGTGTAGGGCAGTTAAAAATTCACTATTCTTCAGCTAGTTACAGTGTAAATATGAGAAATCAAAGAGTCGACCTATATTTCCTTGCGTTTCATTAAATATAGGTCCATCTATTTCGTGTGTAGAAATATTTCGACTGTATATTTTAGACCCATAAGCTAATGTGTTTTACAGTCTGTGAACAAACGTTCTGCACCATGATATCTCTCATGAAATTCAGTGTATCTCGAATTAAGTTTTATAAGTCTATAAAATAAGGATTCGGTTATGTGAGAACAGTTAACAATTTAATTCAGCTCGATAGTGTTCAATGCATACTGTACAGTAGCAAATATCATTACAGTGCTTTCACAGTTACAACAGGCGGGCAGGCGGGATGACGAATGGGTACGGTCTGCCCATTATGAATTCACACGTTATGCAATTCAAACACAACATTGTGCCGAGACGCACAAGAAGAATACATTCTGTCACATTTAATACAAGAGTTTCGTAACCAAAGGAAATGTCCATATAAACATTCCTTTTCAAGCATGTCCAGCTTTCGCACAAAAGAGAATTATTTCTCTACTAATTTTGCTGAAGGTATAAAGTATTCATAAATATATTTAACAAGCAATACTGATTACAGAATACCGAATTAAGTGTCAGCCGACAATACAGTCAAATAGTTTACCCTAAAATGGGCACTCAGCACTTTTGCATTCTGCCGTATCATATTCAGTTTCAAATATGTACTTTATGTTATTTTCAAACGGCTTTTCTCATTCTATTTTCTCCACTATGAAAATAATTTTTCGGTTCCGCTTTTTACTTCAGACTTCACTAATAATTTACCCACGTAACTGTCCGACGTTACCAGGAGGAAATGGAGGAAGAACCAAGGAACATTCAGCACAGGATCATGTCAAACACATCACCTATAACACGAATGACCTGTCAGAGGCTATTAGCTCTGCCTACTGTCGGCGCACCTTCTAATTGTCTGATTTAATAACATCTTCTCATATGAAAAAGTGATACACATTTAATAAGCAGTTAGCATGGTATCTCGAAGCTAGGCCAGGAATGTATAGTATGAATAGCGTGTAGAAATAACGCCAGTTATAATAATACACTGATGCTCGTCTTGCAAATATTACAATGACAGGTGCAAGAAAAGACAAAAGATCCCAAATGAAGCTGCCCTTGCCACCAAACCGGATACTTGCCACTATATAGCTGTAGCAGAATGTAAGGCGTTGAAGCAATCATGTAAGATTAGAAAAGGAAGAGATATGCAGAAATTCATAAATGACGGAGAAAATAGAAAGAATTTAAGTAAGATATAATGACAGAGCTGATATGTTCCTCAGTAAACTGCGACGAAACCAGGTAACAATTATCTCGCAAGTGTTTTTTCGTATGGGTCTATGTCTATAAATCACCATCGTTTTTAAGAACCTAGGGATAAAAGGGTCCAAAGTGTTCTGTTGTCTATGGTTCCTATTACCTCGAGATCCAACAGATGTGGCAACGTGTTTTATTTTGTTTATGTTTCTTGGTGTGTTGACATAAGAATACCAGAGCGCAAAGACGAGCCACGCGCGGGAGTCAGATTAGCAGAACGAGACGTGGCTAATAAGCTCGCTAGCAGCTTGTCTTGGCGGATGATCAAGTATAGGAGAGCGAAATGACGGTTTAACCACGTCACGGAGCGGAAGGTTCTGGAACTAGGTTGCAAATGTGAGCACCAGATGCTACGCTCGGACCAAGGCACTGAAAATTGCATCCGCAGTCTTATAATGAAACTGCAGCTCTTTTCTCGACCTTCCATCAGAAAGGCGTTCGTTGAAACCACCTACTGAGCCTGGGTACTGAAATTATTGAACCTAATCACTGTACATTAATGACATATTATTTACTTATTTATTGATATATTCCACCTAATCCTCCGTAATTATTTATTCCAGTCCAAAATATCTTGCATCGGACTACACATCTAATAAATCTGATAAATTTTCCTTCTCCTCCGACTTCTCAAACACTGAAACTTGCCATTTTTAACAACTAATACACATTGAAGTTAACGAGTACCATGTGTGCTTTTTTTGGCTATCTGAGTGAGATTTCTAAGGTAGCAAGTGTGAAATACTGGAAGCCATCTCTCCTCTACTTCTCTGGAAAGCGTGGCGAGTGCTACGGACTACCTTAGTGCATACAGCGTACGTTAGATCCAAATTAAATTCTGCTTACGGGGTCCACCCAACATTATAATGGGTTTGTATCATGCAAATATCGCACAACTTCTCGTTTCTCCACGCACGTTACAACTCGTATGACCACTTCTCTTTGTACTGCACCTAATTATAAACATACCGTGTCTAAGCAGAGTGTCATGTGTTTAATTAAGCACAGAACCATGAATTCATATGGGAGCGTGGGCGCATATGTTGACTAATCTTAACCTCGGTACTAAAGGGTGGAGGGGGTGGTAGGTCTTCAGTTTCACAGACGGTCTCTTCACCTCCGGGAAAGTAGCCGCCGGTACACACTGAAAACGACGACGATAGGTTAGTTTCAAATTAGGTCTGTACTCCACATAAAAAATCACTTGATTCTACGGGGATTCAAATGACGGTCGTCCATTCAAGAGCCTAGACACTATAACGACGGAAATAGAGCTTCCACGAGAATGTAGAATCCACATATGTTGTTCTTAAGCTTTCGCCGTGTTCTAAATGTAAATTATTCCTTTTTGGGTAATTCCCCGGCGTCTGAGTTCTAATTGCCGACGTTTCGGAACTCACTATCGGTTCCATCTTCATAGGC
>Ga0123357_10004853_pt1 | contig 15939 bp, 15 predicted proteins | sample TergutEmb28metaG_FD_89873 | JGI IMG/M metagenome (GOLD analysis project Ga0123357, IMG submission 89873) | Embiratermes neotenicus P4 segment gut microbial communities from Petit-Saut dam, French Guiana - Emb289 P4 | ecosystem: Host-associated > Arthropoda: Insects > Digestive system > Gut ... | reverse complement strand
TTGAGGACGGTGTCGAAGATTGACGGGGGAATGTAAGAAATATAGTAGTAGTTTGACGTGTGGCGAACGACGGACCGATGAACGTCGCACGGAGCGCGCATTGAATCAGTTCGGATATGCGCGCGGAAGAAATTGGAGAGAAGGATCGCCTTGCGGAAAAATCCGAAATTGCGTGAAAATTCAATTGGATATCAATTTTGGGATAGACACTATCTGACCTTTGTCGGCCGTGCCGACGATGTCTTCAAATCATCGGACTACCGCATCAGCCCGTTCGAACTCGAAAGTGTGCTGCTTGAGCATGAGCTGGTGGCGGAGGCCGCGGTGGTGCCAAGCCCGGATCCGATCCGGCTGTCGATCCCCAAGGCCTTCGTGCTCCTCATTCCCGGTACCGCGCCTTCGGCACAGACCGCGCGCTCGATCTTTCTCCACCTCCAGCAGCGTCTGGCGCCCTTCAAGCGCGTGCGCCGCATTGAGATCGTCGCCGAACTGCCGAAGACGATTTCGGGAAAGATCCGCCGCGTCCAGCTGCGGAGGCTTGAGCAGGAGGGCAGCACGCAGGAGGCCTTCCGGGGGCAGGAGTTCCGGGAGGAGGAATTTCCGGATCTGGTGCAAAGGGGCAGATGAAACAGTTCGGGCAGTGCGGGAGCCTGAGGCGACAGTGCTCGGGGCCCACAGATTCGCGGGTCGCCCGAAGGCGGCGGCTTGCCGCCTTTTTGCGGGCGCAGATGCCAGCGGAACTTCAAGGGATTGGCGCAACCGGTCGGGAAAGGGGCGCGGCAGACCCGAATGGTTCGGCTGGCTTTCGGCCTCCGCCGGCTTTCAGGAGCGTTGCTGCCATCCCGGAGGTCGGAGGAGAGGAAAGCGTCGGGCCAGGATCCTGCCGCGCGTGTTGAACCACCGGCGCGCGCATAGGTGATCCGAAAAAGCCTCGCCTAATTGGCGTAACGCGCGGTCAGGTCACGGGAAATCCGGCTGCCCTCGGAGACGTAGCGACGGATGGCGACGGTGGCGGCGGGGGTGCAGGCACGGTAGGTCTGCTGGAAGCCGTTATAGCCGCGGTTGAAGGCGGCAATCATCCGGGTACGGCGCTCTCCGGGAGGAGTTTCGGCATCAATCAGGGCCTGGACCTCATTGCGCCAGATCCCGCCATCCCTGGCGCCGCAGATGCCACGCAGATAATGCAGGCCGCCGAGAATTTCCGCGAGTCGCTGCAGGTCGCCGTCGAAGGGAGCGGCGGCGTTCTGGGCCCGGGCAGGAGCCATGGCGCAGGCGAGGGCGAGGACGACAAGGATCACAATGCGTTTTGACATCGTCGGCTCATATGCCTTGTCCGGCGGGCTGACGCAAGACAGCCGGAAATCGATGGCAATCGGGCCTCCATCGCCGTGACGTCCGCGACAGTGGGTCGAAATATATTGCCGATCGGTGCGGCTGGCTCACAGGAAGCGGAGATTTCGCAGGCATCAATGAGCGGGCACCGTCATTTTGAAACTGCCCCTTGACGGCCTGAAATCAGTGGCATTGAGGAAAGTCCGCAAAGGGTCCTGGAAAAGGGATCCTGGGACAGGGCCACCGTCAATGCGCCCCCGGAGAGCGGCGCGCAAAGGGTCCTGGAAAAGGGATCCTGGGACAGGGGAGAAGATGCGCGATTCCTCTCTTGAATAATGTTCAATTTCATGTCAGATGGAGCGAACAATGTTCAATTTATCGTGGTGCTGGATAAGGGGCGTCCTCCGGCACTGGCTGACGGGCGAAGGAACGTCACGGTCCATGGAAATGAAGCGATCCGCAGCGGCTGTCCTGACAATCTCCATCGTTCCTGCAGGTCATTGCGCCGCTGCCGGAGAGGAACGCCCTGGCTATGTGTCAGTGGACAAACTTCCGACATTGCTGCCGCGCTCGGCATTGATCCGGGTTCCGACATTGAGATGAGGGGAAACTGTCATTGGCGCTGGCGTTCGCCCAGGGGGGCGCTCTGCACCGGGCCGCAGGGGGTGAACTCCAGGTTCCTCAAGCTCCTGCCCGATGGTTCCGTCGAGCCCCTGAAGGGAAGCGGCGACGGATCGCACAGGCTTCCCTGAATTCCCTGCTTTTCTGCCGTCACTCCTTTGCGAGCTGATGATAGTGGTGAGGCGAATGTGCGGCCGGCATCCTGGCGGGGCGCAGCTGCTGTCATGGCGTGTGGGCGGTCTCACGCGTCGGCCGACCGCATCGCCCATCGCCGATTGCCACATGCGGCGTTGCCGCCATATTCGCGCGGATTCAAACCGTCATCGACAATGCGCATCTTGCTGCGTCAGCGGCAACATATGCCCAACAGGACTGCCTCCGGCATGCCGACATCCGTGCCGCGCGGCCACGGCATTCCTGCGCACATGCGTTTCCCGCAGTGATGAAAGCCTCAAGCCGGCGGATCTGATCCGGCCCGCCCCGGTGGCCCAGCGTCTGGATGGCGACGACGCGAAGGCTCCACCAGTTGCTTTGCAGCGCGGCCTCGATTGTGGCCAGTGCACCGGAGGTGGGCGGCGTGTCAGAAAGGGCGCGAATCCGGTCGCATCCCTCGCCGGGGAGGTTTGCGCCCAGGGGAGAGCCAGCAATTTGCCGGCACCGGCCGCCTCCAATTGCTGGCGACGGGCCTGATGGGGCCGCATGGCAGGCCGGGCAGCGCACCGGGTGACTGTTGAGGGAACGATGACCGTCCTCGTGCCACCCTTTCTGCTGTTCGGCCGTCCAGACTTCCAGCCTGCCGCAGTCGAGGCAGAGGAATCTGCGGTCGAGATAATGACGGGGCAACAGGGTTGAGCTGTGGTTGTGGCGGCGAAGAAGTTCCGTGTCCGCCAGCTGCCGGCCACGACGTGACAGCGGAAAGGCGTCGCTTTCGCAGAGAACACGGATGCCGTCCTGGTCGAAGCGGGACTTGCCGACCTGCAGGCAGACGCCCTCCAACGAATCCTCTTGCAGTTTCTCCATCGCGAAGTGGATCGCGTCTTGCGGCGGTGTCAAAGCGCCGACAGGCGAAATCGGTGCCCTTTGTCTTTCGGATGGGAGAAAAAACGAACTCAGCAGCAGCGTGAAAGTTGAAAGGAGGCACGGGGCGCGCATGGTCGAAAACTGCGTGATCGTTTCTGTCTCGGGGCTTTCATGGAGTTTTTGGGTGCGAAGATGCCAGACCCGGGCCTGTCTGCGCAACGTCAATATTCTTTCCGCAAGGAGGAGGTGTGCGCGTTGTCGCAGGCTCGTCCTGGGTTGTCTGCCTTGTGGGTTCACAATCGGGCTCTTCAGGGGCAGGGCGTGCGCCCCCGCCCGCGACTATCTTTTCCGGTCCCGGAGGTGAGTCGGAGCCCGCAGGAAGGCGCGGAGCGAGGATCACAGGTCTCACGGCTGAGTGCAGGTCATGCCTTATGATGCGGGGATCGGTGTGTCGGGTGCTGTGCGGGATCGGTTGCGCTGCTGTCGCCCGCAGATGATAGCGCATGCAGCCGCAACGCCTTGGTGGCCGCGTCGGCAGCAACCGCTGCCCAGCATGTCGATGCCCAGCATGGCGACGCCCGGCTTGAATCACAGTTTCTCTTTTCCGAGGAGATCTCGGCGAAGAGCCTCAGCCATTCCTTCCCGCATGTCTGCCGGCATGCGTTTCCAGCAGTGACGAGATCCTCCAATTGCCGGATCTGATCCGGCCCGCCCCAGTGGCCCAGCGTCTGGATGGCGACGATGCGCAGACTCCACCATTTGCTTTGCAGCGCGGCCTCGATTGCGGTCAGTGACTCAGGTGTTGGCGGCTTCTCCGCCAGGGCGCGAAGCCGGTCGCGTTCTTCGCCGAGAAGGTTTGCGCCGGGCGGGAGAGCCGCCAGGCGCTGGCGGTGTGCATCGCGGCAGGCCCGGCAGCGGCGTTCTTTCCTGTGGATGGACTCATGACAGACTTCGTACCACCATTTCTGCTGTTCTGCCGTCCAGACTTCCGACCGGCCGCAGTCGCGGCAGGAGAAGCGGAGGTCGACATAATAGCGGGGCAGTTCATAGCTGCCGTTGTGGCGGTGAAGCAGGTCTGTATCCACCAGCAGGCGGCCACGGCGCGACAGTGGGAAGGCATCGCTTTCGTACAGAACACGGATGCCGTCCTGGTCGAAGCGGGCTTTCCCGACCTGCAGGCAGACGCCCCTCAACGAAACCGCAGGCAATTTCTCCATTGCAAAGCGGATTGCCTGTGCGGCGGTGTCAAAGTGCCGACAGGCAAAATCCGCACTGCTGGTCTTGCGGATGGGATGAAAATAGAGTTCGGCGGCGGCGTGAAATTCGAAACGAGGCTTGGGGGGCATGACGCGAAAGACGGTGGCTCACAGGGGCACTGACAGGGCGGATGGGGTTCTGGCACGAAGCTGCGGCAGACTGGGCAGCGCGGCAGGCGAAAACATGACTTCCCTCACATGGCGGGCGGCCTGGGCCGCTTTTGGAGGCGGCGCGGCACCGTTTCTGAGTTTGGTTCGTCGCCGAGACATTGCACGTATATTGTATATTTAGAGATGACCTCGCTGGAGAACGTAGCACGGCGGACATGGTTGCGCGGCACTTTCCTGCCGAAGCCTGGCGACGAACTGGAAGAGTCGCTCTGGAGTGGCAGGAGGCAATGTGCAGGAATTGAATGTCACATGGAGCGAGATCCTGGTGATTGCGGGAGCGAGTATCCATTCGCTGTGGCGGCGGGATCGCACTGCCGGTCTGCTCAACCCGGATCGTTCTGGTGGCACTGTCGGGTATGATCCTGAAACGCTTCAAAGCGCTGTGGCACGTCAGTCCGCAACCACGTCGCCTTCGCCGCGACGGGCCTGCGGGAGTGAAAGCTTGATATTGCGGGGATCCGCAACCGACATCAGGTTGTTCTGGTGTCCGAGGGCATCAATCGTCGCCCGCGCCAGACGCCGCTGCGCCCGTTGGACCAGGACGAAGGTCACGCCGACCACCATCAGGATCACCACCAGAATCACCGGGGTCGGGGTCGACGTTGCCCCCTGGCGCCCGAGTTCGAGGATGTTGGCCAGCGCTGCCGGCAGCTCGGCCACAATCCCGGCCAGAATGATCACCGAAATACCGTTGCCGATGCCACGCGAGGTGATCTGTTCACCCAGCCACATCAGGAACATGGTACCGCCGGTCAGCGTGATAGTGCTGGTGAGCAGGAAAAAAGAGCCAGGATTGGTCACAAAACCTCCGTCCAGCAGAGCGAGAGAGATGCCATAGGACTGCATCAGCGCCAGAGCAAGGGTGAGATAGCGCGTGTACTGGTTGATGGCCTTGCGCCCGGCCTTACCCTCTCTTTTCAGGGCTTCAAGCCGCGGCACCACCGTGGTCAGGATCTGGATGATGATCCAGGCCGTGATATAGGGCATGAGGTTCAGGGCAAAAATCGCCATGCGGTGAAGACCACCGCCGGAGAACATGTTGAACATGCTGAGGATGCCGCCCTGCTGGGTGCGGAACATATATTCCCAGTGCCAGGGATCAATGCCCGGCAGCGGGACATAGGTGCCGATCCGACAGACAAACAGCGCCCCCAGTGTGAACCAGATGCGCTTCCTGAGTTGATCGGCCTTGCCAAGCACCCCGAAATTGACGCTGGCTGCCGATTTTTCCGCTGCTGATACCATTTTCGCACTTCTCCCGCCGCCGTATTCCATCACACTGCCGTCAGCCGCGGAAAGCGGACAAATCCGCCTGCACGAAGCCGTGGAGAAATGAACGATTCAATTTCGAGCGTCAAGCATGAGTGTCCGCTAGTCGGTTAATTAATCGGCCATCTATCACTGGTCCATGGCGCTCCGGGACATTTCCGGATTCTGGTTCATCGAACTTTGACTGTGACGCAACTGCCCGATATCGGGGATTTCTGGACCACCGTCCCCCGCCTCCCCAGGGCAATTTTTCATACTGTTGGGATTGGTGGGTCGGATCACTTTTCCGTGATCGGGATTCGCTTTGTGGCTGGTGTATGCCCGAATCTTGAGGCGAAAGATGAAAACGAAAAGCGAAAAGGAATCAGAAGAAGAAATAATAGCGAGCGGTGGACCTGGGTTGGGTCGCAAGGTGATGAGTGATGAGCGCAGCCGCCGTCTGTTTGTGGCAGGCGAGGTTAAACGGGGTTGCGCTCGTTTTCCGCAATGGCGGCGATCCCACCCAGGGCAAAGCGCACCAGATGCTGGACCAGTGACTCCGGATCACGATCAATCGACGGCAAGGTGCGGCGGAGGAGACTGCGATCGGCCAGCAGAAGCATGGCGCCTGGTGCTGCGATATTGAGAAAACAGCGCTCCACGGCCGGATGCTCCGCCGGCAGCTTCAGAAGCTCACCAATCAGCGCAAAGACAAGCGTTTTCTTCGGTTCAAACGCTTTCCGGCGGACCACCTCGACATGGGGTGACGGTGCCAGAAATTCCCGACTGATAACGCGGACCGACCACGTCTGCGCCGCGGGTCCGGTCAATACTCCAACGATGAGACCGATCAGGTGACGAAGCTTGTCTTCCGCAGCAAGATCTTCGCTCACCAGCGCCCGAAGCTGCTGCAGGTTGACCAGTCGATAATGGGCTTCAACCAGCACCTCTTCGTAGAGGCGATCAACGCCGCCGAAATGATAATTGATCGCGGCGGCGTTGGTTCCGGCCCGGGCTGCGATTTCCTTGGCGGTGGCGCGATCGAAACCCTGCTGGGCGAACACCACGCCCGCGGCCTCAAGCACCTGGGCGCGAGTCGTGAGGCCGTCCTCGCGGGGACCACGCGCATTGCGATGGGTGATGGGGGAGCGGTGATTGCGCATGTGGGAGGATTGGCGCTTCCGCTTCCTTTTGTCAATCCTGAATTTCAAATTCAGATTTGACTTTCCGGCAGAGCCCGACTACCGTCGCGGGATTGTGGAGGTGGCGAGCGACCATGATCAGACGGATCCTTCTCAGCGTTCTCCTCGCTGCTGTCACTGCTGGTGCAGGCTGGTGGTATGTTGCGCATCAGCCCGCCGCAGGCGGCCTCGTCCTGATGGGCAACGTCGATCTGCGTCAGGTCAATCTCGCTTTCAACGGAGCCGAACGCATCGAAGCGGTTCTGGTCGAGGAAGGTACACGCCTCCACGCCGGGCAGGTCCTGGCCCGCATGGAGACATCCCGGCTCCTGCCGCAGGTTGCCCAGGCCGAAGCCCAGGTCGCAGCCCAGCAGGCGACCCTTGCCCGCCTGCGCAACGGCAACCGTCCTGAAGAAATTGAACAGGGCCGCGCCAGTCTGGCATCTGCCAGGGCCGATGCGCTGAACGCCCGGCAGCAATATGAGCGACAGGCGACCCTTCTGCCAAAAGCGGCAACGACCCAGCAGGCACTGGATCAGACCCGGGCCGCTGCCGATGTTGCACAGGCCAGGGTGGATGCGGCGCAGAAAGCGCTCGACCTGCTCGTTGCAGGCGCGCGGTCGGAAGACATTGCGCTCGCGGAGGCGCAGCTGCACGGGGCAGAGGCACAGCTCGCCTTGTCGCGCAGGCAACTGGTCGATGCAGAACTCAAATCCCCCGTGGATGGCTTTGTCCGGTCGCGTCTGATGGAGGCGGGCGAGATGGCGGCGCCGACCAGACCTGTGTTCGCGCTCGCGGTGCTCGATCCCAAATGGGTGCGCGCCTATATCCCGGAAGCCCGCCTTGCAGAGGTGCGGATCGGGATGCGCGCGACGGTCCGGGTCGACGGCTTCCCGGACCAGCCGCTTGACGGCTGGGTCGGGTTCATTTCGCCCATCGCGGAATTCACGCCGAAGATCGTGCAGACCGAGGAACTGCGTACCAGTCTCGTCTACGAGATCCGGATCTACACCCGGGATCCCGGCAACATTCTGCACATGGGCATGCCTGCCACCGCGACGCTTTCTGCTGCCCCGCCGTCCAGCGCCAGGCCGAAGGACCCCGCATGAGCGGCGCATCCGCAGATCGGATCGCGGCGCGCGATCTCAGCAAGACGTTCCGGCGCAAAACCGGGGAAACCGTTGCTGCCCTCAACGGCGTGTCGCTGACGGCCAGAGCTGGATCGCTGACGGCCCTTGTCGGTCCCGATGGAGCAGGAAAGTCCACGCTGCTGCGGCTGATCTGCGGCCTGATGCAACCGGATGCCGGCAGGGTCGAGGTGATGGGGATCAATGTGCTGACCGCGCCCCAGGCGGTGCAGGATATTGTCGGCTACATGCCCCAGCGCTTTGGCCTCTATGAAGATCTGAGCGTCCAGGAAAATCTTGATCTCTATGCCGACCTTCATGGTATTGAACCAGCAAAACGCGCCGCGATCTACTTCCGGCTGATGGAGATGACGCAGCTGGATCCTTTCGGCGATCGCCTTGCCGGAAAACTCTCCGGCGGCATGAAGCAGAAGCTGGGCCTTGCCTGTACGCTGGTTCGCGCCCCCGACCTTCTCCTGCTCGACGAACCGACCGTGGGCGTGGATCCGCTGTCGCGCCTTGAACTGTGGGAAATTCTCGTCAGGCTCGTGCGCGACGACGGGCTCACCGTCGTCGTCTCCACCCCCTACCTCAATGAAGCCGAACGCTGCGACCACGCTGTGCTGATGCATGCCGGCGGGATTCTGGCTCAGGGAACTCCGGGCGAGATCACAGCGCGGGCGGAGGGCTGCTGCCTGCGCGCCACCCCGCCTGCGGGAATGCCGGCGCGTTCCTTACAGGCCCGGCTCTTCCGTCAGCCCGGCATTATCGACGCGGTTCCCGAGGCCGGCAGTGTGCGCATCGTGTGCGATCCATGCCGCAGCGCGCTGCCCCTGACGCTCGACGGAGCGCCGCTCGCGACGGTCGAGGTCCCGCCGCATTTCGAAGATGGTTTCATGATGCTTTTTCACAGCGCCGCCGCCAGCCGTGCCAGCAACAGCATCGTGTTTTCCGGTGCCGAAGGCGGGGTCGGCAATGTTGCCGTCGAGGTGCGCGACCTGGTGCGGACATTCGGCGATTTCCGCGCCGTCGATCACCTCAGCTTTCAGGTGCGCCGCGGTGAGATCTTCGGCCTGCTCGGCCCCAACGGAGCCGGCAAGAGTACCACCTTCCGCATGCTCTGCGGCCTGCTGCCCGCCAGCCATGGAAGACTCCTGGTTGCCGGAGCCGATCTTCGCACCTCAAGGGCGAAAGCCCGCCAGCGGCTTGGATATGTGGCACAGAAGTTCTCCCTCTACAGCGATCTGAGCGTCGACGAAAATCTCGACTTCTTCGCCAGCGCCTATGGTCTGCGCGGCGCGCGCAAGCGGGAACGCGTGCAATGGGCGAAGCAGCAGTTTGAACTCGGCGCCTTCTCTGCCCTGCCGGCGGGACAGCTGCCGGGTGGCTTCAGGCAGCGGCTCGCCATGGCGGCTGCATTGCTGCATCAACCGGAAATCCTTTTTCTTGACGAAGCCACCAGTGGCGCGGACCCCTTTGCACGGCGGGAATTCTGGGGCCGGATCACCTCGCTGGCCGAGCGCGGCGTCACCATCATCGTCACCACGCATTTCATGGAGGAGGCCGAGTACTGCGACCGCGTCATCATTCTTGATGCGGGCCGAAACCTTGCCGAGGGCACGCCGGCCGAAATCCGCGCATGTGCCCTTTCCGCCTCCGCGCCGGCCCGCACCATGGAAGAAGCTTTCATTGCCATCGTCGCCAGGGCCCGGCAGGAACGGAGCGCAGCGTGAGCGACCCAACCCGGACAGAACGCGCCCGGGACAGCCTGCGGCGCATCGCAGCGCTCATCCGCAAGGAGAGCTGGCAGCTCTTTCGGGATCCCTCCAGCATCGCCATCGGGATCATCATGCCGATCGGAATGCTTCTCCTGCTCGGCTACGGACTGAATCTTGACGTGCGCAACGTGCCCGTTGCCATCGTCGTCGAGGACTCCTCAACCGAGGCCTATGGCGTTCTCTCCGCATTCGACCTTTCAGGTTACTTCAAGCCCGTCCACGTCAGAACCTTCGCCGAAGCCGAGCAGTTGCTGCTCGCGCGCTCGGTCAGCGCGATTGTCCGGATCCCCCCTCACTTCGCCCGTCAGGTGCAGAACAATGCCGGCCAGATCCAGGTCCTCGTCCATGGCGCCGACGCCAATACGGCGCGGATTTCCCTCGGCTACGCCCAGGGCGCCGTGGCGGTGTGGATGGCTCGGGAAGCGGCGCGTGGCCGTGTGCTCGCGGCTTCCGCGGTCGCGATCGAAAACCGCCTCTGGTTCAACGAGGCCAACGAAAGTACCTATTTTCTCGTCCCCGGCATCATCGTCCTGGTGATGACGCTGATCGGAACGCTCCTGACCACACTGGTGGTGGCGCGCGAATGGGAGCGCGGCACTTTCGAAGCGCTGTTCGTCACGCCGGTGCGCACCGGAGAACTTCTGCTCGGCAAAACCATCCCCTATTTCCTGCTCGGCATGCTGGGGCTTGCCCTGTCCGTTGTCGGCAGTCTGCTGCTGTTCGGCGTTCCGTTTCGCGGTTCGGCGACTGTGCTGACGATGGTTTCCGTGCTCTATCTGTTTGTCGCGCTGGGAATCGGCCTGGTGGTTTCCTCGATCACCCGAAGCCAGTTTCTGGCAAGCCAGGCAAGCATGATGATCACGTTCCTGCCTGCCATGATGTTCTCAGGCTTCATGTTCGATCTGCGCAATATGCCATGGGTGATCCGGATCCTCACCTATGTCTTTCCCGCGCGCTATTTTGCCAGCCTTCTCCAGACACTCTTCCTCGCCGGCAATGTGTGGAGTGTCATCCTGCCGAACGCCGCCGTGCTGGCGCTCATGGCGACAATCCTTCTTGCCCTTGCGGCCCGCCTGAACCGCAAAAGGATTGACTAGCCATGGGCGACGCCATCTTCCGGATCGCGGCCCTGATACGCAAGGAACTGCGGGTCATCCTCAAGGATCCGCGCAGCCGCTTTCTGCTTTTCCTGCCGCCCGTTCTGCAATGCCTGATTTTCGGCTATGCTGCCAACTACGATCTCAACAACGTTCCATACGCCCTTGTCGACCAGGATCGCAGCAGCGCCTCAACCGCCTTTGCGGCCAAACTGGATGGATCCGGCCTGTTCTCGCGGATCGTGACCCTTGATCGACCAGACGATGCAGCAACCTACCTGCTCGCAGGACAGGTCGTCCTTACAATCGCGATTGAACCGGATTTTGCCCGCAATCTTGCAGCCTCCAGGCCTGCTGTGGTGCAGGTCATCGCCGATGGCAGGAACTCAAATACCGCCGGTATCGCCCAGAGTTACGTGGCATCGATCGCGGCGGCGTTCGGCCAGAGCTGGGGTGCCACACAGGGGCGTGCCGGTCCGGCCCTGGAGATCACAACCCGTGCCTGGTACAATCCCAACCTGGAGACGCGCTGGAACATGATTCCGTCGCTTATCGGCACTATCACCATGCTGATTACGATGATGCTGACCGCGATGTCGGTTGCGCGGGAACGCGAGGAAGGGACGTTTGACCAGCTGCTGGTCGCGCCCTTCCGGCCGGCCGAAATCATGATCGGCAAAGCCGTCCCCTCCATGATGGTCGGCCTCCTGCAGGCGACGCTGGTTTTTCTTGTGGCGCTGCTGTGGTTCCGGATACCGTTTGCCGGCTCTTATCTCGTCCTCTATCTGGGGCTTGTTCTCTTCCTCGCCGCCGCAATCGGGATGGGGCTGTTTCTGTCCTCGCTGGCTGCGAATATGCAGCAGGCCATGATCCTGACCTTCGTCCTCCTGATGCCCTTCATGTTCCTGTCCGGTCTGTTGGCACCGACGGAAAACATGCCCGCCGCGCTGCGCTATTTCACCATGATCAATCCGTTGGCCTATGCCATCAACATCACCCGCCAGGTCTATCTTGAGGGCGCAGGGCTGCGCCAGCTTCTGCCCGATATGTTGGCACTGCTTGCGATTGCCGTCGTCACGCTTCCGATTGCATCGTGGTTCTTCCGTAACAGACTGTTTTGAGGGATGCCGGTCGGGGGCGATTCGAATGGGCCTGCGCTGTACGACGACAGCGCGCGGCAGGGCGTCGTCAGAGGGGAGAACTGGAGAGGAAGCGTGTGACCTTCGCCTGGTTGGTCGGACTCCAGAAGGCAAAGGGGGATCTTTCACGACCCGACGGGACAGCCTGGAAGCCGAAAAGTGTGAAGACGGCAGCTTTGAGCCCGCTCCCTGGTCGAGGAGAGAACGTCCCGGTTTCACATGCGTGCCGGGATCGGGCCATCCAGGGGCGGATCCTGACCCATCGGGAGAAAGGGCTCAGTTAGCAGCCCGTTGTGACGGGAAAAGCCAAGCATTGACATCGCTTTGAGGCCGATCCAGCCACTCTCGGATCGTCACCCAGTGGGTGAACGGGGCGGGAGCAAAATCCGATATCGAAACAAACACTTCCTGCGAAGTTTCGCATCCAGCTCACGGATTTGGGGTGAAACCTCCGTCTCCTGCCGTATCGAGGGCGCGGACTGGGCAACCCTCAAGGGCGCCGGGGATCGTGCCCGATCTTCATGCTGGCGTGCCTGGAGGTGTCGGGGCTTGCGGGTTTTCAATCGGGCGCTTGATGGCCAATTATTCACGGCCAATTATTCATGGGCAAGGCGCGCAGCCTGCGCGACAATCTCCGTCAGCCCCTGGGTGAGCCGGAGACCGCTTCGCGCGCATTCGCCAAGCTCCTCCGCTGTCAGCCACAGGAAGTCGTCGAGTTCGTCGTTGAGTGCCGGCTCATTGGCAATCCAGCGGGCGGCAAAAGACATGACGAAAAAATGGGCGTTGCCGGTCACGGTCGGCAGCACTTCGCGCCAGCCGGCAAGGCCGATGATGTCGATGACAAGCCCGGTCTCCTCCCTGATCTCGCGCCGGAGTGCGTCGTGGAGGGTTTCGCCGAACTCGACCCTGCCGCCGGGCAGCGAATAGACCCCGACTGGCGGCCGGTTGCGCCGCGCCAGGAAGACGCGGCGGTCACGAAATATGGCGGCGCTGACCGCAAGCTGGGGGTGGGCAACGGAAGACATCCAGGCCTCCTGAGCGGGGTGCACGACGCCAGTGTCGGCAGCGTTTTGCGTTTTCCTGAGCGGCGGCGTTTCAGGGGAGAAAGCGGTAATGGCCGGTGATCGGGGAGCCGAAGAGATAGTCCTCCTCGCGGGTGCCCTGGCCGATATTGTGGATGACGAGCGGCACTCCGTCGGCGCGGTGCTGGTCCGAGACGATGACAATATGGGGCAAGTTGCCGGGCAGCATCTGGCTCACCAGCTCACCCGGCCGATAGTCCGCAGCCAGCGTGCTTACCGGCAGGCTGGCCTTGCGGCGGGTGAAGAAGGTCTGGAGATTGCGCACGCGGCGATGATCGATATTGCGGTCGGGCCGCCGCCGACTCCATGTGGTGGGATAGGCCTGGAACGCTTTTGCCATATCCTCGTGCACCAGGCGCTGCAGGTCGCAGTTGAAGGCCTTGCGGTAGGCGCGGATGATGACATCGGTACAGACCCCGCGCTCGGCTGCGACGTCGCCACCGGGATAGGTGAGAGTGACATAGGCCGGATCATAGATGCGGGTGACGCCGATCTGGCTGCGCGCGGCGGCAACCAGCGCCAGCAGAGCGTCAGGCTGCTTGTCGGGCAGGGGGGCGGCTGGCTCGGCATGCAGGCGTCCGACGACCGCAGGCAGGATCAGGCCAAGCAGGAAAACGCGGCGATCGATCGCGCGGGGGGCGGTGCCTGCGGGTCGTGGCGGGATCATCCGGGGGTCTCCTCAGGGCGCGCATGCGTGCGGGTTCGTCAGCTTCCCGCCGTCAGCTTTGGGAAAATGTGCAGGGCGGCGTATTGCAGGAGCACGATGGTCTTGACATCAACGATGCGGCCGTCGGCGATCATGCCAAGCGCCTCGGTGAAGGGCAGTTCCAGGACCTCGATGTCCTCGCCCTCGTCGACCAGGCCGCCGCCGGCACTGACGCGCATCTCCGGTTCATAGGGGGCAACAAAGAAGTGCAGTTTTTCCGTGACGGCGCCGGGGCTGGAGAAGGCCTCGAAGATCCTGCGCACCTCGCCGAGGCGATAACCGGTCTCCTCCTCGACCTCGGCACGGATGCGGGCTTCGGGAGCGGCATTATCGAGGGCGCCAGCCGTGGCTTCGATCATCAGGTCGTCATGGCCGTTGACAAAAGCGGGGTAGCGGAACTGGCGCACCAGGATCACGCTCGCCCGTGCCAGATTATAGAGCAGCAGCGCCACGCCGTTGCCGCGGTCATAGGTCTCGCGGTGCTGGGTCTGCCACGCGCCGTTGTTGCGGCGCCACTCCAGGGTGGTGACCTTGAGGACATATTTGTTGTCGGAAAGCAGGCGGACATTGTTGATGCGGACACGGTTGGAAACGGACATGTGTGCCTCTCAAAGTTGCGGTTCTGCCGGTCTGCATCAGAAGACGTTTTCAATTTCAAGTTTCTTCTGCTTTCTGATCTTCTCATTGCGCATGATATAGCCGGTACAAATGAACACAAAAAAAGCCGTGACGAGAACCCGGATTCCGAAAGCGAAGTTGTCGTGCCGGATCGTGATCACCATCCATACCGGATAGGCGATGTAGAGTATCGTGGTGCCAATGGCGATCGAATATTTCAGGACGATGTTATCCGTCTTCTTCATGAGGGAGTCGAAGAGGATGGAGAGAATCAGGAGGCCGAGATAAAGAGTAGGTCACGTTGAACATTTCCTCATGGTGCAGCCCGGGTCTGTGGAGCACGGCGGAAGCTGCCAGCTGCCATTCGGGGCCTGGCAAGAGGTTGGGATAAGGGGTGGGTGTGGCATGGCGGTTGTCGCGTCTTCACAATACCTTGCCGGGATTGAGGATGCCGAGGGGGTCGAACAGGGTCTTGAGCTGGCGCATCATGTCGTAGGCGACCTTGTCTTTGACCTGGGGCAAGTGGTCGCGTTTGAGGACGCCGATGCCATGCTCGGCGGAAATCGAGCCCCCCATCTCGCGCACGATGGAAAAGACGGTCGCGTTGACCTCGTCCCAGCGCGCCAGGAATGCAGCCGCGTCGGCACCGACCGGCTGGCTGATGTTGTAATGGATGTTGCCGTCGCCGAGATGGCCGAAGGGCACCGGCCGGGCGCCTGGGATAAGGTCGGTCACGGCGCGTCCGGCGGCAGCGAGGAAGGCAGGCACAGCGGCGACGGGGACTGAGATGTCGTGCTTGATCGAGCCGCCCTCCGGCTTCTGGGATGCCGATATCTCTTCCCGCAGCTTCCAGAAGGCGGCGCGCTGGTTCAGGGTCATGGCGATCGCGGCGTCGTCGATGAGGCCATCTTCGAAGGCCTGGCCGAGAATCGCCTCCAGCGTGGCGCGGGCGTCGTCGCGCGGGGAGGACAATTCGATCAGGACATACCAGGGATGAGGGTCGCTCAGGGGGGCACGCTGGTCGATGCCGTGCCGGATCGAGAAATCGAGAGCGATGGCGCTGATCAATTCGAAGCTGGTCAGGGCACCCGCAGCCTGATTCTGTGCCGAAGTCAGAAGCTCAAGCGCGCTTTCCGGCGTCCGGAGACCGACAAAGGCGGTCTCCACACTGCGAGGCCTGGGGAAAAGCTTCACGGTAGCTGCGGTGATGATGCCAAGTGTACCTTCGGCGCCGATGAAGAGGTTGCGCAGGTCGTAGCCGGTATTGTCTTTTTTCAGTTTCGACAGGGCGTTGAGCACGCGGCCGTCGGCCAGCACGACTTCGACCCCGAGCGCCATGTCGCGGGCGACGCCGAAGGCCAGCGCCGCGGTACCTCCGGCATTGGTCGAAAGCAGGCCGCCGAGGGTGCAGCTGCCCTCGGCCGCCAGCGACAGCGGGAACAGGCGGTCGGCATCGGCGGCCGCGGCTTGCGCGTTCGCCAGCACCACGCCGGCCTCACAGGTCATGCTGTTGGACGCCGGATCAAGGTCGCGGATGCGGTCCATGCGGTTGAGCGAGATCAC
>Ga0123357_10004852_pt1 | contig 15939 bp, 3 predicted proteins | sample TergutEmb28metaG_FD_89873 | JGI IMG/M metagenome (GOLD analysis project Ga0123357, IMG submission 89873) | Embiratermes neotenicus P4 segment gut microbial communities from Petit-Saut dam, French Guiana - Emb289 P4 | ecosystem: Host-associated > Arthropoda: Insects > Digestive system > Gut ... | reverse complement strand
TCCGAACTCGCTGACCTTCACGGCGATTCCGGCGAAGACCCTCGGGGACGCTCCGTTCACTGTGAGCGCTACCTCCTCCACCTCCAGCACAGGAGCGATCACCTACAGCGTGGTCAGCGGCCCGGCGACGGTATCGGGCAACACGGTGACGCTTACCGGATCGGGCGAGGTGAAGCTCGAAGCGATGCAGGCCGCCGATGCGAACTTCCAGCAAGGCACTGGTCAGACCAGCTTCACGGTCAATCCGGCTGCGACGACGGCGGACTTCGCGGTGGCGGTGTCGCCTGCGGCACAGTCCGTGCTGCCGGGCGTAGCGGCGAAGTTCGCGGTCAACGTGGCCAGCATAAACGGAGCGTACCCATGCACGGTGAGCTTCGATCAGGCGCATGTGACGTCGGTCCCTGAGCTTCCGGCAGGATCGGTCGTGAACTTCAGTCCGGCATCGGTGACGCCGGACGGGGCCGCGACAACCATGACGGTGACCATACCTCTGCAGAAAGCGGAGCTTGATACGGGCGGGTTCGGAGTGAAGGCTCCGCTGGCGCTGGCGGCGCTGCTGCTACCGCTGATAGCGTGGCGGCGCAGGCGGACCTGGGGCAGGCTGTTAGTGCTGCTCGTGCTGGCGCTGGCCGGTTCTGCCGCAATCCTCGGATGCAGCGGTGGCGGCAACTTCGTCCAGCCTGCGCGGACCTACACGATCACAGTCACCGGAACCAGCAGTTGCGGTGGCGCTACGCGCAGCAGTAACCAGGTCACGTTGATGGTAGGCATGTAAGGCAAAGGCGGACCGTGTCGAAATCCTGCGCGTCCTGCATGACCGCCGGGATATGGAACGCCATATTCCGCATGACGAAACGTGCGTGAACTTGTAGAGTGACAAGAATGACGAATGCATTGGCGGCGGTCGAGTTTGCGCGGAAGAATCAGGATCGTTTTACCGGTGAACTGAAGGACTTGTTGCGGATTCCTTCGGTCTCGACTCTGCCGGAACATGCCGGGGATGTGCGCCGCGCTGCCGGGTTTGTCGCCGCCGAGCTGAAGCGGATTGGCATGGAGAATGTTCGTCTCATCGAGACGGCCACGAAAGAGCATCCGTACGGCCATCCTCTGGTGTACGCCGACTGGCTTCACGCGCCGGGCGCGGCCACGGTGCTCTGCTATGGGCACTACGACGTGCAGCCCGCCGAGCCGCTCGACGAGTGGAGGTCGCCTCCCTTCGAGCCTACCGAGCGCGATGGGAACCTCTACGCACGCGGGGCGGTCGATGACAAAGGCCAGATGTGGATGCACGTGAAGGCGCTGGAGTCGTTGTTTGCCGCAGGCGACGGACGGCTGCCGGTCAATGTGCGAGTCATCGTCGAAGGCGAGGAGGAGGTCGGCGGCGAGGGCATCGCCCGCTTCGTGCGCGAGCACGGCGATCAACTAAAGGCCGACGTCGCTCTGGTGAGCGATACGGAGATGTTCGCGCCGGAGCTGCCAACGCTCACGGTCGGGCTGCGCGGGATGATCTATACCGAGATCGAGGTACGGGGAGCGCGCGCCGACCTGCACTCTGGCCAGTTTGGCGGCGCGGCGCCGAATCCGTTTGTGGCTCTGGCGCAGATCATCGCCAGGCTCAAGGATGAGAACGGAAAGATTCTGATCCCCGGCTTTTACGACAAGGTGGCAAAGCCCACCGCCGACGAACTGAAGGCGTGGAAGTCTCTGCCCTTCGACGAGGAGCGCTATCGTGAGGACGAGGTCGGCTCGAAGGAGTTGACCGGCGAACCGGGATTCAGCGTGCTGGAGCGGCTGTGGGCTCGTCCGACGCTCGACGTGCATGGGATGCCCGGAGGCTTCACGGGCGCGGGCGCGAAGACCGTGATTCCGGCGCGCGCCTCGGCCAAGGTGAGCATGCGGCTGGTGCCGGAGATGACTCCCGCCGAGAGCTTCGCGAAGTACAAGGCCTATGTGGAGTCCATCGTTCCCCGAGGCGTCGAGGTTGAGGTGAGAATGATTCACTCGGGCGACGCGGTGGTCGTCAGCACGGACAACGCCTACGTGAAGGCGGCGACAGTGGCCCTGCGCGAGGTCTTTGGCAAGGAGACTGTGTTCGTGCGCGGAGGCGGCTCGGTCCCCATCGTCGGAGACTTCCTGCGCGAACTGAAGACGCCTACCGTGATGATGGGCTTCGGCCTGCCGGACGACAATCTTCATGCGCCCAACGAGAAGTTCCATCTGGCGAACTTCCATCGCGGAATCGAATCGATTGTGCGTTTTCTGAGTTTGCTATGAGTTCGCTACGCTCTGTCGAAGATCACCCTGTAACGGCAATAGACTCAATAGGCTGTCGTTGCTTCCAGGATGCCAGGCCTTTAGGCCTGGCTTCTTAGCGAACACAACGATCGGAGACAGTTCCCGGTTCGGTTCGATCGGCAAGGCGATCAGCTACTTCGCTGCGGAATGACAAGGTGGAGGGTACAGTGTCATAATCTGCGCAGGATTTAATAAATATAGGAAGAACATATTGTGGCGCAATCAACCTCTAGTTCGCATGCCATTGAAGCCCGAAAGCGGAGCGGCATGGGCCGTAAACTTCGCCTGGTGCGCGAAAAAAACGGACTTACATTGCGGCAGGTCGAAGAATGCACCACAGCCTTTGCGCGGACGTGGGATAACGGCGACTTCCAAATCTCTGCCAGTTGGCTGAACCGCGTGGAACGCGAAAGCCGCGAGCTGTCGGCGATGAAGCTCATCGTGCTGGCGTATGTCTACAACATGACCGCCGATGAGATTATGATGCTTTGTCCGAGCCTCACCGAGCCACCCGTGCAGATCGAGGCCAACACCAGTCCTTACACGGCTGTCTTGCAGGAGAATGGCTTTCTGGAAAGAAGCATCCGCTTGTGGATGCCAGACGAATTTATGACCGATCCGCCCCCGCCGAAGACGGCTGTGCTTCAGATGCCCAAAGGCATGGTGTCGGCTCGATATCTCCGCGGCGTTATCGGATGCCATGATAAGACGATGGAGCCGATGATTCTTGCAGGCGCCGCCGTATTGATCGATACGCAAAACAAAGAGATCGCCACCAGGAAGGACTGGACCAGCGAATATGACCGTCCTATCTACTTCTTATCGGCGCGAAAGGGCTATCATTGCGGATTTTGCGAACTCGATGAAAAACAGGAGTGGCTGCAACTTATACCGCATCAGCTTTCTCCCGAACCCAGAACTAAGCGGTGGAAATACGGGAAGGAAGTCGAAGTTATAGGCAGAATATCGGCACTGAATACCCGGCGCCCGGAACCAATGAGTACAAAACAGTAATTTACGGTTTCGTGACTTGCCATCCGCGTCCTGGCGTGACGTAATTGTTACACATATGAATGCAGTGGTTGCTAATTAGCAACATGCAATAAGCGATAAGTCGCGTTGCAATCTTAAATTGCGTAACTTCGACATAAACATGATTGATATTACTTGCATAAGTGTTTGCGTATACGCAATTAACATCGATAATTCAACAGTTGGGCAATATAAGAACAATATTTTACCCGGAGGCGTGCAGTATTTCGTATATTTCTGTGTATTTAATTGATGTTTTGAATTAACCTGATGAATACCGCCTATACATGCCAGCCATCTTGCAAAATCAATATCAAACTTCCGATGTCATTGTGTTTGCGATGGTAAGAAAGCTGTTTGGCAAAGATCCGGCTGCGCGTCAAGATGCTGTGCTGGATGCAGCATATGAGGTGACGGTTGAAAACGACGTCCCCGCCTTGGTCCCGGATGCCTCGAAGTGTCTTGTATTTATTTATGAGGGGATTCAGGAACTCCGTTTTGTCGTTGTGACCATGCAGAAGAGTATTGTGGTTCATCTTCGGCCTGGAGCTATTTGTTTTGTGCCAGTCCGCTCGTTTGTGAGGTGCCGCTGGCTGGGTTCCACAAGAATGCTGGTTTTGATAGCGGGCGGCTCAGGACTGGAATCTCTTGCAAGAAAGCAGCACCTGCCTGAGATTGATTTCAGCACATGCTACGTGATTCAGGAGATACAGACGGCTGCTTTTAATCATTTGATTATTGACGAGCTGCGGAATTCTTCCAGAAATCAGTCTTATCTTGAAGCTCTCCTGCACGCTTTCTTCATACATCTGACACATCAATTGACGGGAGAGAATGAAGCTCGAACAGGACTGGAGCTTTCGTTTGCGGCCTATGGCAAACTGATCCAGTATGTGCAGGAAAATCTCACGGGCGATATCTCGGTCAAGGCTCTTGCCCAGCTAACAGGCCTGGGAGCGCGCCAATTCAGCCGTAGATTCCGTTTTACAACAGGGATGAGTCCCTGCCAGTGGATCATTCAGAAACGATTGGAGGCCGCCGGAGCTCTTCTGGAAAATACGGAACTTTCCATGAGCGAGATTGCGAATCACACTGGATTTGCCGATCAAAGTCATTTTGCCCGCAACTTTGTGCGTCAGTTCAAAAAGACGCCGATGTTATATCGCAGTCTTGTCAAGGCCAAGCAGCAGGACAAGGTACGGCTACAGATTCCGAATTCGCCCGGTAAAAGTCTAGTCGCGGCAACTGCTGCCGAGCAAGGTGCCGCAGAGCCTGCCGAGATCGATTTCCGGCTGCTCTCGGACGTGAACGCCGATGTCATCTCTTTAATCAGATTTGACTGGACTGTTCATTACACATCGCCTTCCTGCAAGCAGGTATTAGGCTGGGAGCCGCAGGAGATGAACGGGAAAAACGCGGCAGAGTTCATCCTGGCCGAAGATATTCCGTTTGCCGAGGAATACTTCCGGAGCCGTGTAAGCGCCGGAGCCACCGCTCTGTATGTCTGTGTCCGCATGAGGAAGAAGGACGGAACGTATGCCTATATGGAAATCAACGCGCGGGTATTGAGTGACGGCGGCAAAATTGAAAATACGAATGTTCTGCTGACGATGCGGGATATTACGCAGCGCAAGGAGCGGGAGAAAGAGCTGGAACGGATGGCTTATATTGACGAGGTTACCGGGCTGCCCAATCGCCATTCGTTTGAGGTTCTTTTAGAGAAGCACTGGAAAAAGGCTGTGGAGGATAACTCGCGGCTCTCGCTCATCCTGTTGAACGTAGATCATTTCAAGGAATACAACGAGCAGCACGGAGCCGCTCGTGGAGACAGATGCCTGTCTGCTATTGCCAATACAGTGTGTAAAGTAGTTGATCGCAATTATGTGGCGCGTTATGTGGGCGGCACGATAGCTGTGCTCTTGCCGAACTCCACAGGCATGGAAGCGTCTCGCGTGGCCGAGAAGATACGCGCTTCTATCGTGGGTCTCCACCTGGGGAAGGTGATTTCCGATAGTCACGAAGTGACGGTCAGCGTGGGTTGCGTTACCACGGCTCCGCGATTCAAAGGGGCAATCAGTAGTACAGAAGATCTGATACGAAAATGCCATCTGGCGTTAGTCGATGCTAAACTCAGCGGGCGTAATTGCATATCGATTTTCGATCAGGATGAGATAGCCAAGAGCGAACTATGTCGGCCTGAAACTACCCCTGAGCTTCAAGGATAAGCAACCGGAAGTTAGGAACTAATTGAAAATCACCATGTAGCGGCAATAGATTCAATAGGTTGTCTTTGCTTTCAGATACGCCAGAACTTTAGGTCTGGCGTATCTGGAAGCATTCGATTTTTATGAACTCCGCTGGCCCACAAGGGCCATGGAAACTCAGGATGACGGCGTCAAGAGATGGATCAACCCTGTAGCAAATATCAAACATCCCTAGTCTACTTATGGACTCCCGGTAACGGTTCTGAGGTGCATATAGATGCGCCAAATCTGCTTCCCTCAAGGCGTGGCATCTGTAAGGTAAAAATGATGTCGCTTCTATGGTAATCGTGGAAAACATGAACACATATATCCAATACGCGATAGGTGCGTTTTATTAAAAATGAATTATGCAAGCAGGTTTTTCTGATATGCGGAAAAACCAGAACAACGTGCAGAATTCACGCATTTCTGCACGGCAGAGTCGTCGATAGCGTGTTGTAGCAATGATGATGATGTCGTTCCTTTCCTGATTGGTTGTACAGCCCATGCTTGCCGCTTTATGCGGCTAGCTAACGAGTGACAGTTGTTACGTGATTCATTTTGAACGATTGTCAGTCAGTTAGGAGCCAGCTCAGTGTTACCTGATAAGAGCAGCGCATATTGTCGTACTTGGAACGTTTCACTCCAGAGCCTTGTTGCGGGTTTACTGTTTTTGCTGCTTGCGGCCGTGTCCGGTGGACAGGCATTCGCGCAGGCGCAGGCGCGCCTCGCTAACAGCCTCATGCAGATGGGGGGAAACTGGACTTCTCCCCACACTCCGTACAGCGTAGCGGTGGACAACTTCGGGAATATCTATGTTGCGGACCGCGGCGCGAACCATGTAGTAAGGATTCCGGCTGGTTGTACGGCAGAGGCTTATACCGCCGGTCAATGTACGGTATTAACGCTGAATACTACATATCCTGGTGTTGATCACACTGCGGTTGATGGCGACGGGAACGTCTATGTTTTGGACTCCAGCTATTCTCCAGGCGACGGCGCTATACACAGGATTTCAGGATCTTGTCTGGCAGGAGCAAACCCGGCCAATTGCGGATCTGACCCAGTGGTGTTCACGCCTCCGGGAAATGACCCGGTTGCCATCTCGGTTGATAGCTCCAAAAATGTCTATGTCGCAACTGCATCCAGCGGGTCTGTGATTAAGTACATTTACCACAGCGATAACGATACATACACTTTCATGTTGGTGGGCTCAGGGTGGGATATGCCCCAGAATATCTTTGTGGATGAGGCGCAGAACATCTATGTTGCTGATGGCCCTGGCAGCAGCGCGGTAATAATGGTTCCCTATCTAGGCGGGAACTCTTATGGCGCGAAGAAGCCGCTGACTCCATTGATACCTGGCGGATGGAGTTTAGCGGTGGATACCGCCGGAAACCTCTATGTTGGAAGCACTACGGCCGGTGGAGGCGACGGCACGCTGAGGAAGTACGATGCAGCCTGCATCAACGGTCCCAACCCTGTCGTCAATTGCAATCCTCCCAATACTCCGATCAACGTTTTAATGTCCGGCATCAGGGGACTTTTAGACATAGCGCTCGACCGCAGCGGAAACATCTATGATGCCGACTATATTGGGAATCCGCCCAACTATGTCCGGCAGGTAGTAAGACTCGGTGTTTCAGGAACGGATTTCGACTCGGTTCCAGTAGGGACGTCAGCGCCTCCTACGACCACGCTGACTTTCACGTTCGACGTGGGCGGCACGATCAACGCGCCGCAGGCCCTGACCATGGGGGTTACCGGACTGGACTACAGTGTGGTGCCCGGCTCCGGCACTACATGCACGGCGAATGCCTCGTTCAATACAGGTGATACCTGTACGGTGACTGTAAGTTTCACTCCGCAGGCTCCCGGTGCGCGCAACGGCGCGCTAGTGCTGGTTGACAACAACAACAAGGTCATTGCGACGGCATATCTGCGTGGCACCGGGACCGCTCCGCTGGCGGTTTTCACCAGCCCGGTTACTGTGACCAGTGTGGTGGATTCGGTAAATGCCACTGGCGGGATAAGTGCGCGCCTGGCAACGGGAGAAGACGGAACCCTCTATACGCTGGAAGCCGAACCGCCCACGAACAACCTCGTTGTGCGCAGGTTTCCTCCCGGATGCTCGGACATCTCCTGCTCGACCCAGATGGGCGGTGGACTTCCGGTCGCCTCGTCTCCTTCGTCCATGCCCGTCGGCCTGGCTGTGGATGGGGCGGGAAACATCTTTATGGGAGTGCATAGCGGCCAAGCTCTAATGATTCCAGCCGACTGCACCGCGACCGCTTACGCAGGCGCTGCATGTTCCGTCGTCGGGGTGGGTTCTAGTCTCTCCTATCCTATGGGCCTGGCTGTGGACGGAGTTGGAAATCTCTACGCGGCGGATAACACCAGCAAGGATCTGCATGAGCTTCCGTCTGGTTGTATTCATGGCCCGACTCCATCGAGTTGCACTTACGCTACGCTGTTCACATCAGCGGGAGCGAGCGGTCTGCTGGCTGCGGCGGTTGATGGCAGCGGGAACATCTACGTTTCGAGCGGGAATCCCCGTGCGTTGGGAGCGGGGATGATTCAGGAGATTCCGGCCAGTTGCGCCATCGGCGGCAATTGTACTCCAGCCACGGTGGGCGGCGGATTCACCGTCCCCTATGGCTTGGCGGTGGATGCAGCCGGTAACGTCTACGTCGCGGACAACCCCGGGCAGGTGCCGAGCGGCTACTCGCATCTGAAGGTGGTTCCTGTCGGCTGTACCGACGCAAGCTGCGTTATCGTGCTGGCGGACTCCAACTGTACGACAGACCCTGTCAACTGCGCGGCGATGAACAACATTACCGACGTTGATGTAGATGGAGCCGGAAACATCTACGTCATGAACTCGCAGACCGGGACGGTTTACCAAATAGCCCGCAGCACGGCGAGCCTGACCTTTCCGAGCACGGCAATTGGCAGTTATACCGATAGCAGCACGCCACCCTATGCCACGCTGCATAACATCGGCAATGAGTTGCTGTTGTTTACGCCGGCGCTGGGATCGGCGAATCCTGCGGCGCCTTCTGGCCTGCCTTTTACGAACTATCAGTTTGAAACAGACGGGAACACCACCTGCGCCGCCAGCCTCGATCTGGGCACGATGTGCAACCTGTCGTTCACCTTTGTTCCGACGGCGGTCGGGGCGGTCCATGAAGAAGCGGACCTGACCGATAACAGCATGAACATGGCGCTGCCTCCAGCGAAGCAGACGATTCTGCTGAACGGCACGGCGTTTGAGATCACGATCAGTCCCGCGAGCCTGCCTAACGGGACAGTGGGTGTTGCGTACACGCAGACGCTCGCGGCCAGCGGCGGGACAGGGCCTTATACCTATACGGTCATTACAGGATCGCTTCCGGATGGCCTCGGCCTGTCTGCGAGCGGCGTTCTTTCGGGTACGCCGACTACGGTAGGCACGAAGACCTTCACGGTGGAGGCGACCGACGCGCTCGGCAACACGGGTACGCAAAATTACTCGCTCACAGTGGATCCATCCCCGGTGACCACGACCACGGTGACTTCGACGCCGAATCCATCGTATGAAGGGCAGAGCGTCACGTATACGGCCCGGGTGACTCCGGTTGCGGCTGCGGGAACCGTGGCGTTTACGGCGGTTCCTGCGGGTGGAGGAGCATCGATTGATCTCGGATCGACCACGCTGACAAGCGGCACGGCACAGATTACGGACTCCTCGCTGCCAGCGGGCGTGTACACCGTCACGGCGGCTTATGTCAGCGACAATGGCTACACCGGAAGCTCGGCCACGCTGACGCAGATCGTCAACGATGCTAACTGCAAAGGGCCGGACTTCGGCGAGGTGCCGGTAGGCGGCAAGCAGGTATGTGCTGTGACGGTGACGCTTCCCGCCGGTGGCCTGGCAACGAGCATTGGCGTGTTCACCAAGGGAGCGTCAGGCCAGGACTTCAACCCCACGACCGCAGCGGATGCGGCGGCCCCGGGCTACATGACCTTGCCCGATTCGATGGCATGCAACCTCACGACCGAGTACGCTGCGGGCGCGACCTGCCTTGAACTGGTGACCTTCGCTCCGAAGTACCCCGGCCAACGCATGGGCGCAGTGGTGTTCCTCGACCGGATTCATCCTGGGCCGAGTGCTCCCAGTGATTGTGACAATCCCCCTCCCGGTCCTCCGCCTTCGGATTGCACGGGCGACGGCAAGGGAAGCGACCCGCCCGGAACCAGCGATTTCCTGCCGGGGCCTTTCGCTACGAACTATATCTACGGCACCGGCCAGGCTCCGCAGTTAGTGTTCAACAGTCCCTTGAACACGCCCCAGCAGGTGACGATCTCAGTGCCGAATTTGGGCCTCTCTGACGGCACGGCGGTGGATGGCGACGGGAACGTCTATCTTGGGTACTACGCGACTGATATTTATAAGATTCCGGGCGGTTGTTTCAGCGGCGCTCTTACCGGCACGCAATGCACCGGCAACAACGCGATCCGTGGACCAGGCCAGGTCCGTGGCCTGGCCGTGGACGGGGCCGGAAATATCTTTGTATCGAACAATTCCGGAGCTGTGTATAAGTTGCCGGCAGGCTGTACCGACTCTACATCCAGTTGTGCCATTCAACTGAACAACGGCGTGTATAGCGGGGATTACGGCATAACGGTTGACAACGTCGGGAATGTGTTTGTCGCCAGTTACATCCGCGGTACGGTAACCGAATTTCCAACCAGTTGCATTAACGGCGCGAGTCCATCCAGTTGCGGCGTCACCCTTGCCAACGGAATCGGTGTGGCGACCGGCGTCGGAGTGGACGCGAACGGAAATGTATACGTTGCGGGTGCCGGCAATGGCGACGGCAAAAAATATGTGTACAGGATTAAGGCCAGTTGCATCGCCGACGGCACCAGCGCGAGTAATCCCTCGGGTTGCATCGCTCAACTGGGTGGGCCGCTTGCCAATCCTACCGACATCGCGGTCGATCCCGCCGGGAACGTCTACATATTGAGCAATAGCGCTGGCGTGCAGGAGATATCTTCCAGTTGTGCCAGCCTTCCGGATCCCTCGGGCTGTGTCCCCATCACGCTGAGCGACACCAGCGGTTATGGTTTGGCGGTAGACAGCGTCTGGAACCTCTATGTCGCGAACAGTGACACCGTAAGCAAAATTGACCGCTCGACGACTCCGGGCCTGATCTTCCCGGGTACGGTGGTTGGCCAGACGAGTCAGAGCATTACGGCGCCGCCCTATGCCATAGTGCAGAACATCGGGAACATGCCGCTGACCTGGACTTCGCCGTTAGGATCGGGGAATCCCGGCTACGCTTTGCAGACGGCGGGAGCGGGAAGCTACGACCTGGATAGCGCCAATGCAACTGGCATGCCCGGTCCGTGTCTTGTCTCGTCTGCCACTCAGCTTGCTGCCTCTGAGATCTGTGATCTTGGCTTTAATTTCACGCCGACGGTAGTGGGGCTGATTAGCGACATCGCCGCGCTGAGCGACGACAGCCTGAATGTGTCCGGCGCAGAGCAGAACATTCCGCTGAACGGCATTGGCGTCACGCTGTCGATCACGCCAACGCAGCTCAATGGCACGGTTGGAGTGGCTTTCTCGCAGGCGCTGACAGTGGAGATGGACTCGGGCGGAGCGCTCGGCGATCCAGACAGCGCCGAGTGGTCGTGGACTGCCGCCAGCGGGTCATCGCTGCCTCCGGGATTGACGTTGGATTCAGGCGGCCAGATTACGGGCACGCCGACAGCGGCGGGAGTGTTCCATGTCCTCGTGCAGGTGTCGGGCACCGCGTATGACGATGTGGCAGAGGTCGAGTATCCTTACGCCGGATACCAGCAGATTACGCTGTACATCGATCAGTTGACGCTGGCTACGTCGCTGAATCCAGCGCCTGCGGGACAGAGTATAACGTTTACGGCCACCGTGGCCCCGGTTGAAGCGACCGGGAGCGTAACCTTTACGGCCACTCCGGCGAGTGGCGGCCCTGCGATTGCGCTGGGAACGGCGGTTCCGCTTGCAGGCGGCATCGCCGAGGTATCAACCTCTACGCTGCCTGCGGGCATCTACACGATCAAGGCGGAGTACTCCGGGGACACGAACTTTCTGGTGATATCCGCCACGCTGACGCAGATCATCAACGACGCCCTATGCGGCACGAACTACTTCGGCGGCGTAAATGTGGGCGATAAGCTGGTTTGCGCCGTGAAGGTGACGGTTCCCGATGGTGGCATGGGGACGAGTATTCGCGTAGTCACAGAGGGAGTAACAGGCCTAGACTTCAACCCCACGACTGCGGCGGATTCGGCGGCTCCCGGCTACTTTGTACTGCCGTCTTCGCTTGCCTGTGATGTGGCGACGGAATATCCGGCAGGCGCGACCTGCCTGGAGATGGTGACATTTGCTCCGACGTATCCCGGCCTGCGCAAAGGCGCAGTGGAACTGCTCGACAGGGTTCAGCCTGGCAGCAGTGGCGGCAGTGAAGATGACTGTATCGACGATGACGGTTTTCCTAAACCGAATTGCACGGACAAAGGAAGCGACCCGGGCGGGAGCAGCGATTTTGCGCCGGGCCCCTATGCTATGTCCTATATCTACGGCGTCGGCATAGCTCCGCAGGCGGTGTTCAATACGCCGCTTAGTTCGCCAACGCAATTGGGGAATGCATTCGGCGCTCCCTGGGGCGTGGCCGTGGATAGCACCGGAAACGTCTATGTGGCGGATTCCCTTGCCTGGGTATACATGATTCCGGCAAGCTGCGTAAACAGTGCCGATCCTTCCATCTGTCCCAACATCACCACGCTGGCCAACGTCAACACTCCGGCTGCCGTAGCGATTGATGGAGCAGGTAATTTCTATACTGCGTCCTACACCGCTACGACGGTACTGGAGTACCCGGCTGTATGTACCACCATTTCCAATCCCACATCGGACTCCAGATGCACCAGCCCGGTCGTGCTGGGCACTAACACCGAAGACAAACAACTATTCCAGTTCCCGGTCAGTGTCGCGGTAGACGGCAGCGGGAACGTCTATGTTGCGGCCCTCAATGCAATTCCCTCCGACACTCCGGCAGCCACTTCGGTATATACGATTCCGGCTGGTTGCACGCAAGACCTCTTTGACGCCGGCCAGTGCGTGATAACGAAGCTGGGAAGCGGGTTCAACGGACCCCGCGGCGTAGCGGTAGATGCCAGCGGAAATGTCTATGTTGCGGATCCGAACAACAATCAGGTAGTAAAGGTTCCGGCCGGATGTACTGCGGACGATATTATCGCTGCGACATGCTCGGAGGTCGTGCTGGGTTCGTCGAGCAGTGGATTTACCTCTCCCTGGAGCGTGGCGGTGGATGCCGCCGGGAACGTGTATGTCGCAGATGTCGGCACGGAGAAGGTCTCCGAAATTCCCGCCGGATGCGTCAACGATGCCGGTTGCGTCATCCAGTTGGCGACCCTGCCTGCGGGATCATCGTCGGCAGATGGCCTGGCTATAGATGCTGCGGGAAACCTCTATGTCACGAATCGCGTGGACAATACGGTAACGCAGATTGTCCGCACAACAACGCCGGGCCTGACCTTCCTGAACACGGAGGTTGGTTCTACAAGTGGAAGCAACACGGTGCCTCCGTATGCTCAGATACAGAACATCGGCACGAGCACTCTAACCTTCAACCCGGCTCTGGCCGCTGGAGCAAATCCGTCCGTTTCCGCTCCGTTTACGCTGGACACGGCTAACAGCACCTGTCTTCAGACAAATCCGAACGGAACGCCGCAGACGCTTGTTTCAAGCGCTGCCTGCACGATTACGGCTACGTTTACTCCGCAGACGGTAGGCCCGTTCAGCGGGACCGCCACGGTGACGGACGACAGCCTGAATAAGACTTCTCCCTATGCCACGCAGCCGATTCCGCTGAATGGCACGGGAGTGCAGACTCCTCCAATCGGCATATCTGTTTCTCCGGAGCCATCGGTCTACGGCGTTGATGCGGTGAGGGTCACGGGGACACTGACCTACGCGGGCACGCCGCCGACCGGCACTATAACAGTCGTGGATTTAACAACCGCAACTACGCTGGGGACGTGCGCGCTGACCAGCGCGGACAACGGGGAGTGCACTTACACCGCCGCCTCAACGATGCTGGCGATTGGTCCGCATGTGATCGAGGTGTACTACACACCCGATTCAGGGTCTCCCTATTATCTGGACTCGGCCACCGCTTCAACCAGCCATACGGTAATCTCTTCTGCAACGGCGGTAACGATTGCTTCCTCGCAGAATCCGTCCACGCTGGGCCAGAGCGTGACATTCACAGAGACGGTGGTGGGCACGGGGCCGACGCCAACGGGAGCGGTAGAGTTTACCGACAGCGTGACGGGAGCGGATATTCCCGGCTGCGAGTCGGTCGCGCTTAGCAGCGTTCTAGCGGGTACGGCTACGGCTACATGTGCGACATCGGGACTTACGCTCGGCATACACGCGATTACGGGCGCGTACATTCCAGATGCGGGATCGGTGTATGATGCGGGATCGGCTACACTCAACCAGATCGTCAACGACGCTGGCTGTAATGGGAATAACTTTGGCTCGGTTCAGGTAAACGACAGCCGCACCTGTACGGTGACGGTTCCGATAGAGACTCAGTTCGCCACCGACGGACTGCATGTTGTGACTCAGGGTGTGGAGTCGCTGGACTATACGAAGGTTGCGACGACCTGCGATCCGAACGTGATCTATGGTCCTAGCGACACCTGTCTGGTAACAGTCAGGTTTGCGCCGAAGGCTCCGGGAATGCGCATGGGCGCGGTGGTGCTGCGCGATGGCGATAAACCCGGAAGCGACGGCGGCGGCACTGACGATTGCTCCGACGACGGCGGCTGGGGAGATTGCGGCTCCGATGGCCCTGGCGGCCCGGGCGGTGACAGCACTCCGTATCCGACAGCCCTGGCCACGGCCTATATCTGGGGCACGGGCGTGGGACCGCTGGCAGCGCTGACGCCGGGCATCATCACGACAGTAGCAGGCGGTGGCACCGGAAGCTGCGGCGGCGCGGAGACGAATTCGATAGGTGATGGCTGTCCTGCGACTAGTGCATCGATGCTTCCCAATGGCACAGTTCTGGATGCTGCAGGGAATCTTTATATTGTGGATGCCAGCAGCAACGTTGTTCGCCGGGTAGCTGCGCCGATGTCAACAGGCACCATCACGACGATAGCAGGTGGTGGTGCAGGGTGTTCAGGTCAGACGGATTCGATTGGCGATGGTTGTCCTGCGACTAGCGCTACGTTGGACGATCCACGCTACTTGGCGGTGGACGGAGCTGGAAATCTCTATATATCTGATAGCAACCACTCGGTTGTCCGTCGCGTGGATGCGTCAACTGGAATTATTACGACGGTAGCGGGTACGCCGGGATCAGGTGGCTATTCGGGTGATGGTGGATCGGCAACCAGTGCTCAATTGCAGCGGCCCACCAGCTTGGCTGTGGACGGAGCTGGAAATCTGTACATCGTGAATTTTGATGATGTTCTCCGCCGCGTAGATGCGTCAACAGGAATCATCACGAAGGTGGCGGGCTGTCGATGCGAATCAGGCGCGGACGGCGACGGAGGGCCAGCACTCAGCGCAATGCTGGTTGCGATCGGCGGTGTAGCCGTGGACGGAGATGGAAATATTTTTCTATCGGATACATTCAATTCCATTATCCGCCGCATCGATGGGTCGACGGGAATCATTGAGACTGTAGCTGGCATATGTCTCCGTTGTAGTGATCCGCATGCAGACCATTGGGGCGATGGCGGGCCAGCAACCAGCGCTAAATTGTCCGGTCCCAGTTCTCTGGCGGTGGATGGGACTGGGAATCTTTATATCCAGGATAGTAACCACGCTGCTGTCCGTCGCGTAGATGCGTCAACAGGAATCATCACGACGATAGCGGGCAGCTATGCGTCGGGAAGTGGCTATTCGGGTGATGGCGGACCGGCAACCGATGCTCAATTGAACTTCCCACAATCAGACTTTGATCCGTCTTATTCGTTGTTCTATGGGAGCGTGGCCGTGGACGCTGCCGGGAATCTATATATCGCAGATGGCGGCAATGGCCGTATCCGCAAGGTGGATGTAAGCCAGTCGGCGGCGACGTTTGCCACGCCGACTCCGGTCGGAGCTACGAACCCGTATACCAACGCTACTCCGCAGGTGGTGACTCTTACCAACATCGGCAACTATGAGTTGACGATGAATAGCCCGTTTGTTTCGGCCAGCAATCCTGAGGTGACTCCCAATACGGGTTCGGCTGACGATGGCATCGGGCCTAGCTTCCCGTGGAACGCGACGGCCACCGGCGCATGTACAACTCCGCTG
>Ga0123357_10004851_pt1 | contig 15939 bp, 15 predicted proteins | sample TergutEmb28metaG_FD_89873 | JGI IMG/M metagenome (GOLD analysis project Ga0123357, IMG submission 89873) | Embiratermes neotenicus P4 segment gut microbial communities from Petit-Saut dam, French Guiana - Emb289 P4 | ecosystem: Host-associated > Arthropoda: Insects > Digestive system > Gut ... | reverse complement strand
TTTGTCGCTTAAAATCTTCAGTGTAATATCTGTTAGCTTTTCCCATGATTTTTTCCTCCACTTTTGTTTTATTTATTTTATCATGGAAAGCTATCACTTGTCCAGTCTATTATAGCCGATTCATGTTTAAAATTCTTGCGCCGCTTTTCGGAAGAGCAAATCATTGCCGCGATATACATTACTCCTATTAAGGCAGAAACTTAAACAAAATGAATAAAATTGTGCTGTCCATAACAGCAGAAAGGAGATTTATCATGAAAAATTTACTTTTAAATCCACAAACAGAAATTAATGGCTATTTAATCTATACTATCCCATATAGTATACTTTCCACTTTTGCAGATTACAAAGATTATTTAATAGAGAATTATTTACAGTGCTTTGGATTTATAAATGATTCAAACTGTATAACATTTGAATATGAAGATGGGATAGGATATAATAATATGTTTTACAATTCGGGTCCGTTAGATATTACTTTTCATTCATATACAATAGGACTTCAAATGAATATTAAGCAATATATAATTTCTGCAATAGATAATAATAATTATGTAGTTATATTTATTGACGAATATTACGTGGAAAGTAGACCTGCATACCAAAATTTTCATCGTCTACATGAAATCATGATCTGGGGTTATGATGATAAAAATTTTAATTACTTAGCGTTTGACCGAAAATTATTTTTTTCATCGTTCCCACAATATCAAATATACGATGCATACAAATTCGGATATGATATAAATATACCAGCTGCAACAAATTGGATTAGTGAAAAAAGTATTATATTAATCAAACCAAAGCTAATTCAAATCCCATACACTTTTTCTATCCAAAGATTTATTAAAAATTTAGAGATATATTTAAAAGGAGAATTCAGCGCATCATATAGTTCATTTATAATTTCGAAAGAAAAATGTTATATAGGAGTATATAATACAAACTTAATTAAATACTGTATCGATAATCCATCCGAAAATGTATGTATTATATATCCAGCAATTCATGCATGGTATGAAAGCAAAAGAAATTTATTGGATAAAATCAAATATTGTTATGAGAAAGTAAATTATAAAAGTAATAAGTTAATTTTAGATTATGAAATAGAAGTAAAAATACGCTCTGAGAAAATACGGTTATCATTCTTAAAATATCAAGAGAGTGGTAACTTAAATAGAGATACAATAAGTTTACTATTAAATGATGTATTTAGTTCGGAATATAATTTAATTAATAATATATATGATGAATTAACAAGATTAATTAAAAAATAATGTTTATTTATAATGAAGAGTAGGGGATGCAATAAATTGATAAGACAAAATTTTCTTAAAGCCATTAAAATAATATTTTGAATACACTCTTAATTATTTTGTTGCAGTAATAGGTAATATTGTGAAAATATTGTTAAATTAAATTGTACTGCAAGTAGGTGAATAAAAATGCTGAAAGATTTATTTAAAAAAGCAAAATATATCTCCATTCCTGCGACAAAAATCCCTATAATCGAAATGGACAATGGCGATAATATTCAGGGCTATATTATATGTTCAAAATGCCAAAAAAGATTTGTAAAATATGAAAATCTCCAAAAAGTCTGCCCATCATGTGGTTATCATCAGAATGAAAATCTTTGAACATCTCCAATGCCGCTGTACACAAACTACCCTTGTAAAAAATTCAGAGTGAGGACTTTTACTTTTTCTCGATTTCTAAATTTATTTTTTTTAATAAATTTTTTGCTTCTTCATTGCGTACAGCGATTAGAAATGGGGTTCATCCGAAAAAATGGATAAAGGACGGTTATTGGGGTGAAAAATAATCAATGAGCAAGCAAAACTTTTGCTCTGAGTAACTTCAATATGGCTCTGCCAAACATGGAACGTTTTATGAGTTTTACCTTATTATTATTGCCCTCGACAAAACCATTGCTCAAATCAGATGTCACAGAGTTTTTCACGGCGGCGTAATCTCTAAGCAATCCGGAAGCAAAAGATTTCAAAGGTTTCATCACACTAAAAGAATATACAGTGATAAAATATCTCAATAATACGACGCTTTTTTCAATGTAAATATTTCTGAAATCCCTGACGCACTGTAAAATGTCGAAAACTCGCGGGTATTTTTTCAGAATATATATAACATCATATAAATCCAATTCTTTATCTGACCATATAATCGAAAATATCATGGCTTGATATATAATGAACATTTATTTTCGGACGTTTATTTATATATCGTCCGGCAGTATTTTTTCTGAAAGTGTAATCTATAGCTTGTTCGGCTACTAATTCCCGGCAATATACCCGTGTCTGCGTGTACTTTCCGTTATATCCGTCAGCCGCGATTCTTGCGTATATATCCTTAATCATCATGTTCTGCCGCAAACAATCTATGATGTCCTCTCGGTAATGCTCAATGTTGAGTTGCCGTCCTATACCACCGTGTGTCGAGCGGCAGAGCTTATATGGGTCACCTTTGGCGTATTTTCGTATTTTTCCATAGCAGAGACCTAACTCGAACGAAACTACAACAGTGAAACTTGGTAAACCCCGTATGTTCCAAAACTTGCAGCAAGATTTGGTAGGGCGTACGTAAGAAAGCTACAACTGATGGAAAGTCAGTTACATATGCGGGGAAAGGGAAGCGAATGCCGACAGAACGAAAGTTCAGAGGAAAGCGAATTTGGCGCTGAATTTGTATAACTCGTCGGATAGGAGCAAACCCGTCCATACGCAAGGTGTTCCGTTCCGAAAGGAAGCAGACTTCCGCTGGTCATCAACACGAAAGAAAGCTTAAAGGGGAAACTTAGAAAGGAGAAATCAGTTGAAAAACGTTGAATAATACGTCGGCGGTTTCTCCACGTACCGATTGGAAATCCATAGAATGGAAGAAAGTCTCAGAATATGTGAAGAAGCTCCGACAGAGAATCTTTCGTGCCGAACAGTCAAGACAACATCGAAAAGTCAGAAAACTCCAGCGATTAATGATGAGAAGCAGAGCGAATCTACTTGAGCATACGCAAAGTAACAGGAAAGCGCAGTTATTCATATCTTGCAAGATAAACGCCTAAACTATCTGTGACAGAATTATCCACGACGCATATACCGTTTTTCTTGACGGTGCTGGCATGAGAAAAGAAAAAGGCATAAATTCCAAAGATAAGTAATCCTGACGCTGGTTACTTTAAATTTTCAGTGTTCTACTGAATAGCTTGAGTTTTTCGCAATCTATTTTCCAGAGGTGACGATATGCCAGTAAATAAATGGACGATATCATAACTCCCGTTACAATATCGTCACCTCTGCCAAAATCTCATACGACGCTCGGTTTGCGCTCCCGCATTGACCTATCCTCCGTATGAGCAAAAGCATTTTTATTGTAACACATATTTTCAATTTTTTCAATGTACAGTTTCGGCGCGGCATTCGTCCAGTCTGCTCCGCACCAAGTGACCAGTGCGCGGCGTTCACCCTGTTCACCGCCGCCGCTATATGCATAAAAGCTATTTTATTCGCCATTTTCCCGTCTCTCTTTGAATTTCAACTTTCTTAAAGTCCTCACCGTGAGGAACTATTCCAACCGATAATTTAAGCAAAGTCGAGAAAATGGCGGTGCGCCCAAAATTCCAAGGTTTAATCAAAAACTAACATACTTCTTATCCTATTATAAGGAATTTATTTTATTAAAGCGCCTGCGGGCGCAGAAAAACTAAAAGACAACCCCGCCTCAAAGCTGTTGAAAATGTGGAAAAGTCCACAAAATAAACTTACTTTTTTACGTCAAATTCGACTTTACCACAATTCCAACAACTTTTCGTCTCCTACGCAATTTATCCGCTAACGCGGTTTTACCCTAAATTTGAAGATTTTTTATCACAATAATAATTTAAAAAATTTTTTCTTCTTTTTAAGTTAATAATATTGAAGAACTAACGACCCCCGAGAAGCCCTAACTAAATTTTACAGGACTGTCCCCCTATACAATAGTAGGGTTTAATTTTTTGCACAACATTTTTATCAGCATTTTATCTGGACTTTTTTTATCTGTTTCAGAATGTCATTATTTGAATCTGGACTTTTTTTATGCATATTTGTTATCTCTTTTATATTTTCCCAGGCTTCCCGTATCGCATTTGTTATGCTCTCCGTAATTTTATTCGTGTTCCTTCGTACCTCTATTATTTTCTTCGCGGCGCACTTCATTAAGCCCTGCGCAATTATGACAGTTCTGTCGCTGTAATATGTGCGGCGTGATATATTTAACGCCTCGCAGATTTCTTTTTCTTTTTTGCCACTGTTTAACATATCTGCGATTTTTTCTCGGCGTTCTTGTATCGCTTCTTTTTTTGTCTTTTCTCCGGATTTTTCCAAGCGTTTTTCGTATGATTTTCTGTTCTTGATTTGCATTCGTTCTTTTTTCGTCAGCTTGTTGAGATACTTCAGATTTTTCATCTCGTCGTCGGTTATACCCAGTAGCTCTATTATGTTTTTCTTTGAATATCGGTATGTATTCCCGCGTTTTATTATATCTTCCGCGCTCTGCGTATGGGAACGCACATAACTGTCTGAAAACGGCTTATCGAATTTAGCGTTTAGTTCAAGTGTTTTCCGCAATGTTAATCCGTAATCGTGCGTCGTCTCGCACAGCCACAGGCGATTCAGGAACAGGCATAATTCGCGTCTACAATCCTCACCACGGCGCAAGACTGTTATAAGCTTCTCTATATCCCTGAGCCAGTAATCAAGGAACGTATTGCCCTCGTAGGGCTTCTTATTGCAGTTACTTGATATAAAATCCCCCGTTGCTGAAAAATCATTGAAATCGGGCAGTTCCAACCTTTTTTCATGCGCTATCTTCGTTGCATATTTCCGCTGGTTCTCCGTCGCACTTTTATCACTTCTGAATCTGCGCTGAGCATATCTCCCTATAAATTCAAACGTTTCGTCGAAATTTGCGAAATTCGGCAACGTTAAATCTTGTTCCTGCGAAATCTCTGTTGCGCACTCTATTTGTCTCGGCGTAGCTTCTCCCCAATGTTGCTTTTTCGATTTTTCCTTGTTTTTGCCAATGTTAATACCATACTCTTTAGCTATTTCATAAAGTGTATATTGTACGTCATCAAAATCCATAATTTCAACTATGTTTCCAGTCCCAGCGTGAACAGTTCCCGGCACTCTTAATATACGCGCCGCGTCGATTGCTGTTTTGTCTGCTCCGAAAACACTTAATTTGTCACACAAATAGCTTTGTATTTTTTTCCATGTTGGCAGAGCGTTTCTGTCGTCGCCTTTATATATCTTCCATATTAGATATAACCCGCGTCCGCTTTTTATTATAAACGTCGGGCATGGAATAATTCTGTCGAAGTAATCCATTTTAAGCGTGAAAATCACTTGTTCCGGCGTTAAATTTAACTTATAGCAATCTATATCTGTATATAATGCGTTCAGACACTTGATATTCTCGATTTTTCTCGATTTGCCGGTTTTGAAACTGTTCATTGCTGTATATACTTCCGGCACATCTTTATATGTATTCTTGCTGATTAATTTATTGAACTTTAATAATTTCTGCGATTTTCCGCTCGGCAAAAATCTAAAATCGGCGATAAATCCGTCTGTTTCGTCGTACATGTATTCTAAATAGTCTTTGTATGTTTTAAAATCGCATTTTAACTGATATTTTGTTTTTCCCCATTCTCCAAACAGATTTATCGCCCCCTTTTCCATAATTTTATTGTCTATTAAAGAAGTCCTCACGGTGAGGTGTTAATGCCGAGCGAATTTGACTGGAAAACGCCGAGCAAGAATGACCCAAAGTCGCCGAATAACATTTCCTAAATTTTTTTGAAACGGCATAACAAGGGCGTACACGCCCTTGAGCAAGGCAAATAAGGTAAAAATACCGTTTGCGTTACTCACGCGCATAGCATACCGAATATCATTTGTATAACGTCCACCGACTGGCACTACACAGAAAAACATCGAAATAGCTTGATTTTTGTACCCTTTGCGCTGTCACGTGGACATGTATGCCGAACGGGTCTGTACCCATGAGTGGCTGTTTGCTATAGCTCGGACAATCTCTTTGGGGGCGGCTTGATAAAAATAAACGCCATATTTGGATTCAAGCGAACGACTTAAATGACTGAACCGTTCAACTACATAATTCCACCATTTCTTGATTCTTTGCCCTGTCGTTTGGTGAAAAACACCAGTGTGTTTTTCTTTTGAATCTTGTGTCCCGCTAACCGTCTGTTCTATTGTTTGTGTGCAGTGGCGTTTATACGGCACAAGCAAATCCGGTAATTCATGGTGTATTTTCTTACACTTCACGCATTTTAGCCTGCGTATTACGATTATTTGTTGCTTGCCGTCTGTTCCTATGACTTTTCGGTTACGGCTGCCAATCACTTGGATTTCTGATGCACAGAGTGGACATACCGAAGATTCTTCCGTGCGAATATATATTTTGCCATTCTTTTCTTCTTGGCGGTACTGAGTTATGATTATCATTCTATTTCTCCCTGCTAAATTTTGATTTCCGATTATTATATCAGAATTTTTTCAGCACGGCAAGTCTGTTATTTCCATTCGCGCTGTTTCGGGAAGTGTCTTTCGGCTGTTTCCGGTCATTTAAACTCGGCTGTTTCTGCCAATAGCTCGTCGGCATTAACAGTGAGGACTTCTTATCTAATCCCCATTTTTATTTTTCTTATTTAAAATTTTTTTATGTCCTCACCGTGAGGACTTCTTTTATTTTATACAAAATACCTCCAATGTACATAAAAATAAAAAAGTCGTGTTACCGCCACAAAAAACGATATACAAAACTTTCATTCATTATTTACTTTGATTTATCAAATCCTATTGACAAAACCTTTTATATGTGATAAAATATAATTGACAAATGAAAGTCGAGAAATTCGAAATCACTTTAAGGTTTGCCTTATGGCATTTGCTTGGCAAATTAAGTTATGAAATTGTTTATTGTGGTAAATTAATAATATCATAATTTGAAAAATTTGTCAAGATATTTTTAAACAGATAGTAAAAAAACACCTTTCGAAGGTGTTTTTTTATTCAATAAAATAAAAGTCCTCACCGTGAGGACTTTTTTCTTTGCTTATTTTTCATTGTTTTCAATATTTAAAGCCATTAACTTCATAAGTTGTCCTACATATTGGGAACTACATCCCATTTCTTTTGCGATTTCCTGATAAGTTTTCCCGGTTTTATATAAACTCAATACTTGTTTCTGTTGTTCGTTCTCCGGCAATAATTTATCTATTATTAAATAATATTTACCTTTACTTCTTATAACATCACGTTTTAAACAACCGCAGCCTCGCACATTACCCCCTATTAAATGATTAATCTTAACTACTATTTCTTTACCGCATTCACATTGACATTTCCATAAAGGTTGATTTTTATTCATTCCTACTCTTTCTAAAGCTGTTAATTTCCCAAACTTCTGACCTGTAAGATCTTTTTTATTTTTAGCGCATTGAACGCATGTACCTCTCTTGATTTCAGAAATTCCTCTAAGGCTTATTGCACCACATTCGCATTGACATTTCCAAATAATATTGCCGTGTTTTCTTTCATCTGTTTTTTCTATAACTGTTAATTTCCCAAATTTTTGACCTGTAAAATCAGTATATTTGACATTTGAATCGTGCTTCCTCATTTTAGAATATGCCATAGCTTCATTAATAACTTGTTTGACCAAACCGTCAGACTTAAAGGGCAATGCTTTTTCTTGAATAACCAAGCGCACAAATATATCAAAAGCTATTGAAGGTCTTACCCCAAGCTGTTCTAAAATCGTAAGGAATTGTTGTTTTACTTCACTATTCATTCGAACGTGCATATCATCATTAAGTTTATATTTTGCATTATCCATTTCATCCCAACTTTCATTATATTTGACATCATAAAAAAGTCCTCACGGTGAGGACTTTTTCCTCTATTATATAATTATATCACATTTGGATGTTACATTCAATTACATTTTATTACATCTTTATTTTTTATAAATATCGCAAAAATCTCCTATCACTCATCTCACTTATGACATTTACCGCATTTTATTGGCGTTTTGAGATTTTTTGAGGTGATACGAGTGATATGTAACAGATTATATTTATTTCTACCGACCGAAAAAAGAGTTTGTCTGCCGTCACTCGTATCACCTGTGTAAATTCTCAGACAGTAGATAAAATGGTATAAATGATGTCGGTGATACGAGTGACGGCAATATTGACGTATATTTATTTTTTATGCGAAGTCTACGCCCAGAACTTCGTTTCCGCGTTTGCCGTCGCGCCGTATGTCATACCTGCGCCGTAATTCGCGTATAAAGTCCTTGATATTAAGCGGACGGTAACCATTCTCTTTTGACCATGCTGAATATTTTTTGTATATCGCTGATGTCTGTATGCGTTTTCCGTCCGATTCTATAAGAGTTTCACTCAGAAAATCGCCGGTGGTGTCGCTCTCTAACCTGTAGTTCACGATAGCCTGCTCAACTCTTGATGGTACTACAAGTCCATCAGCAGTCAACAGCCGGTAGCCCTCTATTAGCCAATTCAGGATGCCACTTACTCCGGACCGGGTCGCCATGCTCGTCAAGCTGAATCGCCCGCGGCCATTTTTTACTGTGGCTCACCTGATGAATAACCTCTTTCAGTTTCCCAGCAATCTCAGGATTTTTATTGTTCTTTTTGAAATAGACTTCCTTTTCGACAACCGGAATATATACAACGTGCAGATGATAATGATATACGTCATGCCCAAGCTGTTCTGAGACAGAAACATTTCTTTCATCGGCATGCATCACGGCGGACAGAATATATTTCTCGTCGCCGATTTCTTTCACCGCCAGACGGTACGCTTCCTCGTAAAACTTTTTGGCGTACTCATACCCGCCGCGAAGTTCGAAATATTCTGTGTTCACATCGAAGATAAACTCGTCAACAATATGCGCGTCCGGCTTCAATCCCCGCGTACTTATAACTCCGTCGGCGAGAAGTTTATCGAAAGTCTGCTCGTATGTCCCGTCGCACTTCTTGAAATAGATATTTAATTCGGCGCGCTCGGAAACAATATCCGCATTGAAATAGTTTTCATTTTTGCGTTCGTTATGTCGTTCTCTAACGTTAAGCGAACCTCTGCGGTACGCTTCGTTACGGACCACGGTTCTGTTTGTTTTTACTATAAATACCAGCTCCTTATTTGACTAAAATTTTTACAAAATAACGTTGAATGCCCCGCCAATATTGTGCTATACTTTCTATAGTGAAAAACTGAAAATACAGCAAGCGGCGGGGGTTATGCACATACTTTATGAAAGTATGTGACCCACTCTGACACTTTCCGGCGGTGCCGGCAAAGTGTCGCGTGGGCACTCCCGCGGAGGACTACGGTTTCTGCGGAAACAGCGCGCGTACATCGGCAAAATATGCGACGCCTGCCAGCGTCGCATATTTGCCTCGTCCGTGCAGAACAGTGCCGCTTTCGCGAGCATAGCTCGCGTGTACGCCACTGTTCCGGTTGCGGCGTGTACGCCGCTTTTGGTACAATAGAATTGCGCCGAACAATAATCCATGTGGAAACTCCTTTCTTATTTTTACGGCTTTTTAGACATGGTTCGCCGTACCTATTATGATAGCATATTTTTTTACCTCGTGCCGTATATCTCATAACTGATAATTTTATTTTTTTTCGGCAATTTTTTCATATATGAAAAAAATAAATCCGCATACTTTTCTGCGGATTGTTTATATAAAAAGATTTTAAAATAAAGGATAATGAAATTTATGAAACTTGAAATTCAAGAAAAACTTCGCGACTTGCGCGAAGAGAAAAAGCTCATACTCGAAAAACTTTCCGAAGCTACAAAAATATCCGTTCCCACCCTGCAGAGGATGGAAAACAACGACGACTACCACGCAAGCTATCAGGACATAAAAACGCTTGCGGATTTCTATGAAGTGTCAACAGATTATCTCGTAGGTAAAACTGAGAGCAGAGAGTATGGAACAGCGAGAATCGACGAGTTAAATTTAACGAATGATGCTATAGACGTTTTGAAAAGCGGCAAGCTGAATAATTATTTAGTCAGTGAATTATTATCTCATCCGGATTTTCAACAGCTCCTGACCGCCATTGAAATATATATCGATAGAAAAGTGTTACCGCAGATGAGTACAGTGAACGCGATGTATAAGTTCGCAGAGAAAACAATAACCGAAAATTTCAAAGTTTCAAGCCGGGACGAAGTGATTGCTTTCCTGAAACAATCCGTTGTCGATGAAGATGAATATCTGCTCTATCGTGTTTCCGAACGCTTCAATATTATTATGAAAAGTTTGTTTGACAAGCACGAGAAAAATGCGCCGCCCGTTGAAAATCCAATTGTTTCTCAGTTCGAAAAAGACATACAATATTATCTCGACAATAAAGATAACCCGGTGCGAGCAAAACTTACGATTCTCGCACGTCAGATAGGTTTGAATTTTAAAAATTTATCCGACGAACAGATTGTCATTTTGATGAAGGCTCTCGAAACGTCTGATTTATATAAAAAGGCTACAAGAAGAAAATAATGTGGAATAATCAAGTATATTTTCATTTTATTTCACAAACTTTCACTTAAATCCAGTGAAAGTTTGTGAAGAATCATTTTGCGGGATTATAAATTTATATTCAAACAAGTCAAGCTAAAATATAGTTTCCATAATCGTTTTTTTCAATCAGACCAGCATTTAACATTTCTTTTATTATCGTATATGCCCTCGTCTGCCCTATATTTAAAATCGTCTGTACAGTTTTGTTTGTTATATTATCATGAGATTTCAAATAGTCTGTTACCTGTTTATATTGCGGACCGATTTTATTTTTTTGGCTGCCATCGGTATGGGAAATATAATTTATATTCGGCAGGATTAAAACGAATGTCGCATTCGTAACCGTTATATCGGGTTTTATCGGCAGATGTTCGTAATACTGCATAATCTTCCTTATTCCTGTGCCGTAAGCCTCAATATATTTTAACCTGTGAAAAACATTTGCGAGTTTTTCATTTCTCGGCTGTGAAATCCCCGAATATAAATCTTCTTTTATAAGCCCTGGAACCAAACCGCCGAGCGACACAAATTCTATTTTATCGTCATATATATTTACAATAATACTGCCTGAAAAAGAATAGTCTCTGTGTATGACTGCGTTTAACATAGCTTCCCTGATTGCTTCTTCAGGGTAATCGTACTGTTCAATGCGGTTGAGTCCTGAAATTTTAGCAGATACATTATTGGCTAAGTTCAGAAAATCAAAAGCGGAATGTAATTGGCGGATTAACGATCCATCTATTTCTTTGCGAGTTTTGAACTCAAATTTCGTCAATCCATTGAATACCGCAAATTTGATTGTGTGCGTGCATTGATCTGACAAAAGTACGCCCAAATTTGTATATAATCCGTCCGGGTTTACTATTCCAAGCGTTCTTTGTTGATTAGTGCCGAAATCTATTTCTTTTTCCTTAAATTCTTCAGATAAATCATTGAATGTCAAATCCTGCGAAAGACTTCTGGCTGTTTCAAATCTATCGCCGTCCGTTAATTTTATCATCTGGCGTATTTGTTCGAAACTCGCCGGAACGCTTGAAGCGCCCTGACGAACATAAACTCCTGCTGGTCGTAATCCTTTATCCGCAAGGTAATACGGCTTATTGGTTCCTTCTTTTATTGTGATTTTTATTTCGCTTGAAACGTCATAGCTTATGAACATTGTGATGTCGGGCAGAATCGAATCCCGTATGCTGTTGGTTATTTGAGATAAAGTCTCGTCAACATTCAATAGGTTGCGGGGACTTCCGTCATCATCTCTGCCAACATAAATCATTCCGCCGTCTGTATTTGCGAATGCTATGATTTCTTTTTTTATATCGGCAGTATATCCTTGTTTAAATTCGGTATTATTATCCTCTAACATATTTTTCACCTCTATTTCATTTTTACACTATAATATCACAAGTTATCTGTTTTGTCAAGTGTAAAAGTGGTATACATCGCAAATTAGAACGGGGTTCTGATTTGCACCCCGAAAGTGTAAACAGAACCCCAGTCATTGGCTCTGCCAATGAGATGTTTCAGCGCGGGTAGAACCCCGCTATTCCTGCCATCTAAATTCCTCACGTCGAATTTGCATTTTTATCGCTTCAAAATAGATTTTACATAGGGATTTTAGAAAGGGCAGGAATAGATGTATGACACATCTTGCTGGCAAAGCCAGCAACCGTAGGTTTTACGCCACTTTTCGGCTAAAAAAGCTGTATGACAAATTTGATTTTCATCAGATATTTGTCATACAAACGTCTAAAAATCACCGTTTATTGCTGATTTTACGCCAAAATTTATGTATGACAAGTTTAGATTAGTGCCCCAGTTAATTCAATTTATATATCAAAAAAAGTGTTTTTTCTGCATTTCTTATATTTAACTAAATTACTATACACAGAATGCCGCATACAGAGGAATAGATTTTATATTGTTTTCGAATCCAAAGTTTCTCGATGAGATGCGTATAGAGTAGGACGGCTTGTATTTTTCTACAAATATATTCAAACTCTTTGATTTTGTGCGTATCCCTGTTTTTACTTCAATCGGGATTATATCATTACCTTTTTGAATTATGAAATCCAACTCCGCAATCCCGTCATTGCTCCAGTAATATAATCCGTAATTATTAGCAGTCAAAGATTGTGCAACATAGTTTTCGGTAATTGCTCCGAGGAACGTATTTTCTGTTTCACCCGCCGCAATGACTGTCTGCTGTGAAATGCCGCTTATCATTGTCAGTAATCCGACATCGCCCATATACAACTTAAAACTCGACAGGTCGTTGTGTTGCATTGGAAGCTATAAAACAATATAAAAAAACGAATTAACGCAACACAATTTATAAAAATCACTATAATTTTTAATACAACACAATTTATTTTCAGGAATAACATTAATAAAAAGCGAAAACGGTTTCTTTAATATGCCGAATTTTCGTTTTATTTGGATAAAAATTCCTTAACGTACGTTTTCCGCGTTTTGTTGGTTGCACCCCTACAATATAAATACAGCGATTTTGATGTATTTTTTCAAAAAGCAAGACAGAAAAATTTGAATTAGAAACAGCTATAAGCAGAGCTAAGGAATTAAACTTGAAACTATAAAGGGAGGCGGAAAATATGCCATTTGAAAAACTTGACCCGATAGCGGAAGCAATAGAGCTTCAGGAAATGTTTAACGATGACCCTGAAACAAAAGAAATGTTTCGGCAGTATGAATTAGAGCATAGAGAAGCCGCGATAGTACAACAAGAAGAGCTGGAATTACGCAACAGACTTGTTGAAATGCGCAAATCAAAAAATATCACTCAACGAGGGACCAATTCACGAAACGGAAATAAAAGCACGTTAAGAGAATTTGAGAACCCTAACTAATGCTTAATTCAACATGTTTTTAAAATCAATCAGCCTTATATTTTGTCTTGCGTTTTTAGTATGTTCTACTGATTGCAGAAAATCCTCCATATAGCCTGACTTTGAAAAAATAAAATAATATTTTTCCCTGTAACCGAATATCATACTTTTTTCAATTAAATTGTTAAGAATATTTTTCGCTACAGGCTCATTCCACCATTTGCATTCGCAAAAAACGGCTCGCGTATCATCGTAAGCGATTATGTCTATTTCCTGCTCACTTTTTTTGATAGGGTTCGCACCCCACCATCTGCCTGCTTCTCGGAAATAAAACGGCAGCCGTTCGGCTATATTTTCTCTCCACATATACTGCTTGCATATTTCCTCAAATACTTCTCCCATGTAATGCGGAATATGCTGTTCTATATTTTCGTATGCTTTTGCTCCGGCGCCGGAGTTAATCAAGGATGCGTTTGTCGGCACAAACCTATACCAGAATCGGAACATATTATCTTCAAGTCTGTAAATTGTCCTTTTTGATTTTTCATCGAGTACTGGGCGTTCTTTTTTTACGATACCGAGAGATATAAGCGAAGCCAAATATTTGCTGCATACCGCCGTATTCAAACCTATTTTCGTAGAAATTTCATTAAGGCGCGAACTGCCTGTTGCAATCGCAGTGATTATTTCGTTGTATGTCTGCGGTTCCCGTAATTCTTGTTTCAGCAGATTCGATGGTTCTTCATATAAATATGACGACGGTTCAAAAAAGTTATTTATTATATTCTCTCTAAGCGTTTTTTTGTCGTCTATACGCGCCAAATACTGCGGTATGCCGCCTGTGATGCCATATATTACGGCATTGTCGTAAGGGTTATAATTCTGATAAAAACGCAGTGATTCAAAAAAGGTAAACGGCTGGATTTTGAACTGAGCGGTTCTTCTGCCGTATAAAGGGCTTTGATACCCTAAAACTTGGTTTTCCATAAATGACATAGACGAACCGCAGAGTATCATCAATAATTTTGTGTTTTTCAACCGCATATCAATTTGAGCCTGTATTATAGACGATATTCCTTGAACTGAGTTTGCAAGGTAAGGGTATTCGTCAATCACAAGTATAATACGTTCGTTCGCAGCTAAATCCCCAACCATCGCAAAAGCGTCCGCGAAATTCGCAAAACTCGGCGGATTATTGACATTTTCTATTGCGACAGACAAGATGCCTCTGCTTAAATTTTCAAGATTGATGCGTTCTCTCGTTTCGAGTGACAGAAAATAAATAGATTTTTTATCTTTTATAAACTCCTGAATTAATGTTGTTTTTCCGACGCGCCTGCGTCCGTATATAATTACGCATTCAAATTTATCTCCGCTATATAATTCATTCAGTTTTTTTAATTCGCGTTCTCTTCCAATAAACATACTTATACCTCACTATAATATAAATTACTAACTTATATTATAGTATAACATGAAATAATATATTTGTCAAGAATAATAAATAATGCGTATGTATGATTTATTAGAATAAGAATTAAATAATACTCAAACGTTAAAAAATTGATTTGAATATTGCCAAACTCCCCATTAATGGGGAGTTTGGCAATATTGTCATGATTTCCAATTAAGTAAACCCAAGGTATATATTGTTATTCAAAACACATTATGATGCACAATAAGTCATACAATAAAATACACAATTAGCTGTTGACAAACGATTTATAGTATGCTATAATTATAAAAACAAATCAAGGAAAGAGAGAAAAAAATGAAAGCTGAAATTGTTGTCGTCACAAATCAGAAAGGCGGAGTGGGTAAAAGTACAACTGCTGAAGCATTAGCGGAAGGTCTTTTTATAGCAGGTTATAAAACTCTTTTAATTGACCTTGACGCGCAAGGCAGCATATCTCTGTCTGCAAAAGCAGAAGTAAATAAACTAAGTGCTTATGAACTTTTGTTAGATGATAAAATTACTGCACATGATGTTACACAATATCGCACACATAGGGCTGATATAATTCCAGCCGGAAGAAATCTTATAAAGATGGATATTGAATTATCAGCTAAATCAAAAGAATATAGGCTGAAAGAGAAAATTGCCCCGATTATATCAAAATACAATTATATTATTATAGATACGCCGCCCGCGTTGGGAATACTTACCGTGAATGCCCTGACAGCGGCAAACAGCCTTATAATACCTGCCCAAGCCGATTTATACAGCTTGCAGGGAATCGGGCAGTTGTATGATACGATAAGAACGGTTACAACATATACAAATCCAAACTTAACTTTAAGGGGCATATTATTAACGAGGCATAATGCCCGCAGTATATTAAGTCGCGACATGGCAGATACCGCTAAAAATACAGCTTCTGAAATTGGAACTTTTGTATATGATGGCGTCATCCGCGAATGCATTGCTATACGCGAAGCGCAAGCCAGTCAGAAAAC
>Ga0123357_10004849_pt1 | contig 15943 bp, 18 predicted proteins | sample TergutEmb28metaG_FD_89873 | JGI IMG/M metagenome (GOLD analysis project Ga0123357, IMG submission 89873) | Embiratermes neotenicus P4 segment gut microbial communities from Petit-Saut dam, French Guiana - Emb289 P4 | ecosystem: Host-associated > Arthropoda: Insects > Digestive system > Gut ... | reverse complement strand
CTGCTGTTCCCGATTCGTCCACCAAAACCGATAAGAACAAGCAAAGCGAGTCAGAAAAGAACGCGGTCGTATTACAGCCCAAATTGGTTTTAGCCTCCGATGTTAAAAAGAAAGCAGTGCGATGGCTGTGGAACAATAAAATCTTGCGCGGTGCGCTTTCACTCATCACCGGTTTGGGCGGGGTAACCAAGACCTACTGGACGGTGTACCTTGCTTCTTGCATCACCACCGGCAGGGATTGGGCAGACGGGAGTCCTTGTGAACTCGGCTCGGTGCTGTTCTTCTATGGCGAGGAAGGGATTGCCGACGTGTACATGGAAAGGTTCGAAGCGAACGGAGTTGATCGGTCGAAAGTCGTTTTTTGGGATGGAATGGTTGACGAAAACGACGAGCGTTCCGAAACTGACATATCGCTGAAGATGATAGGCGAGATTGAAAACGCCATCAAAGCCACCGCCGAGAAAACCGGTGTTCCTGTTCAGGCAGTCGTCGTTGATCCAATCAGCAATTTCTGGGGCGGCATAAACGAGAACTCCAATGCCGATGTTCGGTCGGTCTTGAAGCGGTTACAACGTCTTGCCGACAAAACAAACGTTGCATTCGTTTTAATACAACACACGGGCAAGAGTAGCAAGTCGCATGCCCAGCAAAAAGTCTTGGGATCAACCGGAATCGTTGCCGCCTGCCGAACCGTGTGGGGCGTTTTTGCCGATCCTGATGACAAGGATGTACGGATTTTTGCTCCGGTAAAAGTGAACGTGGGTCATAAACACTCCGCCGTTTCCTACCGAATCACTTCCGGTGGTCGGGTCGAAATCATTGACGGCAGCATCTCCGATTTGACGGCGGACGATATTGAGTCCGCCCAGCAAGCGGCACGGCGGGAAGCACGAAACCGGAAACCAAGCAAACGTGATGAATGTGCCTTGTGGCTATGGTCAGCACTAATGGACGGCGAAAAACCTGTGAAAACAATCTACGAATTAGGAAAAGATATGGGATATTCCGAGCCGACCATCGATAGGGCAAAAACCGAACTGGAAATCGAATCGCGGCGAGTTGGCTTCGGCAAAGAGGGGCATATCGTCTGGAAATTACCCTGTTCCGTTGAGTGTTAAAAGAGCAATTCCCGCTAACGCTTGAAAATAAGTCACATGCCTCATAGAGCATCAACACAAGATTCCCGCAAACACTGGAAAATCAAGGGTCTGACCCATAGAGCATCAACTCAACCTGAAAAATCCCCATAGAGCATCAACTTGAAATTCCCGGAAATGCTACAAAAACAGGGACTTCACCCATAGAGCATCAACTTTCCGAACACATGCGTAAGTTGATGCTCTATGGGGGAGTTCACATCAGATAGTTTTCCCATGAATCGTTTCTATTGTTTGAAAATCACGCTGAAAGATGTACATCGTCCTGTTTGGCGGCGGTTCGTTGTTCCCGCCAACATCCGCCTTGACGAACTTCATGGTGTACTTCAAACAGTTATGGGTTGGGCTAACGGACACATGCATGCTTTTGAAGTCGGCAATGCACGCAGACGCGGAGAAAGTTACAAAGCAGCCGAATGGATCGATGACGACTGGGACGATTCACTGCCGGAAGAGAAATACACACTCAAATCGCTCCTTTCGGAAAAAGGTGCGAAAATCACATACCTTTACGATTTCGGCGATAATTGGGAACATGAAATTCTTCTGGAAAACCCAAATTACGACGATCCCAGCCAACCGGCACCGATTTTTTGTATCAAAGGAGTGGGAGCCTGTCCGCCTGAAGATTGCGGTGGTATTGGCGGTTTTGAGGATTTTTGCGAGGCAATCGCAGACCCAAAGCATCCAGAATATGCAGAACTCAAAGAGTGGTATGACGGCAAGTACGATCCCGAACATTTCGACCTTGATGGTGTAAACGATGGACTCGGTGTCGAACGCCCATCGACTCCAACGAAAAAAGTGAAGAAAAAGGCAACGACAAGGAGACAGTGAAGTAAAAGTTGACAGATCCAACTGATCGGGGTAAAACCCGCACTGCTCTTTTCAGTTGCCGTATACAATTTTTCACAACTCCTCCACCGTCCGTTTGAATCCGCTGTCGGGACGAACCATCTGGTCAAGAGCCAATTTGCCCGATTGGTACAACGCAAATCTCGTTTTGCCCAGCCATTCCCGCTGAAAAGATACCGATTGCGTCTTCAAATAATCTGCAAATGTCATGTCCCCCTTCACTTGCCGATAGGGGGACTTGCCCGTTTTGTGCCGACATTCTTCCATCGCTGCATACCGCAACTTCCGGCGATACTCATGAGACAGTTCATTATAATTTTTCTTGGCATTGGGGTTTGCCTCATACTTTGTCTTTGCCAGCAGATCAAAATTCTCTGCTTCGGCTGGACGTGAATTGCCATCAGCATCAATGCCGTCGCCGAGGTCGATGTACGGAATGAGAACGCACCGGCAATTCGGATGCGCGGGCGGCACTTTGACTTCGTACAATTTATCCTGAGACCATATCCTGCCATCGTATGAACCGCAAATGATACACGTCCGGTGGTCAAGCGTGGCAAGCCACTGCACTCCATCAATCCCATCGGCATTTGCCCGATATATTTCGAGCCGACTCTGATTCGCCACCGCATTGATCGTCGTTCTTGCCAGAATCTCCGCCGACAGACGGTTCGTTTTCAAGACACCGGGTTTGAATCCTTCTGTCCCGCGTATCGTCTGCATAACAGAATTGAGCGTCATGCCTTCCACGATGCCCTTCTGAACGCTATGGAAAATACGGGACGAAATTTTGTATTCCAAGTCGCCGAACCACTGCTGAATCGTCTTGCCGTCCACAAACGGCTTATAATCGAGCATGTTTTTGATTTCCCTGTCGGTCAGTTCAGTCTTGAAAGACTTGCGGCGGATATTCCGCTCATTCATCAGTGCGGATTGAATTTCGTTCGCTGCGTGTTGACCTGCAATAGATACCAAGCCTCTCGCTTGTCCTTGCAAAATCGTGAGTGCGTCCTGAACGCCCCGATGCTCGATGTTTTCGATCTGCTGACGAATAGACTCCAATTTTTCAAAGACAACCTTCGGCGGTTGCTTGTTTCCCAGAATCCATTCCCGCACAGTACGCAGTTCCGTCTGGAGCATTGCCAACAGTGCTTCGTCTTGCTCACCGATGGCATCGGAAAGCAACTCGGCAACGGCATTGGCAACGCCCTGCACTTGGGAATGGAAAGTCCAAATGCTATTTTGGTCAACGGGTTTCTGTGTCATCGTTCGTTTTTGAGACGGCAGACGGCGTACCACCTTCGGTGGAGACGGCAGATTGCAGACGGCAGACGGCAGCAGAGATTGAACTTCCGCTTGCGTCTGCTGCAAACTGCGGTCTGCTGTCTTACTCCTCTTCCTTCTGCAATTCGTTGGTCTCCCAATCGGTCAGTGTGCTTGGGTACAATTTTTGGACGATGCCATACAAATTTCGTTTCGACAGGAACGGTTGCCCCGTACTCATGTTCGCCCCCATCAGCGACACGAACTCTTGAATCGTTCCCTGACTCGCCATATAAGACGTATCAACTTCGTAAGAAATGTTCTCACCGGCTTCTTCCCAAGACATTCCCGACCACTTAGCGGCAAAGCAGAGTTGTTCCTCGATGGCATGCGCTCCCGTCCGGTCAATCGCACCGATGGTCGCCGTCCCCGCCGCTGTCCGAAGCGTAATCGCCGTCCCGGACGTGTTCGCTCCCACTGATTCAAGCATTCCGAAAATTGTCCGGCGCATCGCTCGTTCCCGGATCGATTCCGCACTGCGCCCCATTTCCGCAAGACCGCCCGCATTCGTTTCCAACATCCTCACGTCTGCTTTCAGATTCTCGACCGCTCCCATGATTGTCATGACTCCGCCGAGTGTGGCGTTCTCTGGTATCTTGGCATTGAGGGCAACCAGTGTCGGCGTGGCATGATTGACCATCGCCTGCTTGTGCAACGAGTCGGCATTGTAGGCGTTGATCGTCGAGTGTGCCATGTCCAAAAACGGCGGTTCCTGCCATTTGTCAATTCCAAGCCGGTCAACGTTGCAAACGGTAAACGGAATGAAATTGAGCATGCTCGCATTGAACGTTGGATAACGAACCTTCACATTCGGACTCGCCGACTTTTCCGGCTCTCCGAGGTCAAAGGTTTGCCAAAGCCCATCGACATCATCACCATCCAACTCCGCACTGTAATACCGCTCTTGATTGTCCACCCCAAGAATACGAAACCGGCATCCTCGATCCCATTTCTTTGCCTTGGGGTTAAAGACCGGCTTCGATTCATCCAGTTTGACCCATTGGAGTCGTCGCTTACCGTCGAGGGACGAGATATGGGTATCACCGTCAATGATTTGGTAGCATGTGTATTCCTTGATGATAAACTGCGGATACAATCCATTCGAGTCGGTCAGAACATCAAGCCAAAGCCCGTACCGCCCGAAGAGCGTTTGGGCATGATTGAGCCGTGCCTTCAAGCCAACCAATCGGTCATCATCCTCATTGCCCCAAACATCGATGTCTCGCACTGCTTGATCGACATTCCCGAACTCAACCTTTGCCGGTATCTTGCCCATGACACCGACCATCGACATAATCGCCGCCTTGAAGATATTATCATAGTCCGCCGCCCAGCATCGCAAAGTATATTGCGGATGTTTGGCATGATTCCGTGCTTCCGCCGGAAACTTAGGCAAATATTTTTCAATCTTGGAATCACTCTTGACCTCAATGACTCCTTTGTAGCAATCATTGACATAGTCCCAATGCTTGAGCAACTGATCGTATTGTGAAATCATCATTGTTTCTCATCAAATGTTTCTGGTTTGCATATTCCGCATGACATCCGCCAATTTGGGAAATTGCATTGCAAGCCAATCTGTTAGCATCTCATTCTGGTAGTACTCGTCTAAACCTGACTCATAAAAGAAAGCATGAATCAATTCATGGCGTAAATACTTTTCACAATGTTCAAACCCAAGTTCACCCTCCGCAAAAAACTTCAGAGTGATGGTTTTTGTAACAACATCGCACGAACCAACCCAACCTTGCGGCAAAAGCGTGCCGTCAACGTCTGTTATAATTTGGTACTGCGTACCGAGAATATTAACGGTGTTTGATCGTGGTTTTTTCTTTTTCACTGTCATTGTCCTCAAACAAAACTAAATTCACTGCACACCACTTCGGCGTGCTTGTGTTCTAAAACGAGCCGGAATGCACCGGCACTGGCATCGACTTGGTCATCATGAGTGCCGAATGGGAAGTATTGCAACTCTTCCAAATACTCCTTGTTCCACGCGGCGGCTTGGCATAACACGTTTCCCGCATTGACTTGTGTCGACAAGGGGTCGGCACGTTGTTCCTTGCTGCCATTGACGGGCGTTGTTCGCACCGCAAAACCGGCAAGATTGCGAATGGTCATGGCTCTCGAATCGACACCGCCCGAACCGCCTTCGCGTTCCAATCCGACCAAGACGTGTTCTCCGTCCTGCTCCGCCGTCCGCCGCATGATGGCTTCACGGTCTGACGAATTCCAACGACCGCGTACTACGTCCAGTATCCAGAAATAGGAATCATGCGTCCGTCCCATCAAGACTCCTGCCGTGTAATCCCCTCTGCCGACCGACGCGGCTTTGTCCCAGAACCGGCATAACTGTACGAACGATTCTGGCGGCGGTGCATTCATGCACCGTATCTTGCTGACGTCGAAAAAGCCCAACCCTCTCGGAATGGGAGATTGATCATACTGACAAGCGTAAGCGTATTCTCCCAACCTTTTCCGTTGATCCCCCAGAAACGCAAAGTTGAAACGCACCGGGTCAAGCAAGTTGCCCCGATAATACTTCCGCAATCCAGTCGGTTTGACCACGTTTTGCGAGTACAAATCCGCCGGTAAGCAGATGTGCTTGAAAGTGCCGTCGTTTCCAAATTTGTTAATCCAGTGACCGGTGGGGTCGTTTTGATGAAGACGCTGCATAATCAAAACGGTCGGGGTCAGTACCTTGTCGGTAATGATTCGACGAGTCGAGATCGTCGAATCCATCCACTCATTGACCGCCGCCAGTCCTTTGTCGGACATCGACATCGCAGGGTTAATTGGATCGTCAATGATAATGAAATGGGCATGCTGCCCCGTGACGTTGCTCATGACACCGAAAGACTGCCGCTCGCCGCCTGCTGTTGTCCACAATCGCGTCCGTGTTCGGCGTTCCAACTGTACGTATGGAAAACTTTTGCGGTACAGTTCCGACGTTAACACCGTTCTTGTTTTAGCAGAAAACCGCTCGGCAAGATCGTTATTGACCGACGCACAGATAATCCTTGCCGACGGCATGCGAGTGAAGACCCAAGATGGGAAGAGAAGTGAGCATACAGTTGATTTCGTTGCCCCAGGCGGGATGTTGATGACCAAGTCTTGTGTCCGTGCCTCGTTCCGAAAGACCTGTTCCGCAATGTTCTGCAACTGATCACAAAGATATTTCACATGCCAGTTAAATGATTCTGGTCTGCTGCTGCCTGTGGCGGTTTCCCAGAATGTCAAAAAGAACTTGTAAAACGAATGCTGCGTTTGCTCCCGCACCAAGAGTGGAAACACCTTCGGTATCTGGTGCCGCAACTTGAAATCGATGTCGTGGAGTTTGCTATTCATCATCCGTCACCTCTATTCCGTTTTCCGCAGTTCCCAGAAGCGCGTTGTACATCTGTTCTTTTTGGGACGCGGAAACATTCTGTATCAATTTTTCGGCAGTCTCCTCTTGCTCTTCGGAGAGCGACTTTCGAGCGACGGGCTGTTGTCCCAAAATCACTGACCCCAGATGCGTCAACAGGGCGGGATTGCCCTTCGCATCGCCGAGTGCCGTTGCAATTTGACGTTGCAACAGTCTGAAACGTGTCATCGCCTGTCCACGCCGGTAATACTGGTAAAACTTCGACTTCTTACGCTCCATGAGCCGCTCAACCCGTTCGACCGAAATGTTCAGAATCGATGCCATATCCTCGACGGACAGACCGGTATTGCCAAACAATTCAATCTGCTTGTAATTGAATTTCTTTTCCTTCGGTAGTTCAGATGCGTGACGTTCTTGATTTTCCATCTCTGTGTTGTTCGGTCGATTAAAGAGTTTGAAGACGGCAGACCGCAGACGGCAGCAGAGTTGAATTTGCTTATCGCTTGCGTCTGCTGCAAACTGCCGTCTGCCGTCTGCGGTCAATCCTTATCGATTCGCCGTTCTCGCTTTGGACAATGCTCGTTTCGATTCGGCGTATTTTCCCCTTGGAGTCTTTCGTTTTTCCATGCCGGGCATCTTGAAATCACGGGCATTGGAAATCCCTCTCGTGGAGAGCGCACCGCTCGAAATCGCTTTGCCGATCTGTCCCATGTGCCAAGAATCGGCACCGAGTTTGCCATTCCGCATCCACATGCCGTTGCCGTTGTCCGTGTTGTAAGACGAAACGCCCCCTTTGGCAACCATCCCACGAACGATACCGGGAAGGGTGTTCTGCACATACTTTCGTAAATTGTTTCCGCCAGCCATAATCTCATCCTTTCAATCTTGGAGTTCGATGGCGTTGCCTTCACGGTCACGCACCAATCGCCCTCGTTCGTTAACAATCAGAGAACGCGGAACCAGTACCACGTTCCCACTTTCGTCTTTCCCAAGACTCTTGTATCCTCGATGATTCAGTAATGAGCAAGTAAACCGCTTGTCATTCCAAATCAGTTTCAGCAAATCTTTGTAATTCGACAGAGGCGGATGCTCCATGTAAATCTGCCGTTGCTGAATGTAGGTGTATCGTTCCATCCATGAAAGCGGCAGTGGCTTTTCAAACAATGCCTCGTTCCCGTCGCTCATCCATTCGTAGAATGATTCCCAAGTGAACCCCGCAAAACCTTCGGAAAGCCCATGTTCGATGCACGTCAGATAACTCTCCACAGGACGAAAGCCGCTGCCGAGAACATCGATCAGATTCAGATAGACAAGGCTGCTCTTCATTGCCCAAGGCAAGTAAAATGCCGCATCTTTGCCTTCCATCACGTCCAGAACGTAGTTCTCCGTATCCCAATCGACGTTGGCGGAATCGAGATATTCCGCCGTCACACCAGTCAGTTCGAGGAGTTCCGGTGGGTACGTCCGCTTCTTTTCCAAGTGCAAACTGTCGAAGTAGAAATTACGGATGCCGACCGATGTGGTAACGTTCAGAATGTTTTCCAATGCCCTTCTCGGCATCCACTTTTCGACAAGCGGATTGAACGCAAGGATCACCATGTAGCCCATCTCTGCCAAGTGAACCGCCCAGTCCAGCCGTTCACTCGTCGGCGGGGCGTTCGGTTCCAACTTTTTCGACAACTCGTCATCGGCACACGTCACAGTAATGTACCATGCGACGTTCTGCTTGCCTTCCAGAATTTCCAATGCTTCCGTTAGCCCATCGCCAGTCTTGGTCTGGAAGTAAATGCCATTCGGAAATTGCCGGAGTAGTTTTAGCACCGAAGCGGTTTCCCGACGGTTGGATTCACAAAACGGATCGCTCCGATTGGAAAGCAAGATCGGTTGCCCCGCCTTGAAAAGTTCGGCGGCAAGGTTTTCCCGCTTGTCCAAGTTGCGAATCAAGTTTTGGAATTTCGTGTAATCCGATTCTCGGCACGAATAGCCCTTCGCAAAGCAATACTGACAGTGGTTGCTACAATCCACTCCGCTGTATTCTAACGGTACAGGGTGTCCCCCAAAAAGTCCTACCAATGCTTCCATTATTATTTGTTCCTCATTGCTAAAAACATTTCGCACAATTTCATCACAACGTCAACATCTTTTTTCTTACCCATGAGCGATTGCACCCGGTCAAACACGGCATCTTGCTCTTCATCGCAAGCGATTTCACGAGGATAAATCCGGCTCGGCATCTCGGCATCCATCTCACCAGCGTTGCGAAAGCCCAAGTCCATCGCCATAATGTCGCTGACTTCCTCTTGCGAAAAGCCGGTGAAATAATCGCCGTCCGAAAACAAATCATTGAACTCGCTGCGAAGTTTCCACTTATCCCAATCGGTTTCCTGCGTGACTCGGTTGTCTGCAATCCGGTATGCCCTTTCTTGCTGTGGCGTTAAATCCGTTTTGATAATGACCGGCACGCATTCGAGGTTCATCTCCTTTGCCGCTTCATAACGAGTATGACCGCAGAGAATCACTCGCTCGCCATTGAGTATGAGCGGTTGCGTAAAACCGAATGCCTCAATCGACCGTTTGACCGCCGCAATCCCTTTTTTGTTTTTGCGGGGATTGTTTGGATACGGTTTGATCTCCGATAGAGAAAGTTCTGTGATGTTCATCATTGTGCGGCGAATGTACCGCAAAGAAAAAGGGTGCCAATGGGTCAGTACGCAAAACGATGCGACATCGGCGACATTTGCGACATCGGCGACACAAAAATTGCTATCGGGAAGAAAATGTTTCCCCTAAAAAGGATTTGAAGAGCGAATCAACCTTGATTCGGTAGGCGTGTTTGAGCCGTACCGCATTCAAGAGCCGCTCCTTGATGTACCGGTGAATGGTACGAGTGGAAACATGCAACAAATCTGCTGCTTCCTTGACGGTCAGACGATGGGGTAATTTTGTTTCGGACATATTTGTGATTCCTTTCTGATGAGTGCCGAATGCTACCTCTCTATCTGCTGTCAGTCAAGGTGCCAGAACATTTTTATTATGCCGGTGAATACCCTGCCATTTGGAGAGTTCGCTACGGCGTTCTTGACAGGCAATACAAAATTAGTAAGATTATGCAAAAATCGAACGATGAAGTTGACTCCTTGAAAGGTATGAAAAAATTCACACCTCAGGCAATTAAAGTTCTGAAGATGTTTCATATCTTTTTCGCCTTCTGCTGGGTCATTAGTGCGCTTGCTCTTTGCGGTTTGCTTTTCATTACGCATCCCGAATCGGGCGATGAACTCTATATGCGTTCGCTCATTGTGCAAATTTTGGACGATGACTTCATCATTCCCGGTGCCCTCGGCGTACTCATCACAGGATTGATGTACAGCATTTGGACAAACTGGGGATTCTTTAAGCACACTTGGATTACCGTCAAATGGATCATGACAATCCTACAAATTGCGTTTGGGACATTCGTATTAGGTCCGTTCGTAAACGATAACGTTACTCTTACCGACCGGCTTCGGGATGCCGCTCTGACTGATCCCGTAGTTCTTGGCAATATCCAGACCACGCAAATTTGGGGAACTCTGCAACTTTCGCTGTTACTTGCGATGGTGGTCATTTCGGTACAAAAACCGTGGAGGAGGAGAACCGGATAGAAAAGCCTAAATCATCTCGGCAATATAAATCGTTATGAATGGTACCTCAAAGATGTGGAATCCTTGGCATGGTTGCCGCAAGTTAAGCGAAGGTTGCCGATACTGTTACGTCTATCGCCGGGATGCAAAATACGATATTGACAGCACCATCGTAAGAAAGACGAAAAACTTTGATCTGCCTTTGCAAAAGAAACGTAGCGGCGCGTACAAAATCCCCGCCGCTACGCAGGTCTATGCCTGTTTCACTTCCGATTTCTTCATCGAAGATGCCGACTCGTGGCGCAGTGGGGCGTGGGAAGTGATTCGAGATCGCAATGATTTGACGTTCCTTATGATTACCAAACGCATTGATCGAGTGAACGAATCATTGCCAAGCGATTGGGGAGACGGTTACGACCATGTAACGATTTGCTGTACCATTGAAAACCAAGATCGTGCGAACTATCGGTTGCCGATTTACAAGGAAACTCCCATCAAACATAAAATTCTCATCTGCGAACCGCTTTTAAGCCGGATTGATTTGCGTCCCTACGACATTGGTTCATGGGTCGAAGAGGTCGTCGTCGGTGGGGAGTCAGGCTACGAAGCCCGTGAGTGTCATTTCGATTGGGTCTTGGAAATCCGCGACCTTTGTGAGAAAAACAATGTTTCGTTTTGGTTCAAACAAACGGGAGCGAAGTTCGTCAAAGATGGTCGGCTATATCATATCCGTCGGCAACTGCAACATTCACAGGCACTGAAAGCGGGGATCAATTTCCAACCGAAAGAGGATACTGCCCACCAATGACCATCAACGTGTTGCCGCATCTTTGCCAAAGAACACTGCAAGCCACACTGTCGGTTCCTTTATGGAAGTTGATAAAACTCGGTGCTTACGGTGAGGGGGAATTAAAACGTAGTCGCCCGGAACCATGCGACATCGTTCATCTTCAAATTCCAAAACTCCTGCCCCATGAAGAACGACAACCCATTCGCTTTCGGGCTGATCATACCAGAAGCCCGGAGGACTGGTATGCCCTGTTGAGACGATACGTTCGATACGAACGTCCTTTGTATCGACCAATTTCTCAATCAACTCTTCCGGCAACAGAGTGGGTAAGTCGACGTAGAGGTTTAATACTGACATAAACGCCCAATGCCTGTGATATGATTTTTCATTTTACTTTTGAAGCCCCACAAAACAAGGGTAGGTCTTGTATTGACTGATGAAATAGTTAAAATGACCGCAGTTTATTTCCCTAACCATTCAGCAGGAGAACATTTCATGGCGAAAGCCGATACGACCGCGAAACCCTTGACAAAAACCGAGATTATTGCCAACATCGTCGCAGCGACGGAATTGCCGAAAAAAGACGTAGTTGCCGTCTTTGATGCTTTGGGTGAAGAGATCAAAAACGCTTTCAGCAAGAAAGGTGCCAAAGCGTTTGTTCTGCCGGGACTAATAAAGATAGACATGAAGCAGATCAAGGCGCAACCTGCCAAGAAGGGAGTCAAGAATTCACTGACGGGCGAAATCTATGATCGTCCTGCAAAGCCAGCCCACAAAAAGATTCGTGTTCGTGCGCTCAAGGCTCTCAAAGAACTGGTCTGAAAAATGCGGAGGAGCCATGAAGTTTCGTCAATTTGTTCCAGAATACAACGCTTCAGACCGTGAGGCTATCGGGACGAGCCACCGCGAAACAAGCGGAATCGCTGAAGACATCGCTTTGTTTCTGCAAGCGGTAGCGGAAGAAAACTTTATTCGGAACAGGCGACCGTTCTACCGTCTCTATCCGGGAATAACAGAAGCGTTGACTAAAATAGGTATCGAAAAACACGACATCTCAAAGATTCATCCGCCAGTCAATCCGCTTTCACTGGAGTTTCCTGTTGACCATCCCTTGATTGCTGGAACACGCAAAATTGTCAACATTCTTTTCGGAGAATTTGAGGGTGCTGATAGCCTATTCATTGAATATCGGTCGCACGTCAACACTTTTGGCGTGTTTCTTTTTCCACGAGAAAAAGAAACTATCATGCATTTAATAGGTGATACAAAAGAGGAGTCGGACAGAGAAACGAACAAGGTCGTACTTCAAATCGTGTTTGGAGTCTGCATGATTCCACAGTCAGATTCCGGTTTAATTCAGCCACTCGTTCTCAATCGGGACAAAGAAAAGTTTGCAGCAACAGGCGACGTGAAATACATTGACCGCGCAAAGCGAAATGGCGTTCATGGCTGGGAAATTGGAAAAGATATACCGACACCGGAAGCGATGGTGATCCTTCGCCAGCAACATGGCGAGCCGGGACGCAAATCTCCTCATTGGCGGATGGGGCATTTTGCGATTCGACTTACAGGCGAAGGACGCTCGGTTCCTGTTCTCCGCTGGATAAACGAAACTTTTGTCAACAAAGACCTGTGGAAAGAAGTGCCGACAGGGTATCATGGCGAAGAAAAAGCAGATGATTGAAGAGCCGGGCTATATCCGTCCATGTCGTATTGAGCCAATGTCTATCAACATCGAACATTACTCCGGTGAACATTTAGCCGCCAATATCAATATCTTGGCGGAGTTTCGGTTGCGGTATTTCAGAGAGTTCCCGTATCTTTATGCTGGTACGGAGGAAGGCGAACGAAATCATATTGCCGGATACATCGCCAATCCGACAGCAAGGCTGATCCTTGCAAGGGATATAAATGTGTCCAGCAAAATTATCGGCGTTGCTATCGGAACAATGCTGTCAACCGAAGCGGAAATCCTCCGGCAAATTGACGACCAGTTGCAGTGTTGCGAAATCATCCCAGAGCAGTGTTACTATTTCGGCGAAATGATTTTCGTCCCGGAATACCGCCATCGGGGGATAGGCAAGCAAATGCTTGAAGCCCTAAAAAAAGAGGGCAAGGATCAGAGTGCCAGTCGTTTTTGTTTTTGTGCCGTTGCCAGAGAACACAATGATCCTCGGCAACCTGCCGGTCATATCGACACCGACATCATTTTTCGCAAATTCGGTTTTGAAAAAACACATCTCTTTGTCACGTTTGAGTGGGCAACGATTCAAATAGATGGTAGCATTGAAACCAGTCCTAGCCGTCTTGATCTATGGAGCAATCAGAGGGAATAGACTCGTACTATTGCTATGTTGCCTCCACCAATTCCCCATCAACCCATATCCGCCGCCCTTCAAGAACGTCCATGAATCCGACCAGCGCGTCGCGGAACTTCTTACAATACTCGATATGGTCGGCTTTTAGTTTTTTTCGTTTACAATAACGCGGGTCTTTTAATCTGTTCCGTAAGTCTTGAATGACTTCGTCCGCTATCACTTTGCAAGCCAGTGTGGGATCGGTTTTATCAATCACCGCTTCCCGCATGCGAGCACGAATGCTTTTGAGCCGATTGTAAATGAAGTCCAGAAAACCATGACACTCGTCGGTCAAATTGTAGCGGCGGATAATATGCAAATAATTGAAGAGGTCAAGCAGGTAGTCCCCACCGGGAATATCGGCGCGGATCGTTTGATTCAACTGCTGTTTCGTCGGGGTGGTGCGGGACATAGAATCGAACACTAAAACAAGAGTAAGTGTAACGGAAAATGATAGCAACGCAAGACAGAAAACCGGCGATAGCGGTTTCCCGCCACCACCGGCACCCAACCGCAACGGTTCAGACACACACCCGTTGCTCGTTTTTCATGCGCTCAATCGCTCTCATGGCGCGGTCGAGCAGAATGCGATAATGTTCAACTTTCGCTTGCAACTGATCGTTCTCTTGTAACAACTGGAAGACTTCCATCTCCATGTCATTATCAGGAATTGGGGCTTCGTCCACTTTTTTCATCTGTTCCTCCACTGTTGATACTTGACCGATAACTTCACGCCCCGTGTCGGCTTCGGGTTTTGCGTTCGTGTCCGCCGTCGTTTTCGCTTTGGCCGTTTCGTCACGGGACATCGGCATCACAACATAGCGATAATTATCGTCGCCGATTCCAAACAACACAGGATCACTGTTGTCTATCGTCATGAAAATGTCGACGGCGGTCTCTGCGTCCAGTGGGCGAAGGAAGTCACGGACAAAAGACACATCGAAAATAAATTCCGCTGTACCGTCGAAGGCGACCGAGATTGTCGCTTTCGATTGACCGGGCTCCTTTGCCCGGCTTTGCAATGTCAACTTGCCCCGCCGAAACGCAAACAGAATTCCCGTCTCCGACTTGGTGGTCACCATGCGGTCAAGTGCCGTTCGGAGCGTTTCAGAGCGGACTTGGGCATGGAGCCGACCGTCCGTTTCCGGCATGATTGCTCGCCACTTCGGGAATCTGCCATCGACAAGCCGGGAAAAAATCGTCACGCCTCCGCAATGACAATGGACGGTGCCGGACGTGCGCCGCTCATTGTCCACTTCGGTATGGACTGCCATCTTTACGCTGTCCGTGTCGCCGACGGATTTCTCTTTCAAGACTTTCGTCAACAATTTCAAGGCATTGACCGGTAAAATTGCTGGTTCATACTCATGACCATTGACACGGCAACCGTCCGCATCTTGCACTGCCAATCTGCGCCCGTCCGTAGCCACTGCCGTCATGCGATTGCCGTCGCTCTCAAAACAAACGCCGCCGAGAGCATAGCGAATGTCTTCCGTGTCGATTGCAAAGATTGTCCGCCGGATCATTTCGCTCAACGCTTTTGCCGGAATCTCATGGTACGCAGTTTCTGCAAATTCCGCAACGTCGGGGAACTCGTCTGGCGACTGCGTATCGAGTCCCCAATGCCCACCATGTTCCCCTGTGACAAGAATACCGTTTTTCGTAGTTTCGAGTGTCAATCGTCCGTCTTTTGCCGATTCGAGAATCTGCCGGAATTGCTTGACGGGCGACAACGCTTCGCCACTTGCCAACACGTCGGCATCGACACGGCAACGGATTCCGATTTCGGTGTCCGTTGCCATCAAAACAACGCCGTCGCTTTTGTCGGCGACAATTTTGACGTTGCAGAGGGTAGGTTTCACGTCCCTGACCGGTGCAACGGACGCGGCAATTTTGAACTGCCGTAAAAAAACTTTCGGATTGAAGTGAATTTTCATGATATTATCATTGGGTTGAGGGTTAGGAAACGGTAATGGACTTCTGGTATTTCCCGGAGCGCACGGCTCGCTCCGCTTCGGCTTGTCGATCCCAGCCGAACGTCACGCCGCACTTTCTGCACAGCGTAATGTCCGCTCGTCTCGACACCGCTTGCAAGCCGGGCATCACTTCACAAAGAACGTAGGCAAGCCGGGAAATGGTGCTTGCCAACTTCGGACTTGCGGTGTCAATTAACTCCTCCAGCAGTTCCGTGATGTCGGCAATCACGACCGCCGAAATAGAATTGAGCGTTACCGCTTGTCCGGCAGTCCCCGTGAAGGCATTTTCCACTTCCGCAAGGGTCATTTCGATTCGCCGCAACTCTTCCATTTCGGAATGTTCCGGTTTGCCCATCGGTGGCGACGGCGGTGGGAGTGCCGCCACCGGCTTGGTTCGGACGACCGATTCGGCAACCGGTGGTTTCGCAACCGGTGGCGGGGAAACAACCGTTACCGGTTTGGCTTTCGCTCGCGTCTTGGCAACCGGCTTGACCG
>Ga0123357_10004848_pt1 | contig 15944 bp, 3 predicted proteins | sample TergutEmb28metaG_FD_89873 | JGI IMG/M metagenome (GOLD analysis project Ga0123357, IMG submission 89873) | Embiratermes neotenicus P4 segment gut microbial communities from Petit-Saut dam, French Guiana - Emb289 P4 | ecosystem: Host-associated > Arthropoda: Insects > Digestive system > Gut ... | reverse complement strand
CCTACAGCCCAGATCTGGCACCCAGTGATTATTACCTCTTCTCCAAACTAAAGAAAGATCTTCGGGGTAGGAAATTTGATGATGATGAGGAGGTCAAAAGAGCTGTGATGGAACATTTTGCAGATAAAGATCCAGAGTACTTTTTGAAGGGCATAGAGATGCTGGTTCACAGATGTGAAAAGTGTGTTGAAGTAAAGGGAAATTATATTGAAAAATATCAAAGTTGTTTCATTTCTGTCACCTTTCAAAGTTGGTCAGGCCGGAAACTTATGGACCCTACCACGTATTCTTTTATGTTGGTAGTAAGTACTTATTATCTTCATGTTGTTTGCAATTGCGTACTCACAGACCCACTCACCATTCCTATTTGTGATCTCATGGAGTGTATGTTTACCTGCAACGTTTTGGTATACATCTTCCTTTCTAATTTTGGCATTCATATGTCCCAAAATTATAACTATGTCATGTTTGAGAATTTTGTTATGGATTGTTTGTAAATTTTCGTAGAACTTTTCTTTTTCTTCATTAGTTTTCTCTTCAATAGGAGCATGTGCACTTATTATAGATAAGTTATTAAATCTTCCTTTAATTCATAATTTGCATAGTCTTTCATTATATATTTTAAAACGTAGCATGTTCTTCTTAATTTCGTTTCGAATCATGAATCCAGTTCCAAGCTGGCCAGTTTTTTCTAGGTTACAGTAGCTATAGTAGAGTGTATATTTAGTTTTATTAATTTTCCGGACTCCCTTCCATCTTAGTTCTTGTAAAGCTGTTATTTGCAATTGTGTTTTTAACATTTCATCGGCTATTTCGTTCATTTTTCCTGCTTTCAGCATTGTCATTATGTTCCAAATCCCCACATAAATCGTATCCTTTCTTATCCGTTTAACTCGAGTAGGTTGTCTTCATATTATCGGCCTTTCATTCCTCTGTCGAGAATTTTTAGCATGTCAAATTTTCCGAGACGAGGTTGCTGACCTTGTGCTCAACCCCCACTACCTTGGAGGACATAGGATTTTCTGTTGGGGTTGTCTCCCTTAGCTGGTTTGGCCCAATTATTGCGTCGGGAACTCATGTCTCGCCCTTGCATGGCTTGGCCATCCAAAGACGTTTCCAGGGGCCATGGCGGGGACATGCATGCATAGGACTTGGCAGGAGTAAGTGGCATTTCTTAAGTTTTAATGGCACAGACACACCAGCAGGGTATGTGCCCCTGAGACCACATTTGAGGCACGGGTCAGTTTAGAATATGTCACTATTGGTCAGATTTTTACTTGCACTGAACTAAAATGCTCCATGTTGTCACAGGTTTTCTGTAAGGATCATATAACGTCATGGGTTCTTCCAATAATGGATGCCAATAGGTCAACCAGCAACAGCTTGTTCTTAACTGTGTCAACAGTAATTTATCTCATTATGTTGCAAGAACAGATGACCTCTGTGGATGGACATTATTCTTTGTATTTTATGGCTTATGTCAATAGTATCTCTTTCCATTTAAAGTTCCAGTGAGTGAGAATATGGTTTTACAACAAAGAAGACACATTGTGCCCTCTTAACTTCATTTATCACTGTTGTACTTTGCAGTATCACAGCTTGGTCTATTACAGTGACAGACTGCCACATGGCCAAAAATCCTTTATAGTGCTACTTCTGATTCACTGATGCACACAAGATAGTTTCAGGCATTGAATAGTATTTTACATCAACACAAGCACACTGAGCTTGGTACACTTCTTTCTGCTTTTTCTGTCTAAATAATAAATTTGCAGTGGTATATGATTTGATTTCTTTGCAGTGATACAGAATTTGCAGCTCTCTACCCCTGTCAACTAATGTTTAATTGCCTTTGCAGAAAAACAGGCTTCACAATTTTTAACATCTGTATATGCATCTTGAATGTTTTTCCAGATGAACCTACCAAATTGTATCCATTCTTTTACCGCCCTATGTTTGCTATCTTGGAGGATGGTTGGACAGCATTCCGCCCTGAGACAGAGTATTCACAGCTGGTGACAAGTCAGGCGGATATATGGAGGATCAGCTATGTCAATAAGGACTTTAGTGTATGTTAGATGTTGAGTTACATATAACTGCATGTTATCCCTTGTCTTAAATTATATATCTGGTGTGTATGTGTGTGCGTGCATGCACGTGCTTTGGTGCACACATGTATTTAAAAAATGTAGATTTTTTATATATATATATTCAGATACTTTTAGCTCATGCTCTTCATGGTGCTTAAGTGTGGTGCCTTATACTGAGGTAAGAACACAAACTTCAAAATAATGAACTTAACACGTCCCTTCTTTCCTCTTCTCTTCTCTTCTCTTCTCGTCTCTTCTGTTCCCTTCTTTTCTGTCCTCCCCTCACCTCTTGTCTACTTCTCTTGTCAACCCCTCTCTCCTCTTCTCATTAAACTGTACTAGCAACATCACAAACACGATGGGTTTCACATGTATGAGAAGCACTCATAACACAAGTATTGTGACAAATTCATTTTAAATATTCCACACCAAACGCTGTGGTGTAGATGGTGAAAATAATGAACACATTTACAGCCTTGGGAATTTAAATGAAAACTCACTGCCTGTGACAAGATTACAGATTACAGTATATAAAAGCCTTTACTGAAGTTTTTTGCTGTAACATTCACCACAAGCCCTATTGCACAGACAATGAAACTCTAATTTTGTATGATGAAGATTGTGGAAAGTGGAGTATAAAATCCAGATTTTCATATTAATAAAATGTAAAGGTAAAGCAATCCTTGGACAGGCCTGGACAGGCCCTGAGGATTCCAGGAGGTTGAGACTCCTTGATTTCAAGACAGTCAGCACATGAATGTGGTAAGGTTGTCAGCCCAATGCACTGGCCTCCTTTAGCCCCTAGAAACTGTTTCTGGTACTCATTTCTTCTGCAGATTGAGTCAACTCCAGGGCCAAAGTGTGGCCAGAAGGATTATTCATTCTTACTGTCGTCTGGGCTACAACGGTCCATAGCCTCTTCCAAAGCAAGCTCTCCACAGAGTGCGATCTAGTGCTTCCTCTGTCAATTTACAGTGTCCTATTCTTTCCCTAAGGTCATCCAGCAGTTGCATACATCTTCTTCCTCTTCTTCCCATCACTTCTATTCTTCCCTCTCTCTCTCCTTGAACATGTGTCAGAAGGCTGTACCTACACAAGATGTGACGAATCCAGTTAACTTTCCCTCCTTCCTTGTATTGTTTGTAGGATATTCCTGTCCTCCTTGACTCTTTGTAACACTTCTTCATTTCTGACATGATCGGTCCAATTGATCTTCTTCATTCTTCTCCAGCACTGTATTTCAAAACTTTGCAGGTATTCTGATCTACTTTCTGAAGTGTCCAAGTTTTAGCACCATAGAAAGCTGTACTCCAAAATTTGGCAATGTCAATGAAAAATTGCAGTGACACCTTCAGGAATCAAACCTGTGACCTTCTGGGTTGTAGTGCAGTGCCTCAACCAACTGTGCCACTGCGTGCCCCTCATATTAATAAACTGGTGGAAGTTTTCTACAACAGGTCTTTTAACTGTTCCGAATATAAACTTGCATCTTTTTCGTGCATATACCCTCATTTACTTTCACCAGAGTTGAGAAAATAAACAATATGAACATAAGGGACAGTGCCACATTCTGGACTATTAACCCTTTAATGCCGAACGGCCACTAAAGTGGCCGCGCAGTGAGCCCTTTAAATAGCCGAACGGCCACTAAATTCCGGTGTCAAAGGGTTAATAATTTTGGATTAGAATCCAGACTGTAGGTGATAGCCACACGAATGTCTACATAGGTTTGAGATGTTTTACAAGATTTTTCCTCTTATAAGTGCATATTCTTTTGAGGTTTACCTATGTTCTGTAGGTCTGTCCCACATACCCAAGTGCAGTAGTGGTGCCCAAGTCTGTGGATGATGACGCAATCATAGTTGCTGCCAATTTCCGGGAAGGTGGGCGGTTTCCAGTACTCAGCTATAGACATGATGGCGGGGTGAGTTGCTAAAGTTGTTATGTCATATGCTCCCTCCAGTGCTGAGACAGTTTTTGGAGCTTTATGTCCTTTGAAGTTGTAGTGCAAATAGAGTACTGATACCATATTGCTATATTATGAACACATTGTAAAAACATGGAACTGATATTCCAGTAGAAACCATTGTATCCCCTTTACAAAGATCAGTCATGTTTGCAGAAACAGTTGTTTATTCTGAGAATAGAATGAACCACACAAATTAACTGTGGGTGAAATGGTATGCTTTTTAATTATTCAACATCAGAGCATGTGGTACATACAGTCATCACTGCCATATAAGCTACAGACTCTTTGAACTCCAATACACTAGAAGGTCTGTGTCTAGCTGACCTCTGTCTTAAATCTTTGGGTGAGATATCTCATTTTGATACGTAAAATAGATGGATGAATAATGAGACACACCAGTCACAGCTATATTTGAACAGTATTTCATTGTTTAGTGTGCAGCATATTTTGGCTTTATTTATAGGCCATCATCAGGTGCTATCAAAAATATGAGAAGAAGGAACACAAATACAACACATTATTGTTACACCAATTGAGATCTCAACCTAGCAGTATTTATAAGTGTTGTTACTGAATAAAAGCAGAAACTCTATGAGTTAAAAATCGGTGTGTAATGATGTAAAATTACAGAATGACATTCAAAAAAAAATTACTCACTGATTTCCTTCCATTACCAAAAAAAAAAAGTTAGGAGACTTTACTTCTAGGCACCTTCTTCAAACTGAGAAGTAAGCTACAACAAAATTAGTATTTCTGTCTTATTTCCTTTGGGATACAGGATTTAGTACACATTATGTTTGAGTTACCAGATAATAAGATGTATTGTCTTATGTCTTCAGTGCAGTAACAACAGCAATAGCGATGACTGTAGTAATGATTATTGTGATGGCAGTGACCAGGACAGTTACATTAATCATTGTCATCATCACCACAACCAGTGTTAATGGAGGATAAAACTTGGAAAACATATTGAGCTGCATTTCAAGTATTTACACCAAAGACAAAGAACACTGGCTTTGAGGTTCTCAGCAGAGTGAATATTAAGTATGCAGTCTTCTGGGATATTATGCCTTGTAATCTGCTAAATAAGTACCAGTGTCATGGAAAACTGAGACAACAGGTTCCTATGAAACAGTGATACCCATCTACCAGACTACATGGTATTACACTGCAGAAGACCTTAGTTTTAAGCATGGGTTTTGCTGGGCTAATCACTTGCTACAAATTTATTACCAATTTGTTTAGTGTCAATTAATAGTTATTAGTTTACAGTTTATAAAAGAAATATAAAGTTGTTATATTTGAACATTTTTAGAGTGTCTTGATGAGGAGTAGTCAGCCCATGACAGGCCCTACTTCCAAACGATGCAAAGAAGATGAGAGACTTATCAACTCCGTTCTGGGACCTGGTAAACGTGGCTACATTATAGACACGCGTACACAGACACTGGCTCAAGCGGCTAAGGTATGCCCCAAAGCAAATGTTAAGTTTGAAGCTATGAACCAGTTGTTACTCTAACAAATACCCATAACCACTTACAGTGTTGACCCCACTAGAGGTATGCAGTCCTGCTTGGTTGTTGAGTGTTTTTCCCATCAGTGTTTTTATACCTATTTTAAGGCCAGTGGTGGTTTGTAAGTGGCCAGATAATATTTTCCTCTCATAGTCATTATGTGTGTGAGGTCTGATTATAAAGTATTAAGACAAAAGTATCACTCATGTGAATTACACAGAACTTGGAGGTAACTGCAGTTTGGGTGTAATAACATGCTGCTGCATGTCCAGATTTGGTCACATTCACATTTAACATGTGGTCACATTTTTATTTGTATTTAAAAGTCCTGAAATATCTGTGTGATATAGTGTATGCAGTTTTAACTGGGAATTTGATAAGCAGCAGTTTGGCTATGACATTGTGTCAGACTACTCAGCCTAGTTTGTGCAGCAGTTTGCAGCTGAACACAGTATTCTACAAATGGCACAACGTCTCTACTCACCCACTATGGCTCCTGTGATTTTTTCTGTTTATTTATTTAATATATGTCTATCAATGAATTAATGCTGCTATCATCACCATTGCTATGATGATTATACGTTAGGGAATCAGAAAGGCTGAGTAGAAAGTGATTATGGCTATTCCAAGTTACCATATGGGGATACATTAAGAGAACCAAAAGTTAAACCTCATAGTGTAGCCAAGATTAAAGTTACAAATCAGTTGGGATTACTACTTGGTATTTTCAGCAAAACTTCACTTTTAAGTACCTTCCTCCTAACATTTTGATTTTCAAGAACAGCCAGTGCATTTACAGATAGGTAATTGGCCCTCTTTCAACAAGAGAACCCATTGTTGTCAGCACAGAACATTGGACTCACATTTAAAGGATTCTGATTTTGATCCCTCATATGATCTTTGTGCAGATATCCCCATTCACAGACTGAAACTTCCTTCTCTACCAATGATAAAACTCGGAAATATCAAAGGACTCAATTTCTTGCCACCCCTGCTGCATTATTCAGAGCCCACATTTAGCCTAGGTCCTCCTTGATGATCATAATTCTCACAGTCACCATGTGATTGCAGGTAACAGAATCTGCCTTTTGGGTTTCATCACCTCAAAAATAGATTCTGTGTCCTTGCGTAGATAGCTTGGTGTACAAGGAAGGTCAAATACAAAGCATAGCAGGAGGCACAACAAATACATGCATCGACATCTGCTTCCCCTAAAGTTAAAAAAATACATTAATCTGTTTGAGAAGAGACCAGGCACGTTACTGTATATGTTTGCAAACATACCATGTAACCATGCATGCAGAATCTGTGTAACATAACACTCCTACTGTTCTTTAAAACCTTGTATTTCTGAGTCCACACTGTGAAATCATGTATATTAAGCTATTTTAAATTGGTGGTTCACTTTCATCACTTATTTTTGGTATGTGCCTTGTGGTTGAAAACTTATGCTGTATGCAACAAACTCAATATTACATATACAGGAATGCACACTACAGGACCAGATCAAGTACCCTCACCAACTGACCAAAGGGGAACACAAGATAGTTTGTTCACTCTGTGAACCTACCCTAAAATGAGACATTGGATTAAAAAAATGTTTATAAGTGGTCAGGAAGGCTGTTCTAAGACTTCAGTACAGTTTTCAAAATTCATTCTTAACAACTCCATAAAATATGATATGGGTTTGTGGTGAAATCAGAAAACTAAATTCAGGATGTGTTTGCTATTATTCACTATGAGAACTTGTATCATCCAATTGAATTTCTTAACATTGGATATTTGGAAACATAGGTAAAGTAATAAAATGATTCTTTTGACCATTTAATGTGAGGGAGGAATATCTAAAACAGATTACTTCACAAAGAATTTGCACATAAGATCAATGACACAGGCGTGTTAGGGTACTTAAATAAGAAGGAACTTAACAATTTCCTAGGTCATCTTGTATTATGGTATCAAAATTTTAGGTTATAGCAGCTCAGGTGGGGAAGACAAAATACACATATAATTTGGGTAGGAATACCTTGAAAACAGCTACTTGGATGATGGAAAGGAAGATGGAAGGATAACATTAAGATAGATCCTAACAGTGTAGATTGTGGGAATTGTATATGACTGGTACTGGTACAGGATTCTGTCTGATGGCAAGCTTTGGGACAGGCAGTAATAAATTTCCATTTTTGTACTATCAGAAACTCAATCAACATCTAAAATAGGAAGAGACAGGCTGAAACTTTTGCTCTTATTTGAAAGTGATGACAGCATTATTCTGCTACTTTGGCATATTGTCCTGAGGTATAACTTTAATGTTATTTTGAATTCTCAGATGGCGGAAATAGAAAAGTCTACAGAATGTTGGTGCAGACACTACTCGTTTAGAGTAGCAACTGGAAATACATAGAAGTGTGAGACTAGTACTAAAATAGAATGTCATATTTTATTAAACTACATAAATAAGAATGTGAAGTTAAGTTGTGTATGTTCTTAACTATTGCACCAGGAATGTGAATGCTGAGCAGATGCATAACTCCACATATTCTTAACCTTGGCTCTACGTGGAGGTTAGTGGTCAGCATCATACCTTGGCTACTTTACTCCCAGGGAAAGATTTACCACTTTCCAAAGAACAGGTGGCTGGTTGGGCCCCAGAGTCAGTCTGGACACATTAGTGAAGAGAAAAATTCTTACCCATGTCAGAATTTGAACTGTGGTCATCCATCCAGTTGTCAGGAAAGTTGAAGAGAATTAACTGATGGGGGGATAATCTGCATGTTAGGTGAATAGGTTTAAACTGAAATGGTTCAAGTTGTGGTCCAATGACAGGATTTTGTTTGAGTGGTGTTGAACCTTCAGGCTCTAATTTTGGAGATTTATTGGTAAGTGCTCTTTTAAACTACAAACTGTCGGTAACTGTTGATAATGAGGAGGACTGGAAGGATTGTTTCCTGTTATCTTCATCTCATCTCTTCACAGAGTGAACAAGACACTTGGTGTTCTCTGTCCCTGGTAAGTGTTCTTTCCTTTCATACTTAATCTGCTTTGTACATTGACTCTGCCCGGCATTTTGCTTTGAGTAGTGAAATTATTAATTTTGCATTTGGCAAGTTGCATGCCAATACCATCAGAAGCCTGTCCAAGTAGCTGTATTTATTCCACATTTTGAGTCATGCATTTTGTAATATACCTTCCTCTTCATTATTGTTTAAAATTGTCTGGATGCAAAACAGTATATCCCCATTAGACTTCTGTGTGCTGGCCTTTCTTTTGTATTGATCAGCTGCTCTTACATTTTTGCTGATCTTTTTGCATGATACTATTACACCATTGGATCAAAAACTGCTTATGAAGTGATGTAGCATAAATTATGAAAACGAATTAAAATTTCTTAGTTAACATGCTTGAATAAAGTGGAATGTGACTTATCCAGAAATGGCCATCATTGTATGAATTAATCGTAATTGGGTCGACCATTATTCTGCTTTGCAGGGTAGCACAGATGGTAGAGCATCCGACTCCAAACCTGACAGTTGCAGGTTTGAACCCCCGTGGTGACAGTTGGAATATTACCCCTGCCCAAAATGGCTGCCCTCAACCTCAGTGGGTACCTAACTTTAGTTAGGAAAGTTACAGGCTGATTATCTCTTGGACTGGGAGAGATCTACGTCTCCTGCTACCAGTACAAGAGTTTTAGCGTTTCCTTCTTCCAATACTCATATCCCTAGCATGCATGTAAGAATAAATAACAGATTTTATATGCGTTGCAGTGGGCAATGGGTCATGTACTGTCCTTGTAGTGCATGATATCACAGAATAAATTACAGGAATGAGAGGAAACCGTTGGGTCATAATGTACACTCAAAACAAAAAGCCTGGTAAGTAGTACTGTTTCAAAATAACACAAGACAGAACAGAGCTCTTTCCAAGGAATGTATATGCATAAGAATAATTGAATAGAGTTTCTTAATTTTCTTCACAGCATCCAGCTGAGGAAGTCCACAGTCCAGATTAATGTTGCATTTGTTTACATAACTTCACTGTTTCTCTCTTTCCTTTTAATTTCCATAAATACACGGTGGCTGAAACTGCCAGTGGATTTGAATGGAGAATTAGGATGGTCATTCTGTTGCATTACAATAAATGAAAATGTTCACATACAGGAATTCCCAAACCTGCTTATAAATTTCATCCATAAGAGTGAAGAATGTATAATTCAGTTAATTTTAACAACACTCAGTTTAGTACTGTACCAGTCCTATTTGTCTGCAGTAATAATAAAATGATCATTCTTTATTCTTGTCCATAAATCCATGTCATACAGTTTCTTGCAACACTCTATGAAAGATTTTTCATGTGTCAACCTCCCCCATGTCTAAGAGTTAAACTTGGACAATGAACACTTATTCTCTTCCATCATGTATTTCTTCTCCCTTCACTCTAAGATGACAGGACTTGTATTTTTCCTTGTGTTACCTAAATGTTAAGGATCATATGACATTTACACCAGAATTTTCTATCCTGTTAGCAGCAAAGTAAATGTTTGACTGTAATCGTATTCGTGTATGAATTGTAATATTCCATTGGATATGAGGTCTGAGACTCCTTGGGAAATTCAAAATACAGAATTCAATTCTTAAACATTTGGTTTGTATATGCACTTTTTTGTAAGGTATTATAGTGATATTGCTCAAAACTGATCAGCAACCAAAATGTATGTGTGTTTATTATTGTCATAATATGCTCCTAAAATATTAAGAGTAGAAAGATGTATTAATGTTGAGTTCAGAAAAGTTTAGTACTTTTATATAATATTTCATTTTATTTCTGAAACTCATAGTAATTTAATGTAAAATTATTTATCTCATTATTTTCCCCAGTTGTACTTTTAACCCAAAATATTTCTTATTTAATATGTATTTAATGTGATAAGTAAAATTAAATCATTCAGGTTTACAAATAAAGCGTAAGTCCAAAAGTTCATGTTTTGTCATTATTGTCTGTCAGAGTTTTCCACGTGGCATTAAAATGTGGAAATGTATAAGTAAGACAGACATGGCTGCTGATAATTGTATAGATGGAAAGACATACCGCAATATGTTCTGTATGTTGGATATAATAAGTGCAAAGTGTGTAACAAGAAAAGTGTGTGTACCTTACTTGATGACCCAGATCTCTTCATGGTTTCTGATTCCCTGCAATTGTCAAGCCATTGGTAAGGAATGATCACTTTTCAAAATATAGTAGTTACTGTGTGCCACTTGCTTTAACATAATAATCTCTGCTTTTTGGCCATGGAATGTAGTAACAGATTTTTTATGATTCTCACAGTAAGAGGTTATTTACCTAAGATTCTTGACCCTTGAAGATGGGATCGATAGGTTCCCAATACATCGGAAAGGAATTACCACTACTTGCTGCATCATAATCTAGAAGAACGCAGTTCTCAGCTACTTCGAGGCAGAAACCTGAAGTCACAATTATTCACCTAAACAGCATTACTATGTGCCACTTGCTTTCACATAAATGAACTCTACTTCGTGGCCATGGAATATAATGGTGGGTTGTGTACGATTCTCAGAATAAGAGATTATTTACCTAAACAGTAACTGATATTTGCAAAAGAGGTGTACATAGGAACGGAATTCTCACATATTCTTTAGTGAATTTCAGACTTCAGAGTGTTAAATTTTTCAGAAAATGATCCGTGGAAGTGCAAAAAGTGTTTTTTGTCATTTACAAAGTAAAAAAAGTGAAATGAAAGGTAATTATTTAGATGACCAGTGTAAGTGAGCAGACACATGAGGGCAGTTGCCAGCATTCACAAAATCATGTATCTGCCATGACTGTGATGTTCTGGTGTTGTTGCTGAAGTCTGTGTACTTGCTGACTTCTCTGACTTCGTTTTTCAATGCCGTTTCCTAGAATCCAAAATTTAGGCCACTACTCTTGGCTGCGTATAAACCATATTGTCATACTCAAGCTTTTCTTGCATAGGCTACTTGTGATGTTTTTCTGTAGAAAATTGTATAATGAGACTGTATAGTCTGTAGTCTTCAAAAAATAATTCCTAGGTCTATTGTCTGCTAGGAAATGACATGCGTGGAACAGAATGTAAATGTGTACAGACCTTTACTTAAAAAGTTCCATGAAAAGAGAACACTTTGAAAATGAAGGCATTGAGAGGTATAAACATGGATACTGGGAAAAACGGTTGTGAGAATGTAAACTAGATCGAATTGGTCATCAGGAGTTATAACTTCCTTCATTGGTTTGTGTGACTGTGGAAGTTGGTACTGACATTCATCAGGCACAACAAAAAGAAAATTGCATACATTATTTTTTAAAAAAATTGGTAGTTAAAAATCTTATCTGGAGACTAAAATGTAGATGAAAGGACTAGTAGCAGATAAATTGTATTAATGTTGAATGAAAGGAACTGGCACAAAGCTGAATTAAGTTGATTCCTAGCAGGGGCAAAAGATTATTTTCTTCTGCAAAGTGTCCAGATTGGCTCTTGGATCCACCCAGCATTCTATACAATGGATGTTGGGGGCACTTTCTTGGGGAGGGGGGTTATAGCAGCAGGGTCATGATGATTACCACTTACCTCCACCCAGTTATGACACTAAGGATGTGGTACTGCTCTGAAGGTGGAAACAGTATGCTTCTCTGAATTGTTGGTACACACCTCTTAGACTACACTGTGTAATTATCTAGAAGACCAAGGTATGGACCTCCATCACCATGCTTGAGAAAGGATGCAGTGTTAACACAAGCATGGCAGCAAATTATTTTGAAGATTTTGGCATGAATGTCATGTAATGCTCTGCTGTAAGGTGTGAAGATTCCTTGAGATAAGTTATGACTTTGTGCCATCACATTTCAGTCTCGAGGAGGTGGCTTTGAGATAGAGATGTACTATCCACAGTGGCGACGAATCAATAAGCCCATTGATAGACATCATGTACTGCTTGATTCTTTGGCAAAGCTTGTTGAAGGTAAGTTATTTTGTATCATCATCTTCACCTTGTTCCAAACAGTGGGTTATGGTTTTCTTTCCAACTTAGTACTCCAGCAATTAAATAAAACTATTCATCAAAAGAGGATTGTCTGTAGAGTCAGTATCACCTTTTGATGTACAAAGTCTTCTGGATTATTTTCCTTTCACAACACTTCCTTTGTCCAGAACTCTTAAAAACATGTCCTGGGTAATCAGTTGAAATCAGCTTTCTGGGACAAACTGAACAAAAATTCTGTTGTATGCTTGTAATACATTTCCATTCTGGAGTTTCTCTGCATGATTATAATTGGACAGCATCATGTACTAATTTGTTTTGAACTTGTGATTTATTGTTCTTAAAATGGAACTTTCCTGTAACAGAAAATGTTCCTTGTCCCACTTAAATAGAGGAAATGCTATGTAAAATTATCTGAAATGAACGGAAACTGTTAAATGTGTGGAAGGAAATGAAAAGCAAGATTTTACTGGAAAATAAATTTGTTTTAATACCCACTATTTTCTGTTTGTATAATGTGTTTCTATGTTTTGCTTCCTGGAACATATCTGAGAGCAAAAATTACTGCTGCAGACAGGAAGTAATTAAACCAGACTGTCAATAAAATATTTGGAAGTACTTAACCTTTTGGCACTGGAATTATTTTTTTAATTTTAGCACACTCTGTATATAAAATGTGAATAATACAGAAACCAAATACATTAGATTTATGAAAGAAACTGCATTTTGAAAAGGAAAAAACGGAGAGTATATAAAATGTTTAAAATTTTCAGTATCTATATTTGTTGAATAAATATATAAAATGCAACATTTAGAGGTTACCGGTGCGGTATGACCACTATAGTCGACGTAAGGCATCAAAAGGTTAATTGACTACAGGAAAAATTTAAATGTAAATAAAGGAGAATAAAATGGTGTACTCCATAGTAACAGTGTACTGTACACATGTAGTATGAATTGCTGTCTTGTAATTCAAAGCATATGTCAATGATGAGTACACATGCTGGTCAGCATTGGTGTAACTGGACTAGTAACACTGAGGAGGGGAGGCAAAAGGAACTTTAATTTATGAAGGATTCAAGTTAAGAAAGAGGGGATTTCCCCCCACCTATCTTTACACCACCCAAATAATTATTTTGAAAATATGTCTGTTTTTATATTTGCCTCTCATCAACTCAGGAGCCAGAAAAAACTGTTCTTAGGCAGAAAAATGTTGGAGGGGCATTTTCCCTCACTTGCACCCCCAGTGTTACACCTGTGCTGGTCATTGTTATTTGTCTGTAAGTGCCTGATATTAAATGGACACCTCTCTGGAACAGAAAGGTTTTTTTTAAGTTCCTTTGGACTTGAATACGTGCAGGTTTTACTGTACACTATGGAATATTAAATAAATGTTTAATAGTTAAGCAGGTGATAGCCCTGAAGAGTGTGTGTGTGTGGAATTCTGTGTTCTGTGCAACAGCTAACTCTGTTTCCTGACAAAGTCATGAATGGAATTGTTGTAATTCTCGATGATTGCCATTTTCTTTCACAGCTTGCAATGACACAACAGCATCAATGGATAAGTGGCTGTCTCGCCTGGAATCATCCAATTGGATGTCACATATAAGGGACACCCTCAACTGTGCCTGTTTGGTGGCACAGTGCCTTGACCAGGTAGGCTGTGACTGTCATGAATACCTTCTGTTATCTAAATCATTTATCAGTGTGTTCACAAGATGTAAGGGAAACAATGTGGCAGTTGACTGGGCTGTGTATGAAACTTTATTTTCGTATATCATTTAACCCTTTGCTGAAGTATGAATGTACACTGACATGTAAATAAATGTAGGCTGAATAGAGTATGTACATGCATGTACCACCTGTAGCTCACTGCAGCTAAGATGTGGATAAGTCTGCATAGGTGGGAGGATAATATTAGAGTAGATCTTAAAGAAATCAGTTGGGAGGTTTGGATTGGATTGATCTGGCTCATGGCAGAGACAAGTGACAGCCTCTTGTGGAAATGGAAGTGAATCTTGGGTTCCGTTAAATGCAGGGAATTTGTTGACTAGCTGAGCAAGTATTAAGCTTCTCTAAATAGACTCCATTCCATTGAGTTAGCTAGCTAGTTAGTTAGTTAGTTAGTTAGTTAGTTAGTTAGTTAGTTAGTCAGTCAGTCAGTCCTTCGCTCACTCACTCACTCACTCTGTTGGTTGGTTGGTGGTTGGTTGGTTGACTGGTTGGTTAGTTCATTCATTCATTAGTGGGTAAGCTTACTCTTCCTTTGGTTATACAGGAACACTGGTTTGAAGCTGTATACTTTTTGGAATTTCCACTTGTGAAATAAAACAAACAATGTTGACTGTTGTTACTTGGTACATATGCATTAATCTTATGTCAGAAAAAATTTGTGGTATTCTTGCAAATGTGAACTCATATGATGAAAGCAGTGTTTGTGACTAAGTAGTTGGAATAAATTGTGTGGGTTAAAGCTGTAGAAATTTAAAAAACCTCATTGCACAATATGTATTCATAGCAAGAAACTTTATGGATCAGAAGGTAAGAACTAGAATAGGAGAGTTAAATAGCAGTGAACATATTCCAACAACCATGAGTAAACTTATAAAAGAAATGTATTCATAGGAAGGAGCATCAGTACTTGTCCATGGTTCTGAGGGTTTGGATGCTACTTTGTTGGTGACATCATTAGCACAAGTCATCCTCAATCCTGACTGTAGAACTGTAAGAGGGTAAGCTATTACACTGTCTGATGAACCTGTTTTAAAAGTTCCACTGTAATTAATTTCATAACAGTAAAGCTGTCCTTAGTAAATGAACATAAGACCAGGGAGGTGTGATAAATAAAACAGTGCATCTGGAAGAAATTCATACACAAACAGAATGCACTCTTCTATAACTGTAGTATTAGTTTGGGACACAAACCTCTTTTAAAATTGTCATTTTCATTTTTGGTTTGTGTTGATTCAGGGCTCATTTCTATCAAATCTCATTTATAAATTACATCTTGAGTCTTCTGCCAGTGTTATGCATTCCTCTGTTGTGCCAGGATGGAAGCACTCGTAGAGCGGGAATGGCTACAAGCAGGATATCCATTTCCCATTCGCCACCAGAAGTCATGCTACAGCAGTGGGCGGAGCAAGACTCAGGCACCAACATTCCTTCTGTTCCTTGACTGTGTGGGACAAATTCACCAACAATTCCCATGCAGCTTTGAGTTCAGCACTTCATTCCTCATCATGCTCTTTGAACATTCCTATTGTTCACAGTTTGGTAAGATCCCCCCCCCCCCCCCCCACCCTTTTGTCGGGAGATTTTTGGTGTATGCCAAACTCCACATAATCACCATGGGTAT
>Ga0123357_10004847_pt1 | contig 15944 bp, 14 predicted proteins | sample TergutEmb28metaG_FD_89873 | JGI IMG/M metagenome (GOLD analysis project Ga0123357, IMG submission 89873) | Embiratermes neotenicus P4 segment gut microbial communities from Petit-Saut dam, French Guiana - Emb289 P4 | ecosystem: Host-associated > Arthropoda: Insects > Digestive system > Gut ... | reverse complement strand
TGAAACTTGGTCGCTGACATTGAGGGAGGAACATAGGCTGAGGGTGTTCGAGAATAGGGTGTTGAGGAGAATATTTAGGCCAAAGAGGGATGAGGTAACGGGAGTGGCTGAAACTACATAATGAGGAATTTAATGATCTTTTCTACTCACCCAATATTGTGCGAGTGATAAAATCAAGAAGAATGAGATGGGTGGGGCATGTGGCCTGTATGGGGGAGAGGAGAGGTGTGTACAGGGTTTTGGTGGAGAAACCTGAGGGAACGAGACCACTGGGGAGACCCAGGCGCAGATGGGAGAATAATATTAAGATGGATCTTAAGGAAATGGGATGTGGGGGTATGGACTGGATCGAGCTGGCTCAGGATAGGGACAGGTGGTGGGCACTTGTGAATGTTGTAATGAACCTTTGGGTTTCATAAAATGCGGGGAATTTCTTGACTAGCTGCAAACCGGCTAGCTTCTCAAGAAGGACTCTGCTCCATGGAGTAAGTATGTAAGTAAGCAAGTAGGTAAGTAAGTCAATATAATTATCAACTGTACCTGGACAGCTGGCAAGTCTCGTCTTTTCCATATCCAGCTTAGTTTTGTGGTTCATCCAACCTCATCTCTGATAGTCAAATGACCTTATTCAGAAGACCCACTTTCCATTTTGTCTAGATGTTGTTTGTTTCTTGAAATAAACTCCTTTCTTAAACCTGGTTGTTTTATTAATGGAAGACTCTCAAAGGAAATTATTATTACAGAACTGCACACAGTCAGTGGACAGTTCTGTCTGTAATGCACAACTTTTTCTTGAGTGGGAATTTTTTCCTCTTTAATGAAACATGTACTAATTAGGATAAATCTGACAGAAAACAAACCAAAAATTTCAGGGAGAATTATGAAGGTTACCAGTACAATGCATTGGCTTCATATTGCTCAATACATCAAAGAATTCCATATAAAAAGCAATAGATTTTGCTGGTGTTGTGTCATTTCCATTAATTGGTAAAAATTAGGCTGTTGCACTTACCATGTAAGCTGTTAAAATTTGTCATTGTAACACCCTGCTGTGAGTTATGGAGTGTTATAGACATTTGATGTTGTACTTGACAAGTGACACAATGCGACAGGATTAGAGACCTCTGTCATAAGTCAATATACTCTAGTTGGAAGAGAGATAATAGTCATAGTAACAGATAATTGTATAATATTAACCTGCAGCATTTTATACTCCAGATGAAGATGATAGTTATGTGTATACAGAAATAATACTATTTATACTTCAAATTTTGGGCACCCAGTGGTGCTGTTGACTGAGGCACTGTGCTACAAGCCGGAAGGTCATGGGTTCAGTTCTCGATGAAGTCATTGGAATTTTTCATTGACATAATCCTTCCTGCCGCACTAGGGCCCTGGGGTCGATGAATCCTCTAACAGAAATGAATACAAGGAATAATTCGTGGGGCATAAAGGCAGCCGGTGCATAGGTCTGATAACCTTACTGCCTTCATGTGCTGATTGTCTTGAAACCTGTGTGTTTAAACCTCCTGGAACCCTCTGGGCCTGTAATAGGTCTGTACAGGGATTGCTTTGCCTTTGTTGTACTATAAATGTATTGGCAGTGCCATGGTTCATGTGGTTAGTTGCCATCCTCTCATCTCAGAATCCTGGTTAGTCACAGGTTAGTCAACGTAGGATTTCTGACGAAGTGGTACTGGGACAGGTGTTCCTTTAAATGTTTTGGTTTTTCCCTGTCACTGTCATTCCACCAGTGCTCCACACACACATTGATTCATGTCAGTGATGCTTTTTAAACTAAGTAAGTGTCAGCATTGTTAAAGAGCACACTTGCCACATCAATAAAGTTGTCAAAATTATGATAGTACATTGGTTCTTGTTTTTGAGGTAACATGAAATGTCTCTTTTTAGAAGTAGCTCAATTTCTACAAATTCACTGCCCAGTGGTATGTCTCCAGCAGAACTACAACAGGAAGTACAGAATGTTTTGTCATCAGAAGATATTCCTAAACGATATCGTGAAGCAATTATCCACTACAGTAAGGTGAGTTTTATTGCACATTACAAGATATAAATTATGGTCACAATATTGTGGAAATTTCTTTCATTCTGGAAGAGAAACTAAAGATAGAGGGAAAAACTGTTTGTTTAGAGAAGAACATTTGTAATATCATTACCACAGTCATCCAACCACACAACCAGGGTTATGGTGAAAGGTGATGGTTGTGCTAAAATTTGTTTTAAAGAAATGGAAAGGATTTGGAGATTCAGAAATATATTGAAGGATTTCAGAACCTTTCATTAACTTAAAGTGGTGGCATTACAGTTATAGTCTTGAAAGTGTATAGTGTCTTATGTTGTAATGGTAACCATTTCATTGATTCCAGTACTTGAATGCTGGTATAATTGAAATGGAAGCATGCTTCAAGGCAGCACGTATTGCTGTGGAGCAGGGAAGCACCTTACAAGCATCAGTGTTCCTCCATAATATAGTCTGTATTAATCTGACCCTCAGCGAATCAGAAAAGGTAAACAGTGAACTAATCATGTTAAGAATTCTTTCCTGAGCATTTGATTATGTGACTAGATGTTCCCTGTTACAAACACAAAAGTTTGTCACTGTCATAACAAAACTCTAACAATGAATCCTGTATTCAGCCAATCCAGTCCATCTAAAATTAAAACAAGCAATTTTCCAAAGATAGTTGTGGGTGTTGTCCTTTCACTTAAGTCAGTATGTTTTTGGGAATGACCAATTAGTAATTTTATATGATAATATAATGTTGTGTATTATTAGTTTTCTTGAATTTTGTGTATTGTAACTGAAATGCCCTCTGTTTATTTTAGACACCCTAAATTATCAAATAATACAGGAAACCTTTGAGTTAACAGACTAATAGAGGAGAAGAGGATACATTGTGGCTGAATATGCAGAGTACATAACTGTATTATATATTAACCAGTGCAAGACAGTAATACCATTAAATAGAGAAATACATGTAACTAATACTACACTAATGAAGAGACAGGTTTTGTTCTGAGTATGAGGAAGACTCAGGTATAAGGTTGGGAGAGGGTGACTTTTTTGTGGTGGGACAGGTATTAAGATGTGTCAAGTTTTAACTGAATCTTATACTTTTGTTGCTGCCTTGTTATAACTTCTCAAATTCAGGTAGGTGAGCATAAGACTGCACTTCAGAGGCAGATGATCAGCCATTGAATTTATGTTGTCACCAAGGTAGCTCTTACAACAGAGAGTTTAAGTTTAGTAACTGTCTTTTCTTCCTCCTCCTCTTCCTTCTTCTGTTCTTCGCTATGATCTTCCTTTTTTGGCATAAAGAGCTCATTGAACAACCACTCCTTTAGTCAGTGCCTGATACCTAGGTGCACTGCATCATCAAGGTTGTTATACTGTGCTATTTTCACATGTTTCCAGGTAACTGGTGAACAACTTGATGAAGAATCAACATTATATCTGCTTAAGATTTTCTTGTGCTTGTGAATATCAGACATGGTTTGTGTCTTTACACTGTACAGTTTCAAGTGCCAGTTGTGGTTTGTTTCTTTACAGCATATGCATGTGAATATCAGGTGTGGTTTGTCTGTACTGTTATTGCAAAATTTTGTTATTCTGTTACAGATACAACGATTCATAAGTTTATCAGATTTGTATACACAGATTGGTTTCCATCGCAAAGCATCCTTTTGCAGACGATTGGCTGCCACTCGTCATGTGTCAGCTCAGAATCCTCAGCCGAACTGGGCACAGTGTTACCAACTAATGTTGCAGGCCCTTTCTGGACACAAGCTGTCACTGGATCCTACAGAATTTCCCAAAGGTTTGAAATTTATTTGAAATAAAAGTCACAAGCATCGTTAGAGGTGTTTTTGAAATGCAGTATCCCAGAAATGTGATTTAAACAGCTGTACATTGTGCTTAGGGTGTTGAGGAGAATATTGGGACCTAAGATGGAGGCAGTAATAGAATTCTGGAGAATTTCTTATGTTCAGGAACTGCATAATTTGTACTGTTTGCCAATATTATTGGGGTGAGCCAATGAAGAGATGTGCTAGTCATGTACCTTACATGGAATAGATAAACAATTCATATAACCTTTTACACAGAAAACCTTCAGGGATGAGACCATTTGGAAGACCTGAGTGTAGGTGGGAGGGTAATATTAAACTGAATTTAAATAAATACTGTATGAAGATATGGCTGATATTTACCTGGCTCAGGATAGGGTCAATTCATGGGCTCTTGTGACTGTGATTTGTGGAATTCATAAAGGCTGAAGGTACACCACCCAAGGATTTATTTGGACTTCAGTTTTAAGCTGTTCTCACATTTGATTGAAATTTAATGTAATATTGTCAAACAGGAAACTTAAGTCTGTACTATCCTTCTGAACACATATAGCATTTTAAAATGATTTAAATCCTTTAAGACTCCTATGATCAGGACCAATTATATGGAAATTGCAGGGCCAGTGTTTAAGTGATTGGTAATTATTTATTTTTATGCCACTGGTTTCATAATGACAAAGTTTACTTTTTGATTGTTTTATCTATGATAGCTCATACTGATTCTGGGGTCGACCATCTGCCTGTGCGTATGGTAATTGGGTTATTTGCCCAAGAGTAAAGCAGCTATTTCATGAAGATGACTGCTTATCTCCATCAAGTGCCAGGCTTAAGAGTTAATTAAAAAGATGAACAAATTTACCTTCCTGTATTATTTAACTTTTTGGTTTTGTCATGTTTCATTGTCCATATTTCCTTCTGTTGTCACTTTATGAGCAGCTGATGGTTATTAAGAAATTAGAGAAAGCTGAATGCCCATTAGATGTACTAGATGGGGGATAGTGGTCAGGGCTTCACACCTTGACCACTTTAATCACAGGGAAAGAACATCTGCTACCATTTGAATAACATTCTGAGTGAATTCTGCAGTCAGTCCTGACATTTCAAAGAAGAGAAAAATCACCCCTGGACTGTCCAGGGGTGACCTAGTCACTATACCAATTGAGCTAACTTCCACTAATATTACAGGTGGAATGCAAGGTTGGCCAGCCTTGCAAATCCAGCTGTTACAAGAACTGGTGGTGGCTGCAAGACGTATGGGTCACTCAGCTCTGGCCACTCGACACATGACGTTCATCCTGCAGACAATGTGGGACCACCTTTTGCCTGCAGAGCAGCGAGACTTGGCACTACAGCTACAGGTTTTGGCAGCCCAATGTGAAGGGGCACCTGTACCCTTAGTTCTGAACTCTGGCGTTGTCATACCTCCAGCAAACCTCACAAACTTACCTCAGATACGGTAAAAGTACTTCATTATATTTAATACACACAGTTCTCTCCTTACCTGTACATATTGAAGGACAGAGAAAATGTTTAATATTACACTCTTTTTTATGTAACCGTCCATCTTTGTTCTCTTCTTCTTCATCTTCTTATTTGGCACTACACTCCATTGTGGACCTTGGCCTCTTTAATGGACTTCTCCCAGTCAGCTCTTTTTCTCAATTTGTGACCTCCCTTTCCAGTTTTTAATTTTGCATTTATTAATATCTGTACACAGTTCCACCATCCATTTCTTGGCTGTTCTTTTAGGCTACAAATATTTTTATCTTTTATTTCTTATTCTGCAACATATTAATTGTTCATTCTTTTTGTGTTGAATGACACTTACATCAACTGTACTGGTAGTGTAGCACTGAATGAGAAATAACATGAGAATTACAGATGATCAGTAGGTGCAATGTGAAAGGAAGAAGTCTTGACCCATTACAAGGTGCTTACATTATGCATTATATACAGAGGGACTGAGGAAAAGTGTTAAAATCTGCAGGTGGTATCCACATGACATTGAACCAGGTATCTTCCAAATATGAAGCGATTCTTGGTTTTCGTCATTTAATCAACTGTCAATAGACAAACTAGTGTGCTTTCTTCGACACTTATCGAATCCTTTACTGGTAAGTTTATGTTTTATAATATCATATGTTATTTTCTGTTATTTTGTTTATTACAGGAGTTTTGTACTGCAAAACTTGGAGCCTCAACTACAACCTCAGAAGATTGAGAAACTGAAGGAGGAGTCAGGACCATTTTTGTTCACTCCGATTCATTTTGGCTCCTTGGAAAGAAAGAATGTTGTGAGAAGCAGTAAAATGGGTATTGCTTTATAATTATACATGTCAATGTTTTCTGTAATCAGTATTGGATTACCTGGTTAGGCATTATGGTTACAAAGAACAGGCAAAATTTTTATCCCTTTGGCACATCATTTTATCATGTACATTCCATTTTCTTTCACAGTAGCTTTAAGTGTTCATTCTTTTCTCCACCAAAGCACAAGGGGAACATGCCTGTGTATACTCAATGGAACACTGATAGAGGAACAGAAATTGTGGGTGTTTGTTGTTTGTATGACAGTGACGATTAAGAGATCTTTCATTTTATATGTGATGACAGATACCAGCATTTCAAAGGAATGTTGTGCTTGTCTTCTGCTCTGAAGATAGAGGTGGCATTTACCTTCAGAATGTTGGTTCTTATCTACTACATCACAGAAGAAATTAATATTCATAGATATTTAAGAACAGGATGCTGAGGAGAATATCCATGAGAGAGGAAGCAATGGAATAAAGCAGAAAATCATGTGAAGAAACTCTTCACAATCTGTTTTTGTCTAAGAGTTAGGATTTTAAAATCTGTCTTAATTACATAGGCATCATGTGTAGTATGCATGAGGAAAATGGAAATGCATTTTGGGGGGGGGGGAGAATCTCCAAGGAGGAGACCACTCAGGAGCAGTAACTCAAGGTATGAAGATCAGTGGATCTTGGATAAATAAGTTGTGAAGATGTGTACAAGACAGAAGCAGCATGGCATTCAGTGCTGTTTTGTGGTTTTGAGAACATGCTGAAAAAAACTGTGGTCCTGTAAAGAAAACAGATTTTGCTGACAGTAGCACTCTATACTGTTCTGGTATTCAGGTCTGTTTTTGGTTTACATTTGGTATTTGGTATAAACTGATATATAGCAGACCTTGAGCATGTCCATGAAACCACTGCAACCCATCCTTATGCCTGTATACCCAGATAAATGTAAATAAAATGAATCAGACCTATTTCAGTGATAGTAAACACCTTTCACACTGCAATGAAATGCTGATACCAGGATCTTGAGCAACAAAATACAAGAATAATAATCCAAAATACTTCAAAACTAGAAAATTCTAGTGAAGATGGTTGTACGTGGTGTGGCTATAAAATAACTGGACTTAATTTTTTTCCGCTTCCCTGTAAAACTGACAACAGCAAGTCGTATGTGGTATTGGCTTGTACTGTCTCCTCCATTTACGGTTACAATTTCAAGCTCGTGCAGCATACAGTTTGGCATTAGCCTTTACTTGAAGTGGATTGTGTTCTTGCTCTCTGTCGGAATCATGTTAAGTGTTAACATGGAGTAAAGTGTCAATGTGAAATTCTGTGTGAAACTTGGAAAATCTGCTACAGAAACGTTCGATTTGTTGAAGAAAGTTTATGGTGATGAATGTCTATCTCATACTCAAGTTTTCAAGTGGTTTAAAAGGTTTAAAGAGGGAAGGGGAGAGATTGAAGACCATCAGCACCCAAGTCATCCCAGCACATCAAAAACAGATGCTAACAATGAAAAATTCAGTGAAATTGTTCAACAGAATCGTCGCCTGAACATTCGAGCAGTTGCTGAGTTAATTAACATTGACAAGAAAACTGTTCAACAGATTTTACATAACAATTTCAACATGAAAAAAGTGTAGTCGAAGATGGTGCCGAGACTCCTCACTGCTGAACAAATGGAATTCGAATTAACAATTGTGCTGACATTCTTCAAAACATTGAAAACGACCCAAACTTTTTAGAGAACGTAATAACTTGTGATGAATCATGGGTTTTTTAATACGACCCAGAAAGTAAGCGCCAATCCTTGCACTGGAAGAGCCCCAGTTCACCAAGCCAAAAGAAAGCATGACAGAGCAAATCCAAATTTAAAGCAATGATGATTGTTTTTTCGACATCCAAGGGATTGTTCACATGGATTGGGTGCCTGAAGGTCAGACTGTTAACCAGGTCTACTACAAGGAGGTTATGACAAACCTTCGTGAATGGGTGAGAAGAAGACCTATAATGTGGAAGAACGGCTCATGGGTTCTACACCAAGACAACGTGCTGGCACACAACGCCCTGTCTGCCAAGATGTTTTTAACGAAGCACAAGATCACTGTGTTGGAACGTCTACCGTACTCACCTGACCTAGCTCCATGTGACTTTTTTTTATTTACAAAGATGAAGTCTGTGTTACAAGGAACCAGGTTTGAGTCCGTAGATGCAGTGAGGACAAAAGCAACGGAGCTCATGAATAAGCTATCAGAAGACAACCTGCAGCTTTGCTACCAACAGTGGAAGATTCGCATGGAGCGGTGTAGGGATCAGGGAGGGGAGTGCATTGAGGGTGACAGCATTTCTGTTGTATAATTTTTTGTATGAAAAGTGTTCTAACATCAGTCTGGTTATTTTATAGCCACATCACATATACAACAAGTAGCATAATGGCAGAACTTAATAACTGTTATTACTTACTCCATGGAGCAGAGTCCTTCTTGAGAAGCTAACCGGTTTGCAGCTAGTCAAGAAATTCCCGCATTTTATGAAACCCAAAGGTTCATTACCGCATTCACAAGTGCCCGCCACCTTTCCCTATCCTGAGCCAGCTCAATCCAGTCCATACCCCCACATCCCACTTCCTGAAGATCCATCTTAATATTATCCTCCCATCCATGCCTGGGTCTCCCCAGTGGTCTCTTTCCCCCAGGTTTCCCCACCAAAACCCTGTACATGCTTCTCCCCTCCCCCATACGCACTACATCCCCCATCCATCTCATTCTTCTTGATTTTATCACCCGCACAATATTGGGTGAGGAGTACAGAACATTAAGCTCCTCATTATGTAGTTTTCTCCATTCCCCTATTACCTCATCCCTCTTAGGCCCAAATGTTCTCCTCAACACCCTATTCTCAAATACCCTCAGCCTACGTTCCTCCCTCAATGTCAGCGACCAAGTTTGAAACCCATGCAAAACAACATGCAAAATTGTAGTTCTTTATATCTTAATCTGTATATATGTTTACATTATATATTCATATATAAATAATGGTTGGTATTACTGACAAATTGTTACCATATGTACAGATAAAAAATTATAATTAAGAATGCAATGTTTTTAGTTGAATCATCCCAGAAACATTTTTAGGTGAAAAACTGAAACTCCTGTAATATACATTTTAACATTATATATGAATACAGTGTAAACACATGTTGGGATCCCAGACTTTTTTATAACATCAAAAGGCATTGTTATAACTGAGTATCTTACGTACATTGTATGCTGTCATATTCAGCCTGATGATGACTTTACTGAAACGCTAAAACACTAGCCACCATATTTTTAATAAACCAGTTGTGCTGACTGAGGTACCCTCTAATTTGATTTCTCTATGTTACACACAATGGGATGACCCAGATGGAGATTTCAGTATGTCCCTTGTTTCATAACCTTTTGGCGCTGGAATTATTTTTTTAATTTTAGCACACCCTCTATATAAAATGTGAATAAAACAGGAACCAAATATGTTAGATTTATGAAACAAACTGCATTTTGAAGAGGAAAAAATGGAGAGTATGTACCATGTTTAAAATATTCAGTACCTATATTTGTTGAATAAATATATAAAATGCAATGTTTAGAGGTTAGCGGTGCGGTACGACCACTATAGACATCGTTAGGCGTCAAAGGGTTAAACTAGTTAACAGCCCACACAGGATATGTTAAGGAGTTGTATACAGTTAGTTTAACAATCTCTCCACCTTTTAAGGACTGGGTATTTTACAATATGTGGGCCACAGATTGAGTTACCCCTGCCTTCCAAGATAACACATTTAGTAAGTATAATCTATGCTTTATTCAAAACGTATGTGGTTTGACTTTTGTACTCACCAAATTCTCTTTGAATATTCAATTCCCTTTGCAAGCATTTGGTGCTTACAGACAGACCCATATTTCCTTTAATATTCAGAAACATACAGTCAAGACATGCCTTCTTTGTGGTAAAAAGTTGTGCAAATTCTGTAAGATTGTAATAAATGACAGATGATACCTGGTCAGTCTCATTGCAACAGTATTTGTGTATTCATAATGTTGTGCATGTGAAGGTTGAAAATATAGCAGTTTATGTTAGTCTCAGCAATACAGTAGCCTTGACTGTCAAAAAGCAGTGAATGTATAGACATGTCCATACTCCACAAATATCGAAGAAGGTGCTGAGCACTAGTATGGGATGTTTGTATCATCATTCTTGGCTGCTACCATTGAATGAGCTGTCATGTCCTGATAAAGCCATTTCTGTTCTCCCTTATTCCCCCTGAAGTGCTCATCTCATATCTACTATCACTATTCATCTACTTTGTCTTTATATTGTGGGTCTGTCATGTACAGAAACATGGAATGTTGCACTATGGTACCAAAGTGACTCTTCTTACAAGTGAACATGTGTTGCAGATTATGTTTGGGTGGAGGGAGACTTGTGTGAGGTGGCCATGGAGCTGCATAACCCATTGCCATTTGAATTGAAAGTACTGAATATGGTGCGTACCTTCAGTGTTACAAATGTAATGCTACACAGTGGTGACATGGTGTGAATTTATGTTGTTTGGTGATTAACTTGTTTGTACTGTGGTGCATTTCTGCCTACTGTACTGTTCTGGTCTTTCTGGTCATGCACCGTATCATTTTTTTCTCTGGTCACTGATGAAGAAAATTTTACTTCAAGGTTGTTCTGGAATAAGCTTCAAAGGTTGTGTCACAGGAAGTTACATAATATGTCCAGACATTTTTTGAATAACCATATATGTTGGCAAAAATGTGTACCTACTGAAAGATGGTGTTTAGCAACAGCTGTGCCTGAAGGCACCAAAGTATCACCAGGTTCAGTATATGTTTGGCTTCCTAGGTCTTTGAAGTTACTGTGTAAATATTTATTTTTATTATAAGTTATGTATAAATTAAAGTGCATAAATTAGAAATCTAATTAGAGTTTTTGCAGAAACAAACATATCAGTAATATTAACCATTATGTAGATATACTGTATCAAGAGACTTTGTTGCAGCGCCTTCTTACAACAGGGGCAGTTTTTGAGAGTTTACCAACTTCTTTGTCATTACCACCAGAATCAGGCCCACACCCTGTAATTTTGCCTGGAACACCAAAAGAAGTTGGTGAACTGGAAGTCTTGGGTAAGTGACAATATTTGATTATATTTAAGGTTCACATCTAAATCATTTTGCATAATGAACATTTAAGGATGTATGCAGTCACTTAATACACAAATGCTATGTACTTCAGTGAACAAATTTCACATTCTCCCTATCACCTTTCCCTCTCTACAAAATATAATTTCTAGTGTTTTGGTTGTGTTTGCATTGGAGCTCAAAAAACATCTGCATCGTTATTTGATGTGGCCTTCTAGCAACATATCCATGTGAATTTTGAGATTTTCATATCAATGTAATCGAGGTTCTTGTCTTCTGTATTGTGATGCTGCATTGCTGGGTAAGATGTTCTGATCATTTCAAAGGAATGTTTTTCCTTCATCTTCAAGGTTTCAAGGTTCATCTCCCACACCTACTAGTAGGCTCACCACCTTTAAATCCACTGGTCAGACCTTTCCTATATATCCCTGCTTCTCAGTCCTCACTGGCATTCTTTATGAACCTTGAGCTCCTGAAGATGAAGGCAACACATTCCTTCAAAATGTTGGGAGCCACTTGCCCAGCAATGGAGTCACATGTTCCAGAAGTCCAGAGTCATTCCAAATTATGCATCACCTCTCCAAATTGTATACTGTGAACTGTAGAGCTTAAAGTTGATTTAATGTTGCAGTTTCAGATTTCGGTGATAGTTCATCAGTTTAGTCCTTTGTGCACATTTAGAATAGGAGATTCTTTTTTGTAGTTTGTTGTATAAGGTATTCCTAATACTAACATTTTCCCTGTGACCTGCGAAGAATGTGTAGTAGAACTGAAGGTGAAGCTTCATACATTCTTCTGCTCTGGTTGCTTTAATCCCAAGGAAAGAGCCTCCAGTCCATACTGGCTATGCTATGGTTGGGCCTCAGAGCCACTGTGGAGAAGGTGGCAGAGTGAAAAATTCCAGCTCTTATCATATTCATTTTATTTATATAATTGTGGATAATTATGCCTGTATAGCTGGAGATTGGCTAACAATATGCATGAAGTGGTATTAAGGTATAATGAAACAAATGATTGCTAATTTACAAACATCTGTGACTCTGAAGGTATAAAAAAACCCACTGTATCAATCATTATTGTAGTTGTTTTCTGACTTTTGCTCCAAGAGTCAGTGTTTGAATTTCTGTAAATGATAATGCAGTAATAATATTCAAATTTAATGTTTTGTTGACCATGCATCGTGATACATCCATGCAATAAGAACCAACAGGATTTCTATTTACTTTCAATTTACTTCAGTAATTAACCTCTACATGTTTCGAGCAGGCTTACTGCTCATCATCAGGAGGTACTACTCTGTATATACAACACTTGGTATATGTCATGCATTTATCTTGACTGACTTTTGGCAGGATCGGGGTGGAACCAGTACCACCCAGATCTTGCCAACAGCCAGTCCACATAAACGCATGACATGTACCAACTGCTATATATACGAAGTAGTACCTCCTGATGATGAGCAGTAAGCCTGCTCAAAACATGTAGAGGTTAATTATTGAAATAAATTGAAAGTAAATAGTGCATTCTGTTGGTTTTTATTGTACAGATAATAATATTGAGTTCCATCTATATTTGTTTCAGGTTATTCTACTCATACACTGGGTGTAAAATCCAACTGCAGGTTACGTCATATTGGTGGGTTTCCACATCCTCAGTACTCAGTCGATGTTATACCTGCCCTTCCTAAAATGCAGGTACATTGTGTTGTCGAAACTGAAGTTTCAAGCTTCATCTACCATTGATGTAAGAGTATTCCTGAGTCATCTCTGCCTAATGCCATGATAGTGCTGTAATGAAATGGTTTCTAAATGGACTATTCATTTAGAATTATATATACCAAATTGGTTGCTTTTGTGTTGTGTCATAGAGAGAAAGGGCACGGTGATGTGTAGCGTACAGTAAAGTAGACAGCCAGGTAACTGTAAAAAACTGATCTGATCTTTACTGTGTCTTGAACTTCAGTTTATAACAAATGATGGACTAATTAGATAACATGGTACAGACAGTAGGTAGTGGGTAGGGAAGTGTCACAGAACCATGCCAATGAAGCTTCTCGTCATGATGATTGTAGGTATGTGTAACTGAAGTCTATGATATAAAAACGGTATTGGTAGTGAATTTTTTTTTGGAACTAAATGCTGTTAATTTACAACCCAATTTTCCAGCCTGTTCACAGCCTGTGAGAGCGAGAACTGCTGGTACATAGTGGTGGAGAAATTAGTATATGGCTGTAGTGTTGGTTAATTTTGTGTGCTTTTGCTCATTGTATTTGTTAGTGTGCAGTAGTAACAAAATTATTAAAAGAGGATTGGTGTTTGTAAAGGAACCTTCTCTTCTGGCTGCTAATTATAAAGATGTAAAATACACTGTTGGAAGGCATATTCTGCTCATTGATTGCCCATCGACGAGCTCCTTCCCTGAGTCAGCTTATGTTTGCTTGACAGGTTAAACACATGACACAAAGATGCTGAACTCTCAGCATATGGCATGTAGGCAAGTAGTCAGTGGCTGGGATCCATTTTATGAGATATCACGAGGGACTGGTCACAGAGGGTTGGGAAGACATAATGATTGGATTGAACTGGCGAGCATAACAAGTGAACAGGCGAATAGCTTTGCATCTGAGAACTACTGGAAGAACTGGAGGTTTAAGCATGAATTGTTCATGGCATGCCCTTGCTTGGGCAGAGGCTGGGAAACTGCTCAAATTCGTGTACCTATTGACCATAGTAAGTGACAGCAGCCACCACAGTACGTGACATTAGACCACGGACCCATCCAGTCATATTCTCCCTGAGTCTTTGTCATTGTTGTCATCATCATTCATTTTTGTTTCTGACAGTATGGTTCATTCAGTGTAAAAAGCTTTTTCTTCTTCTCTTGTATCTGTGTCTTGTTTTTTCTTACTTGGTGTGTGTATCTCACTGTTAATCTCTCAAGTGGTATGTGTTTACCTGTATTATTTTTTAAAATTCTGCCAGGAATCCTACCCTTATCCATACGTAATGCATGTCGTTACCAATTCTGCCACCCTTTCTGATATTATATTGAGATATTGTCTAGTGTCCTGGTTGTGCAGTCTTTTTCCACTGAGTCTTCATTCATGATTATGCTACACCACATTATCTCACTGTTTGACCAAAATTGTAAAGTAACCTAATAAACCAACAATTCTTTTTTTGCTAATCATAACTTAGGTGTTCCATCTTTAATACAAGCTAATATAATTTTGTTTTTTCAGGTCTTGACATCTCTGCCAAAAAGTGCATCATCAGGTTCTTTAGGAGACACATTGACAGTGGTGACAAGTACAAACTTAACTTTATATGCTGGAGAGAGGTATTGCATAAAGTTATTTGCATTTATCATGATTAACCACTTCTTAATGAAGTAAAGAAGAATGTATCATATGAAGACCATATCCATCAATTCGTATGTGACGTACTATCAGTAGCTAAGCCATTTGGAAGATTTTCGTGAAATTCAGTATGAGAGCCCTTTAAAATTCTACAAAAAGTTATCAAGCATACATTAGTTCTGTGAAAGTTGGCCAAGTGACAGTGTATTTTATGGAAAGGCATAAATGAATTTCTACATGTACCTTCCATATTTCTTGCTTGATTTGGGTGAAACTGTATATGGAAGATCTCTACGCGCTGCATTTGAGCAGTTATGACAATAGATACAGTGAAAGCCATACTTTTACTCAGTGGCATAAATGAAAAGTTGCCCATATTTACTACATTTTGTGTCTGACTTGGATATCGGTACAGAAGATATCCACAAAAATTAATTGCCCAATTGTTAGTTTTGAGAAAATTAGCACACTAGAAGTCATACTTTACTTAAAGGAACAAATGAATTTGTCTGTAGTTTCCACATTGATTGTCTGATATGTGTGCAGTCTGGTATGAGGGATCTGCATGTAATGTTGTTGAGCACTTTTGAGTTATGTGGAAAATAGACTGTTCTTATCTTATGGGCATAATTGAATTTATCATGCAGGTACCATGCAACTGCATGGCACTTTCAAAGTATAAACATTTTGGTAAATTCTGTGTGGTACATGACAGAGTATGCCATTTGCAACCTTGATAGATACAAGAGTGACTAAACTGCACACCTTATTAACCCTTTGTGGCTGAACAGGAAAACACTGTCCCAGTAATAAATGCCCTCAACGGCCAAAAGGGAAAATATGATCTTGCAACGCCATGTCATCTTTAACATTTTCTGCATTTATAATTACACATCTCTTCTTCACAATATTTGTCTAAAAGCTTGTATAGGCATAAAAGATTGTGTGAAGTTTAATTATAATTAAAATTATCACTCATAATATTTAGTTTTACTTACTACTGTTTTTCCAGCAATCATGAATTATTCACAGACATCTCCAAGCAGTGGTTCTTTTATTTTCTTCGTATGGGTGAAGTGAAGCAAATACACACATGTAAAGGGCCTTTGACAAGTGTAATTTATTCCTTTTTGGGTAATTCCCCGGCGTCTGAGATTTAATTGCCGACGTTTCGGAACTCACTATCGGTTCCATCTTCATAGGCAGGTGAATGAAGTATTCACCTGCCTA
>Ga0123357_10004846_pt1 | contig 15945 bp, 11 predicted proteins | sample TergutEmb28metaG_FD_89873 | JGI IMG/M metagenome (GOLD analysis project Ga0123357, IMG submission 89873) | Embiratermes neotenicus P4 segment gut microbial communities from Petit-Saut dam, French Guiana - Emb289 P4 | ecosystem: Host-associated > Arthropoda: Insects > Digestive system > Gut ... | reverse complement strand
TGTAGGTCGGGATGGGAGCAAGGAGGGAATGGGAAGTAAAGTAAGGAATAATAAAAGGGGTAAATAAAAAAGTGAAAAAAAAATTAAAGTAAGGAGAACTGAAGCCTCACCCAATATTGTGCAGGTGATAAAATCGAGAAGAATGAGATGGGCTGGGCATGTGGCGTGTATGGGTGAGGAGAGGGGGGTGTATTGGTTCTTGGTGGGGAAACCGGAAGGAAGGAGACCACTGGGGAGACCTAGGTGTAGATGGGTGGATAATATTAGGATGGATGTCCAGGAGGTGGGATGTGGGTATATGGACTGGATTGGGCTGACCCAGGATAGAGACAGGTGGCAGACGCTTGTGAGTGCGGTAATGAACCTTCGGGTTCTGTGAAATGCGGGGAATTTCTTGACTAGCTGCAAACCAGTTAGCTTCTCAAGAAGGACTTCTGCGCCATGGAGTAAGTAAGTAACTAAGGAGAACTGAAGCACTGTACTTAATGTTGCTCTTCTGGTTCCGCTGAGTTGTGTGTTACAGTTGAAATGTTTTAAGTATAGGGCTTCAGATTTTATGATTTTATATTAGAGTGCTCAGGAACGTCGTCCTGAATTTACGACATAGAATCATAGAACTTGGTTTATTTTTGTGAACGTTTTTGCCCTTGGAAATTGCGTTGTTTGGCCAGAAGTTTCTGAATCGCAAGTCGATTTCGGAGCAATGAAATTCAAAAAATCCGGTGTTTTATCTGGGTTTTATTCAAGCTCTGCTTGACTTTACACATTTTTATCATTGCCTGTTTTTCTTGCCTCTGAGTAAGTTTTGTTTAATGACGGTGGCAGGTGTTAAGATTGTAAAACTTAGGTGGCGAATGAATGAGTATGGAGATACTGGTGATGAGATACAGCCAGGGAAAAACTAAATTAATCGGAGAAAAACGTGTTCAGGTACCACTTCATCCACCATGTTTACCTGTCCTGAGATCGAATCTGGGCCTCGGCAGCTATTGATGCGCCTATATCGCAAATGAATAGTAAATTTAATTTTTATTTCATGGGCCAACAGTTAAGTTTAAGGCAAAACTATAGTTTTTCTTGTGCTTAATCAAATATCATACCATAAATACGTATGAATGTGGTAATTATTGCTCCACGAAATCTTAACCTCAACCCTCTAAGAAGGTGTGTGGCGAACATAACTTCCTGGTCGCTGCAGCCGTTGATACCCACGACACACAAGGCAGGATAGACCCGGACCCATTCTGGGTGCTATACCAAGGAAAAACTCCCTGTCCCCTACAGAAAATGAAACTCAGATTCCTCGGTCGTCAAGCCCATATCCTAGTCACTACACCGACCGAGCTACTCTGCCACCAAAATGAAAGCGTCAGACTGAAGCTAAGCAAAGTTTGATGTTTTGCTGACCGTGTATCTCGGTATAATCTTAGTAATTAGCCAACTTAATGCACAAAATCTTGTTTTATAACAAGTCTATTATATGCCTCTACATGTTTCGAGCACTATGTGCTCACCATCAGGAGGTCAAAATTGTATTATACAGCATCTGGTATCATCACACCTGTAGGTGGCCGTCCGGTGCGCAGGTTGAGAGAAGAGTCTTCTCTCAACGTGTACACCGTGTTGTAGCAGGAAGCAGGCCGTGTGCACTGCGTGCACACGGCCTGCTTCCCGGCTATCCAAGACACCAGACAGCACTTCAAGTGCTGAAAACCATATGCAGTAACATACGGTCCAGCGCTCCTGAAGATGGGCATAATGATGCCCGAAACATGTTGAGCTAATGGATTATTAATAAATCATAACTGTTGCATCTAGTTGGTCTCACGTATCATTTCATATTAAGAATGCACGATCATACGAACATCAAATTATTCAGTGATGTTGTCATAGCTAATATGAGCGCATTACAATCCTTCTCTTCGTTAATACGTAAGCAAACTCATTCGTTCTTGCCCATCCCGTTTTTCTCAAATCCAATGCGAGCACAGAATCGAAATTCAAATGAAGAATACTGCTTCCTGGCACTGAAAATTTCCTCTAGGTTTTCGGCTGTAGCAAACGACAGCATAACTAAGAACTGACGGCAGGTAACTACGACCGGTTATGCTACCTTAACAGGCTTGAGCCTCATCCTTATTTACAAGTATTTATGTAACGATTTAAGTAGCCTAGTATAATTGTCTTCGAATTATGGAATAATTATTGAGCTACAAATTAGAAAACACGTAAAAGGAAGCAGCCGTCTCCTGGCTGACACAGGCTACTATCGCAGCCTTGCCTTGTAGGACTCAGGAAACATATGAACACTTCAGTTAGAATAGCCGGTATCCGGAACGAGAGTTGAACCCGGAACTTCCCGAAAGCTAAGCTTAATGCTACATACTAGACGGCGACCGAGTAAGTTGACTAAAATCTGACTTGTATTTTGGAGGTACGCCTTTCGAATATCGGCGGGAATACCAAGCAGCCAGACTGTTTGTAGCGGTTATTCTCGGTCCTTGAGGTGACTGCTGGAATGACACCTTGCAGCAGAATGTCTTCCTCTGCACTTCTTCCAATTTCACCAAACGCAATCATCCTCTCATATCGTTCGACACTAAATGGCAGATGCAGTTGATACAACGTCATTTAATAAGACAAACTTCATCGATCAGTTCAAAAGTGAAACTTTTTGATTGCAGGGAACTACGGGAGCTGGTAGTGGAATATGCACAAGATAACTAAAGGTTTGAAGAAGAAGAAAAAGACCAAGAAACACAAGAAAGAGGACGACCTCTTTGACGCAGCTGAACTTGAGAAGTACCGGAGAGAGCACCAACAAGACTGCGAACGTGGCCAGCAGGAGGAACCGGACGAGCAGGGGGCAGGATCCGCGGAAAACGAAGAGTGGCAGCGCTTCAAGGCTCTCACTGCTGGTGTAGACAATATCCTCAAGAGAACTCAGGGCGATCTCGACCGCATCAAGTCCACTAGCTACTTCCAGAGGTCAGGGCTGCCACTGGCACTTGTGTTCGCGGGTTAATTCCCATATTTCGTGCAGATGAGGAAATATAATACATCTATCATTTCAATCCTGTGCTACCTAGATATCCTAATTATTTTATGAATTAAGTAATTGGATCTTCAAAAAATCAAGCAGCAATAACATAACAGATCTGCAGGACTAAAACATTCTGTATTAGGAAATTAAGTTTCGTGACTTATGAACTTGTTATTCTTATGAACAATGTAGGAACAAAAAGATCCAAATTCGCTTTAGTATGACGCCTATGTGTAATGGAATTATTGTTCTGCCTTAGTGATTCAGTGATATAGTAGTATATCAAATTCTGTCTCGCCTTTTTGCAGAAAACGTGTTACTTTCATTGTATTGTAGAATATAGTTGAAATATTTAACACAAGTATTACTTAACCATCCCAAATTAGAAATGAAACTTCTTTGAGTAGTATGTATTTTATTTACGGTCCGGTTTTAAAACTTTTAAATATTACAGAAAGCCGCCTGGTCCCTCAGTTCCTGAAACAAGTCGAGACAAGCCAGGTGATTCGGCCCCGGCCCCTGGGCCCACCCCAAGTGTCTCACACAAAAAGAAATCCAAGCGTTGGGTGGGTTTTGAAGAAGGGTCTTCGGGCATCGACGACCAAGCGCCTGAGGAATCTGAAGAAGAGCCCAACAACACAGATGAAACAGCTGCGCCTGTTTCAGTAGACGAGCACCTAGAAGCCGAGCCAGCCACCACAACTGCCGAGGAAGAGGAAGAAGAAGAGGAAGAAGAAGAAGACGAGGTCAATGACATCTTTGATACCTCATACGTAGATGTGGTAAAACTCGCCTATATACCAGACAGTCCCACTCAGGAAGACGAAGGTTTCGACCCATTTGACACTTCAATCGCTGAGAAAGTTATAAAAGAGGAGGAAGCACAGGCAAAGAACAAAAAGAAGCTTGTTAGCTTGGGCTGTGCAGTCGAGGTACTAACAGGAAGACTCGAAACCACTCCAACAGTAGCTGTAAGGAAGCGAAGAGTAGTTTCACGGAGTCCACAAGACGCAAATCTTCTACTCGATGATAACGCTTTACAGGATGCAGAAGAGGGCCATGGAAATGCGCCCAGCCTTCTAGATGACAACACAGAGCCTAATCTATCCGAAGAAGGTCCAGGACCTTTTCGGAGCCTCCTAGACGAGGATACTGAGGTTAGCGTTCAGGTTGTGTGTTTGGAAGATACCTTAGTTGAACCTACAGTTCCTGCTTCGGTAGAAAGGGAAGAAAGCCACGAGAACAGCACACAGGAGAACGTTGATTTCAAGAACTTGGTAGCAGAGTTTGACGTAATATCTGGTGGTGAAACAGACGCAACGCCAAGCACTGTAGTAGAGGTAGCCAATCTAGTCGCAGAGGAAGAAGATCTCGAGGACGAGTTCGCTGCTCTAGCAGCGGAGTCCGTCTCAAAGAAAACCGCAGATTCACAGGAGGAACAAGAAGTCGACGAAAAAGACCCATTTGACACTACAGCTGCTGCTGTAATCCTCGGAGATCAATCGGGCTCATTAGATATCGAGACAGATTTTAACCCCGACACCCTTAGTTTTCCACCTGAAAAGACAGGTCCTCCCTTCCCATTATCGCCCGACGTTGACATTGTTCTAGCCACTGAACCACATAAAAAACGGCAGTGGGCTGCATTTGAGGAGGAAGAAGAAGAAGAAGGTGACAAATCCAGCCTAGCCCCTTCGTCCTGTCCTGCGCCATCTCAGTTGACTGCACATCTGACTGATGAGGAATTCACAGAAAATGCAATCCTCGCGCTAGCCGAAGAGCTTGACATTACGCAGCTCGATCCTTTCGACACCTCTTTCGCGGAGAACATTCTACCTGGCAAGGCAGAACTGAAGCTGATAGAGAACGAGATTCTTGGTAGCAGTGACCTCGATATTAACGAAGCGAGGATCTTATCCCGAAGCGATAGTGACTTTGACTTCAATCCCCGAGAGGGCGAGGAGAGAGTTCTCTCCACGGTTAGCATCCAGATCACAGATCCTACCGGTCAGGAAAAAGAAGACGACGAAACAGGCTTGAGATCCCTGACTTTAGGACACCGAGACCTTCTCGGGGGTAGTACTACAGACCTCTCGAAGTTAGGACACGAACCCATCCAACCAGCGGAACAGGAGGAAATACCTGAAACTGATATAGACCCGTTTGACACGTCTGTGGTTGAAATACTTGCAGCTCCAGGAAAGACAGAGCTTAAATTCCTGGAGAAAGAGCTCCTGGGAGAGGCCGAGGGATCGTTGAAAAGGAGTCTTAGTGACCAGGACTTCAACCCCCGTGCTGAGGAGCCAGAAGTACTGAAAAAAGAAGAGCCTGAAGTAGACGTTCCAGACTTACTGAACGTAGAATCAAGCGTTACTAAAGTTGTCGCTTTCGATGTCCCCACCCCATCAGCTCGTCCCGACCTATTGATTGTCGGATCTGAAGAGGGATCACGAATCTCCAAGCCTCTCACACCCTATTACGTTAAGGTTCAGCCAACTGAACTGTTTGCAACACAAAATGGCGAGGTAGAAGACGTGGATCCGTTCGATACTTCCTTTGTTGAGAAACTGGCGCCCGGGAAAGCAGAGTTGAAGATAATAGAAAGTGAGCTGGTAGGAGAATCGACAGGCCTGAAACACAGTCTCTCAGACCAGGATTTCAATCCTCGAAGTGAAGACGTGGCTGCATCCACTGTTAAAACTGAAGTAGCTTCTAACCAAGGACGCAGATTCTCCGACTTCGCAGGAGACCAGCGGAAAGCACCTCCCTGCACTCTTGCCATAAAGGGTGTGACTGTAACCCCAGTCATCCCCGCAGCACTGACTCCAGCCTCTAAGCCGGATCTACTTGTCGTCGAGGAGAACGCGCCAGTGACTACAAAGCCACTGACTCCTGCTGTTGAAAGTAGCTTGGAGTACGCCGATCCCTTCGATACGTCTATAGCGAACAATTTGCTTCCGGGTCGCGCCGAACTAAAAGTGCTGGAGAGTGAGCTAGTGTCCTCAATTAAGAGGAGCTATACTGACCCAGACTTCAACCCGCGGGCAGACGATCAAGTGGCAGATATAGAGGCAGAGTCAGAACCAGAGTCACAACCTGTGACGGAGAAGCCGGACTTACTTAACTTGCCCAGCGAAGCGGTCCCTACAACAAAGACTCTGACACCGTTGGTGGAGAACTCCGAAAATCAGATTGTCGACGATATTGATCCTTTCGACACATCGATAGCCAGCGACCTACTTCCAGGCAGAGCTGAACTCAGGCTTATAGAGTCAGAACTAATTGGAAAATAAAGTGCAGCCACTGTATGTGCATGTTTCGACTGTGTAGTTACAACTTCGTGTTCTCAGTTCCATTATAGTATTTCGGCAACGAAGTCAGTATAATTTCGGGATTTCAGTGACATAAGTACGTAAACATGGACTTTGAAACATCTGGTAAAGGAAGCAACCCCTTCCTAATGGATGACTTAGGGCAGTATGGTGAAGTCACCGATCAAGTTGGCGGTGGAGGAGGTGGTGGACTAAATCCTTTTTTGAGTAACAGTGATTTCAACATTCCTGCAACTTCAGAGAATCCCTTCCTAAGTTCCTTAGTTGGAAATGAGCCGTCTTCGTTTCTCGCCTCTGGGAACTCCTCCACGAACCCTTTCGCACAGTTTGACTATTCTGTGAACGGTAGCATAAATACAGCAACCACCATCGACTTTTTTAGTACACCTGAATCAGTCACCACTCATACCAACGTCTTCAATGTTGGTGACGTGAAGAACGCTCCATCCACTGACATCTTCGGGAGTATCGCACCTGCAAAACCACAAACAGAATCCAGAGTGTCTGAAAATTTCGACTTATTAGATGACACTGCAGGAAATGCTCCAATCGAATCAGACTTTTGTAAAGAGACAGATATCTTTAATAGCAACTCAGCATCAGCAGCAGAGGATTCCTCAAGAACCAGCACACCGAAAGGAGGCCCTCCCAGAAGACCTCCTCCTCCTAGACCTGTTCCTCCTTCAAAAGAAACCAAAGACCTTATACTGAGTGTTACTGGAGCCATGGAAGCCACATCCTCACATCTCCTGGACCGGCTCCAAGCCACGAGAACGCCCAGTCCTACGCCTATCCGCGACCTGCATTCGCCAAGCCCCACTCCAGAAGCCCCTTTTTCAGACCTGCTTGACATGGATGTGACAACAGCAGGACAACTTCCCGCATTTCCTAGCAATACAGAGCTAAACCTCCTCGAGGAGGAACCCTTTGTTGCGGCTCCCTCGCCTCCGAAACCACCCCCCAGACCAGCGCCGCCGGCTCAGAAGCCCTCAGAACCTCAACAGGATATTATGAATATTTTTATTGGTGATGCACCAGCACCAAGTACTTTAACCGCACCACAGACTACTCCTGACATACTGGGACTGTTTGACTCATCTGCTCCCACTGTGCAGACAAGTGAGATGACTGGCAAAGCAGATTTGTTGTTGGGAGATGATTTCGGAGGCATGGTACCTGCAGAGCCCCAAGAGGTGAACCTGTTAGCTTCTACTGCAATGGACTTGGAACCGTCACTAATTCTGGCACAGCAGCAGCAGCAACAACAGCAACAACTGCAACTACAACAACTACAACAATCTGACAACTTTATGCCTACAGATATGCTAGAGGCTACTGAGGCTCCAACACTCAAAACTGCTGATGAGTTTGATGCTTTTGCAGCCAAATTTGAGAGTGCAGCCAAAGAAGAGGGACAAGAATTTTCTGTTGTGGAAGGTGACCCCTTTGATCCCTTTGCTTCTTCTGGATTGACAGCAGACACCGGAAGTGATGGTGAGCCATCTCTGTCTTAACCAGTTATGCATATGCCACATTCCATTTCAATCTACTTTCAAACTTAGAGTTTTTATCACTGTACTGACACCAATTTGGCTTACACAATGCAGTATCTGGGAGAGTATTTTGTTAATCCCTATAATTGGTCATGCCACTTCCTTTGCTGCCTTTCCAACAAAACCATATGTGATTATCTGTATACCTGTGTATCATGTTAAAGCTCTGAAATATAGTTCTGAGGAAAAACTGTGATGGCCCAAATACATTTACATAAATAATAAACTACTTTTTTTTTAAATATATTCTTCTGGGAAATGGAATTGTGTAGTCTGGTAGAAATTGACCACTGTTTCATAGCAACATACTGCTTCTATTTTCATGGTATCCTGAATACAAAAGCTGTAAGTTCCTCAGAAACATTGGGAAATGTTTCTATGAGAAAAAACAAAATCTTATCCCAGTAGCTGGTATTCTTTGTAGTCGCTGGCCATCAGAATCTGAAATATTAACCTAATTTTACTTCAAAGATTGATCTGTAAGATTCACACATCAAGATAGAATATGAACCTTGAAGATGAAGGAAGTAAGTTCATCCAGAACATTGGTGACTGCGTACTGAAGTGTATGGTGCCACAACCCAGAGGATAACGACCCAAAATATTTCTATGCTTTGCTTTTTCTATCAGTTCCAGACTGATCACCAAGTTTCATCTCGAGAACTAGATCCAGCCTGTGACCACAATCAGCTACCTACATGTAATTTAAAGTTTTCATGGTATTGACTATCAAGTTTATAATTTTCTAGGATGTGATGACATTTATTGTGGATGATGGGTACCAGCCTTAAGAAGATACTGTTGTCTGCATTTTCAGGCTATTAGACAAAGCTGGAACCACCAGGTTCCTCTGAAACATTCAAATCCATGTACCAAGTTACACAGTGTCACATCCCAGAAGATCATAGTCTGACACAGTTGATATCTCACATAAACAATGTTGGTGTAACTGCACATTTATTTCTGTTTTCAGTACTATATGCTTTCGGATGTGGCTAATTTTTGTATATAGAAAGTGATGTTACTTGCTTTAAATACGGCAAACTGATCAAAATTTTAAATTTCATAATAATCAAAATTCTTTAGAAACGTATAATGCAGCCTTGCAGTGCTGTTTCAACCAAATTCGTGAGGGTAACTAACGTAAATGGACTGTATGGATGCCACTTCTCAAACAGATGTTTTATTCCAGTGTGGGGTGCAGTAACTGCAGACAAGGGAGAGTCCAAGATAACAGGATTTGGGGCAGAAGAGAGTTTTGATGCATTCCTGTCAATGAATGAGCCCCCACCTGTGCCTCAAGGAACACCAGCACGGTTCAGTCGTCAGGAGTCTGCAGAGTCTGAAGAAGGCCCTGACTTTTCCATATTCATAAAGTAAGGGCATTTTATGTGCATTTCTTGTGAGTATTTAAATACAGTTATTCTACTGAAACATCACTCATATTTTGCATGTACAAACTAAGTCATCAGGACATCTCAAAATAACTTTCAATGTGCTGACCTTCCAAATAATCATGCCACTGCAAGAGAAGCCTGCGCAGTCTTGTTTAGTTGTAAATTGCACTGGATTTCAAATAAAACAATAGGTGTTTTATTTTTCACAGAAAGTTAACCAAATTCAACACAATAGCTCAAAAAATTTTGAATTTGTGAACCATGTGTAGAAACAAAACACAAGAATAAAACAAAGGCCTGTTCCAATAGTTCATTATCTGACACCAGTGAAATGAGAAATGGGAAAATAATTGTCATGTAGTTGACAATAGCATTACCAGAGTAAATCTTAATAATATACCTGGTTTATTTTATTGTATTTCATTTGTTCCAACTGCCATATGCACTGAACTTTGCCATCACATACATGTCAACTCCTTAAGGTTGCATCATCTTCATCTTCTTATGTGGACACTTAAATTTCTTTTGTCCCATTCTACTTGCCTGAGGTTTTTGTCTATGTTTCTATCTGTGATCGATCTCTCTTCTTAGACAACCCTATCGGCCAGGCCATTAAACAAATTATTTTTCTAGCAGTCAAAATACATTGTTCAACCTGCACATGTCATAGAGTTTAAATTGCAGCCAAGTTGCAAAAAACAAAATGTGTTATCATTTTGTGACTAAAATGTATATTTCTGTGAAAAAATACCTCTACCTTGTTATTACTGCACTCAGTCTTAGAAGTGTTACACTGTTTATTTTATTCTTTTCACAGTACATCTTCCCTTTTTTCCTACTTCCACTTGGTTGTCCTTTTTATGGTTATTTCTTTGGTTATGCTGTCTTTTCTTTTTGTGTTGCTGTTTTATTTTTCTGTTAATTTCTTCACACACACAAATTCCTTCCACTTCCCAACTGAGGGATATGTATCATTTACCTTTTTCTGTGATCAGACCCAAAACTGGGGAAGCTGTCACGACAGAGTATATGACAGGAGAAGCTGTACCAACGCTGGCACCACCACCAAAGAGCCCTGTTCAGAGCACAGATGTCACTCTCAGATTCAACCCCTTTGATAAGAGTAATGAGCTTGTGGCTACTGCCATCACAGCCAGTACAGATGAGCCTGCTCTTCCACAAGGTGAGTGCAAAATGCAGATCTGTAGAATTAATGTGTACAGAGCAGCAGTATATCCTAGTCAAGAAATCACGTTGAGCCAAAATGTAATCATATGATATGTGAATACCAACAATATTATTTCTCCCTTTTACACAAAACCACATTGAATTGTTTGTTCAAGCCACATATCTACCCACATCACAGACCTCATGGATGTAAAGGAAATATGTAAGCTACACTATGCACACAGCTGATCCCAAGCAAAATATAAAATGTTTGTTGAAAAAAGAAGCAAAAACATTGTTTAAATTCCTCCAGTCTTAATGGTGTGGCAACACATACATAGCTAAACCAGAGTATTCAGCACTCTTGCAGAGTATAGCGACATTTCATTATATTCCAGCGTCTTGATACACTCTTTGGCACTAATGAGTATATATTATGGAGTTAATGGGCATAGAAACATAGCTTACCCGCATGTGTACTTCATGCCCTGTTGATTATACAGGATCATCAGAAGTGAGGAAGTATTTACCATGCTCCTTCCCATAATATCATTCTCCTTTATAGAGTAAAATATTGGACTCCACAATTCCCTTCACACTCTACAAATTCTGAGAACTTCTGACATTTCTCTTATTCTGCAACTTTCACTGCCATTCTATCTCCTCACAATTGTTGCTCATAAACAGATCTTATACGAAGCATAATAAAATCTGTATGTTCAACATTTTTGCCAATGTTATCATCACTGAGGATTCCACATTTTGGGACATGATGCTGTCACATCCTGATGTGAGGATTCATTTACCCATTCATCCAGCACCTTATCCCATATCCCTTATTCTTCAGCTACATTACTGCAGCAACCTCAAAACTCACATGGTTGTTCTTCATCATCTTCATAACCTCCATCCTCATTTTCTGGTGTTCATCTGTCCTCTTCCTCATTGGCATCTAAATCAGTATCAAACAAGGGCTCACACTTAATGTCACAAAGCTTCTTCTTGGAACCCAATGTGAATGCATTTTATGAATCTTTCTAAACAAATTATTGCAGCATTGTTAGAAAAAAAAACAAAGGATGGTTGTACACTACCTAAATGGTCACTGAAGATTATAAAAAAAGTGGTCTGTGTTCGTTTTGCAAGTGAACCAGTGAACCTCTTGTTCAGTAGACAATACTAATATAAACATTTTTTCTTGAACATGGACAGCATTTATGAGAAAGAGGACAGGAATTTAAGGCTAAGGAGAAAGAAATATAATATTTAATTAAAATGTTGGCCTGAGAATGGCTTTCCTTTGCACTGTATTAAAAACAATGTTCAACAATGTATTTTAATCTATACAATTTTTTCCCAAAATTTATCCTGATAACTGCTCAGGATATTCATACCTTTCCTAAACCTTGCAACAAGAACCCTCCAGTCTGTTGATCCTATGGGTATTTTAACCTCCAGAATTTAAAGCTACCAGTTATTACATGCAATTGGCAAAGACAAGCTCCGTCATTGTAACCAATGTCCAGCATAACATAATTATTCAACCAAGGTGTTATGGAATAATACAATTTAGGTTACAAACTATAAAATGGAAATTTTCAGTCTTTGGAATATCAAAGGTTCCAGAATGCTGTCATATATTCTGCAAAGAAAAGGGGCTGTACATGTACACCATTATACAGAACATTGAATATTTTCACTTTTACTTACATGTTCTATTTAATAAAATTGTATCGTAATGCTTTTATATGTGTTTCATGCTTATTCCTCAAGAAAAAACATGGTAACAATGTATTTCATAACCTTATGTGTTAGTGGCCGCTTACATTCTGATGTGTAGAAAATAAACATGTAGGATGTATATGCTATGATATTTGTGTCTACTAGGTGCGGAGATGCCTGACGGGATGCTGCAGAGGACAGATTCACAAGAGACTCCACCAACACCACTGTTTGATGAAGATGTGTCACAACCCCTTGAAGAGTTTCCCCGCATACATTACCAGGGGGAAGGATGGGAGATGCATCTAAGGCAACCTAATAAAAAGAAGATAACAGGCCAGAGGTCGATATGTTGTTCTTGATTCAATGCCATTCTAAAAACTGAGTTCTGAGCAAAATTCATAAAGCCCAGTTTTGTTATGCATACATATGCAACCCTATTTGCTGTATAATTTTCTTCCTTTACTTTTGTGGAGCATGGTTCATTCTGCATGCAGATTGTATCAGCTTTTGGGATTAGGCCATGTACAGTGGTGAAGATTACTTCTATCATCTGTGTGTCCTAATCCCAAAAGCTGACTCAGGGCTTCCTCTGATCCTGCATTCCTCACTACCTCCTCTATATTCATATACAATTCAGAAGGCAAGTGTCTTGAAGGTGAGTATACACTCAACCTTGATGGTCAATTTTTTTAAGTGCTAGGCACAGTTTACATATTACAGCCAATAAAGTCTTTCTTCTATAGATGTCACACTAGCATATCTCCTGATGAAGTTCGAATAAAATGTTTGAAACAAAACTCTTTCCCTGAGTGAAAGTATGCAAAGAAGTATCTTGTTCACAACAGTCCACCACTGGTTCCTAATCTGATGAATCCAGTATCCCACTGTTTAGCATTTTAATGTTATCCTCCTATCTACTTCCTGGAATTTCCATGCAGTCTCTTTCTTTCAAGTTTTCACAGCAGATCCCTGTTTACATTTCTCTTCTCTCATGCACGCTACATTCCCTGCTATTTCACTGATCACCCTACCTACATTTGGAGAGGAGCAGAAAACATGCAGCTTCTCATAATGTGGTTTCCTCTAACCATCCTTCTTCTTAGGTGTATCTTCCACAGCACCATGTTCTCAGACACCCTCAGTCTATAGGTCAGTAACTGATAGGTAAACACAGGTTGTACATAATATTTCATACAGGTCTCACACAATGTGACAAAGTAATTCTCTTTACTGTTACCAAAGAAAGCAAACAATTGGTAGAACAGATCACAAAATAAGGGGATTTTCTCAAATTTCCAGCACAACTTGGTCTGCATTTTAGGTTCTGGAAAAAGGTGTTTGTGCACCTTGTATACCAAGGTGACAATCCAGTGCTGCAACTATTCAACACAAAGGATGATAAGGACCCATTTCAAGAGCTTCCACTACAGGCTTGTTACTCTGTGTCAGACATTGGTACGTATGAAAATCACACTGCTAGGTCCATATAGCTGGTCAGCCTACCTACTCTTCCTGTAAGCTGCACATAAAAATCTACAAAAGACACTCTGCCACTCCTCTCTAAAGGATTATGCAGTTGTTTATAACAGTTAAATTTTTTTTTAATATAAAAATGTTTGAATAACACAGCAGTTAAGATTTTAAAGACATTTGGAGTAACTGAGTAGCGTTTTGTAATTGAAATTTACTGCATGAAATAACACAGCAAATACTGCAATTCTGTTTGCAGATGAAAATTACATTCTTCTGGGATGTGACAGTGTGTAGAGTGGTAAATAGTGCTATGATTTGAAGCAGCTTGTTGCCTCCAGCTTCAGCATAGCCACTCTTGTGGGATTTCCCTGAAGATGGTAACAGGCTCCTTGGAAAGGTCATTTACATACACTCATCTTAACATTCAACACTGGAGAACCTTAAACTTCATGTAATGATTATTATACAACATAGTTAACTGTATAATTGATAGCTAGACTGGTAAAGTAGAACTTGAAATTAGGTACATAGCAGCACCTACACAATAAAGAATGAATGTTGCAGGGGCTCAGCAATTTGATGCATATGGGAAGATCTTCACTATAAAGTTGCAGTACGTGTTCTACAAGGAACGACCTGGAGTAAGGCCTGGACAGGTCACCAAGGCAGAACGCATTACCAACAAACTGAGCAAGTTTGCACAGTATGCCATACAAGGAGACTATGAAGGCTGCAAGGAGTTTGGCAGTGACCTCAAGAAACTAGGGCTTCCAGTGGAGCATGCCCCACAGGTAGATGCAGTTTTATGTCAGATCTCACCAACTTATTTTAAAAATATTTGGTTGCAACTTACATGCAGATGAATATCAATAAAAATATTGTTTCAGAAGAAGAGACTTCACACTGGCAGAGAAAGATGTTTTATATCTGGCCTTGAGTCTAAATGCAAAAAGACATAGACGTTTAACCTCATAGCAGTCATAGCTTAAAAATCTCAGTACTAATAATTAAATATTTCACAACAGGGTAAATATTAGACCACACATTTGAGGCAGTCTTGAAGATGGAGGCAAAAGGCTCCTCTGAAATGTTAGTAACCACTCACAAGACTACACATTGTCATAACTTAAAATCCCATACAAATCACATGCATGTTTGCAGATCTCTCAGTTATTCAAGATTGGGTCACAGAATTTTGAGGACATGAAGCAGTTCAGCACATGTGTGGAGGAAGCATTGTTCCAACTGTCAGTACATCGAGATCGAGCACTCAACTACAAGACAGAGGAGGTTCAGATCACAGCTGTGGATGAGCTGTATGTGGAGCAGGACAAAGAGGGCCACATTGATAAACAAATTGCACGAGTCAGACTATTCTTTCTTGGCTTTCTGGCTGGTAAGAATCTGTGACACATGGGACGTGTGGTTTTTGTGCCACTTAGTCCACAAAATATCCCTTCTAGAATTCCAGATGTAGTAAAGATTCACTAAATGTAATTTCAGGGAAGTCTGTCAGTTTGAAGACAATAAGTCTGTGTGTCAGCCATCATCATCATCATCATCATCATCATCATCCATCACAAGTTAGGCCTTGACAGACCTGTTTCAGCCTTGCCTACTAGTCTCATCATTAGGTTCTCCAAGTTGTCTTCATCCATTTGGTCTACAATTCAGCATTATTTTTGGCATCCTGTTGTTGTTCATTCATGGTACATGTCACAAGGATCAATTTTGGGACCAATTTTTTTTCTAATCTATATAAATGACTTGCCAAATTTAGCATCCATTGAAATCAAAATCCTTTTGTATGTGGATGATACCAGTATAATAGTAACTAGTCCAAATTTGGAAAATTTTGAAACAAAAATAGATAAAATATTTGGGGATATTAATAATTGGTTTAAAGTAAATCAATTAATATTAAATTACAATAAAACACATTACTTACAATTTAATACAAAAAATAGCTGGGATTATAATTTGAAACTTAACTACCAGGGTAATTATGTCACAAGCTCATCAAATACAAAATTTTTGGGTTTGATCATTGATGACTCCCTATCATGGAAGGCTCATATAGACCAAACAATTCCCAAATTGAATACAGATCTCTACTAGCGATGCGCGCAACACACGTATAAGTACCTAAGATCAATAGAACTCATCTGCATCTCGTAAGACAACCTGAAGATGGCCTATAAAGGCCGAAACATGTAGTTGTAATAAAATAAGTCAATAAATATACTTATATTGAC
>Ga0123357_10004844_pt1 | contig 15946 bp, 6 predicted proteins | sample TergutEmb28metaG_FD_89873 | JGI IMG/M metagenome (GOLD analysis project Ga0123357, IMG submission 89873) | Embiratermes neotenicus P4 segment gut microbial communities from Petit-Saut dam, French Guiana - Emb289 P4 | ecosystem: Host-associated > Arthropoda: Insects > Digestive system > Gut ... | reverse complement strand
TGGGCGAAGTGTGTAGCTGCGGAAGGGAACTATGTTGAAGACAATTAGGGTTAAAACCCCGTAAGCCTTATCTACTTCATGTACTGTGGTCAGTCCGGATACTTTTTGAACAAACCTCGTATGGACCTTGTGGTAGTAGCCATTCCTCGAGTTCGGTCCGCTTTTAGTGCCTTCGTGAACGCAGTTTTGATTTGTTAGAGTCGTTCCCAAATGTTTGAACTTCTCCACACATTTAAAGGATGTATTACCTATATACATTTTTTGTTTCGATTTTGTCCTGTATTCTGTTCAGGAGACAGGAGCATACTTAGTGTTCTCAGCATATACTTCCAACCCAATCTCATTACTATTGACTAATAAAGCTTCTGTGCTTTTCTTTATTAGTAGGAATGTTTTAGGCCCGGAAATTAAAGTCGTCAGCGTAAACCAGAAGCTGCTTGTCCCATTCAGTTTCAAACCTGGAAGAGGGAACGCGTTATTCATACCACGACACTATCACGGCTCGATTTAAGTTTCCCCCAGTAGGCCACATTTTACCATCCGTTGTGTACGCCATATGGTCAGTGACTAATGTTTAAGTTCATCTGTGACTGCTTGTTACATGAGTTACCCGACTGGTTAAAGTGCACCTTGCTGGAGATGGTACGTTCTCACTTCTACGTAATGTATGTGTGTATGTATGTATGGATGGATGGATGTGTGTATGTATGTATATGTATGTGTGTTTGTATGTATGTATGTGTGTATGTATGTATGTTTTTATGTGTGCATGTGTATGTATGTATGTATGTATGTGTGTATGTGTATGCATGTATGTGTGTATATATGTGTGTGTGTATGTGTGTATGTATGTGTATATATATATGTATGTATGTATATATATGTGTGTATATATATGTATATGTATGTATATATGTGTGTGTGTGTATGTATTTATGTCCGTCCGTCCGTCCTTGTATGGGTGCAATGCAACAACAGTAGCCTCTCATATTCATTTTGGCAACTAAACGGAGGTTCTTGAATCTTGCATCTTGTAAAATGATTCTAATAAAGATTGTTTGTTTATGGAGAGAATATTTATATCACTTTGTCCTTTGTATGGAAAAATATACATGTGTATATGACATTTCGAAGGCTTCTGTGTCTGACTTCGGCTGGCAGGGTTGGTTAACTGCTCTGTGGATCCTGTTACATAATGCTGTTCCTTATCTGTAGGGGCTTAAGCAGGCCCGAAGGAGCGGCGTACCTCAATAGGAGATGGAAGAAGAAATTAACCATTGAGTGTGGTATGTCACAAGAAGGTACGAACACTGGGAAGAATAAATAGAAAAACACGTTCATAAGTAAATAACTTAGAAATTTCCTTTTAAGATACCGGAAACGTTTATCCAGTTGGTCTAACGCAGTAGGCGTATCTGCTGTTTCGTTTCAACGCGAAACATAATTTATATATTCGGAAGACACTTTTTTTTTTTAAAAAAAAATTAAACTCCTGTATTACTCAGCTTGGCCCACAAAATATCTGCACTGAGGGCACGGAGAAAAGTGCCTGGGATGTGACGGCAGCCGGTGACTACGTTCGAGACTTGCCCACTCTCTGCCGATTTTTGTATCCACATCGAGCTCATTCTGGCCTTCTTGAAACAGCCCAAAGCGCTTAACTGTAGTTGAGTTTGTCACATATTTATCACTACCTACTTTCTTGTCAGCAGAATGACTATATGACTAGAGGGGAACGTAGGGTAGTGGGCCCACGCGGGTGGGGGAAGCGTAGACTAACACAACGAGGAAGATGTGAAAGAGGTCGGTGTGTGTGAAACCTGTTTCCTTAGCCTCACTGTGGAATGCTCAGAACTTTCTTCGTATGTCTCTTAAAGGTGGGGTTCTGAGTGACGGGGGTAAACTGACCGTTTAATGCCTCATTATTAACAAAGCAAGATAGGCAAATTGCGTATAAATCTAAAATTTAGGCGGGTTCGTGCAACCATTGTTGCGGCGGAAAAGCAATAAGTATTGCATATTCTGAGTGTGTGTCTGTAGCTTTAGTTGTCAGGTATTCTATGCTCATACGTCATATTGTCATCCGTGGTTTGTCTGGCTCTACCGACTTGATTTTGTCCTCAACTTCCGTTTGAAATATTTCTTATTCTAAGAAGAATTCCGCGAGATACTCTCACAAATAGACATAGGTTTTCATGTAAAGTATCCGTTATTCTAGTACGATTTTAATGAAACTTGAATTTTGTCGCCATATATTCGAAAAATACTTGTTTATGAAATTTTATGAAAATCCGTTCAGTGGAGCAAAGTTGTTCCGTGGGAACAGACGGACGGACGGATGGACAGATATCGTGAATCTAATAATCACTTTTTGCAATTTTTCGAACGCCCTTAATTAAAGTTGTGTGAGGGTTTAACAATAAACGGAGATAGAAGAAATTTAACTTATGGTCGATTTGCGATGTGTCAGATATGCCGAGTCTTAGAACCCTGGGAGAGTAAGGTCATGGGTTCTAGTCTCATTTGCAGTAATTATACACACGTTCGCTTATCTGAGAAGCGTCTATTAAAATCGTTGCTTCCGCCCGTCTGTGTCTGAAAAGTATCGCATGTACAGAAGGAATGAACTGGTTATCATAGAATGTGATACTGGACAATTTCACCAAATATTTCCAAGCTATTGTTTTAACTTATTTTGTGCAAATTTAGTCGACACTTTACATAAAGACGTTTGCATACATGCTTTGTCCCCTTGCGCACACCCTATCTTGCTCGGGTTTAGTGTTGTTTCCAGGAATTTATGGAAAACGCAAACTGTCTGGACCACGACATTTGCACGGACACGAAAGTGCCATAATACCTACAATATGCTTACATTTCCTATCCGTTTTAGGTCCTTTCGCAAAATTGCGAAAAGGGACTACTAGCTTTTTCACGTCCGTCTGTCTGTCTGCATGGAAAAACGCGGCTCCTTCTGGATGGGTTCTAATGAAATTTGATATTTGGGCGTGTTTCGAAAATCTATCGAGAACATTCAAGTTTTGTTAAAATACGACAAGAATAACGGGAACTTCACGTGAAGACTAGTATACGTTTTTGACTGGCTGCAAATTTGAAGGGGGTCATCCCCTTGTGTATGGTCAATTATTAGTAGTATTGTTGAATGTACCTTAACAATACTATTCCTTGTTGGCCTGAGGATGGCCGGTTAACGACCGAAACATGTCGCCAGATATAACCCAGTTGTACTAATACATCTGGTCTTTGTATATGTTGTGTATTGACGGTACTAATACAATAAATAATACATTTTCGATCTATCTCGCTCAGTTATTCTTAATGAAAAATGTTTCTGGCAAAGTTTATGGAGAAGATCAAAACACCCACTTTATGTTCAATAATATTTTCTTCGAAAACAGTGCCGTTTATGAGAAAATGTGGAAAAATGAAGAAAAGCCGGGCAGGCCACAGTTGACATTATGACGCCTGCGCATTTCACACTAGATACCTCGGCTACAAACACACACTCGGAATACTTAATAGGTTCTGCTTGTCCACTGCAGCAATGGTAACACTAACGAGCCTCAGTGTTTCGTTGTACGTACAGCACATTGTCTGTCTTGTAATCATTGCCTTACTAGTGCCTAAAGGGCTTGCGATAGTGTGTAATCCGTCCAGAAAGACATTATGTTATGGTAGACCTTTCCGTGCCTTGGTTTATAGGAGAACTTTCTTTAAAGTTTAACTGCGACTCAAGTTGATGAAAAGTCATGCATATTTGACACGCGCTTCTTTTATTGGCCTTGTTCAACATTGCAGTGATTCTGGTCAGTAAATGATGGTGCTCACGAGAGAGAAAATCCCGTTCGTAGCTTAGAGAATGTAGAACTGCCCTGTCCTATAGAAGGCTGTGTCTCCCGGATGGACTGCAGCGCTAAGAGCAGGATCATGATATTGTGTTATATGTCTTAGGAAGTCTAAAGCTTCAGCTGTTCCAAGCAATCTTGTTGCTCTAATGAACACACTGAGCCAATCCAGCCTGCGAATTGTGTCGACTCGTTTGACCTTCACTGTGGCCAATGATTAATGTAACCACATGTTTTAATTTAATATCCTGGCATCGTGTCTGGCTGATTGTTTCTGAGATTACTAAGATTCTAAACTGCTATTATTTCTTCTAGCCAGTCCCACACATAACTTTTCCCTACTACGGATTAGAGTGGGCTGCATGAAGTTCCACTGGTTTAAACAGAGGCTAACAATAGTATTAAAGTATGCAATTTGTTGTTTGGGCAAATAACCGATCTGATAAGTTGAAGTATTGACAGTGCTTCTTTGTTGAACAAGTAACAGAAACGACTGGCTGACGTAGAATGTTACTATATCTGTGTGATATACTAACAGACGGCAATTTAAACCCGTTATGTATTTATCGACATTCGAATACACATGAATAACAGTAGAAGATAACTGATTCTTGGTAATAAAAATGCAGTATTTGTCCGAATTTACGACTTTGTTTTGCTCTTTGGTTTAGATTTTTTAGGTTTCTTCCATTTTCGTAACATCAGTAATTTTACCCATATGACTTCAGAATTCTGTAGTGGGGTCATTTTACTTAATCGGCGAAATCATCTCCCGTTAGTAAATTCATGCGTTTTGTCGGCTACCAAGCAAAAGTCTGCGAGTATTTCCGTGATCAAAGAATGTAAAATTTAGCGTCAAGTAGCTGTATATTTATGTTGTTAACAGCTGTAATTCAAACACTTCTAAATACGTAGGATCGGGATCTTTGTTCAAAGATATCTGAGGAGGGGAACTAATCATTTTTGCTCCTGGAACAAGTTCAAAACATTTCAGTCTTTGCAACAGAGAAACGACATATACAAAACGTTTGTGACAGGCCTTCTGTTATTTTGCATGTCGTATTCATTTTCCTGCCTACTAGGTTCGTGATACTCTGGCTGCTGCCGGTACTCACCACTTGTCCCATCGTCTGCGTCCTGGGGTGCTGCGCCGTCTCGTAGCTGATTTCTGTGCTCCCTTATTCGTTACAATCATGAACCATCTTTATCAGCTTATAACTTCTAGCGGCTTTCTTGGTCTTCATTTAACAGTAAATTAGTTGCTGTCTTCCAAGTATGCTTCTACGAACGTATGAATTGTAATAGTAAATTATTCATGTATTAAATATCAATAATCGCTGTCTGTTTTTATAGTGTTTCAGTGTGTATATGCATGATATAAATGATTAAGTGATCAGTTTTAAGTATTTTAGCTACTATTTTTAATTGTATTTTATGGTGTCGAATTGAATGGCAGGATAGTCATGATTTTTGAGCAGGCAAGTATTTGGAAGAAGACAGTCAGAGGCATTTGAAGTTATACGAGTATGTCGGCATTTTTTTGAATAACCTGGGAAGAACCCAAGAAAAATTTTGGTCAAGGTAACCAACAACCCATTTGAGAATCGAATGTGTTCCGGGGCATGTTATTTTCACGCCCAGGAGATTTTTTTTTTTTTTTTTTACCTTTTTCAATATTTGCAGCCTTGAACCTTGCATATCTGAAGTAAATTTTATTTTTCGTTTTTTTTACCCTGCCTCTTGTTGAGGGAATTACAGTTTGCACGAACTGTACCCAGATTGTCTAGTTTTTCTTGCTTGCGGTTGAATTTCCTCGTGTGTCCTGCATGATAATGTCCCAATCTGAAACTAATTGCCTATTTCCGAAGAGCTGTTCTAGAATTAATGGGCTGAGTGTAATGAGTAAAACTTCAGTCTGAAGGGTTCGGGATATAGTGCCCAAGGAATTTCGGCATTTTCTAAAGCAGTGGTTTCCAAACTGTGACACGCGGAGCCTGAGGGTTTTGCGAAGCTTTCGAGGAGATAACATCTCTAATGACATATTTGAGTTTCACACTATTATTGACTAAAAACTATTATGTCCTTAAAAGGAATAGAAAGTTGTTTTAATTTTCAGTTGCGCTAAACTTGCTGTGCTGTTGGTACGCTGTCCTTTCGAAACTCCCTCTGTATTTGTGATGCAAAGAAGAGAATTCAAAGACATTAGTGCTCATCGAAAGTCTCAACAGATTAACTTTACTCTGCTTCAGTGCTGTCGATTAGATTCATGTTTATTTTCAGCTTAACGTAACGGGTTCAGCTGTATAAATTTTCCATTACACACGTTTTATCGATCAGCGGATACATAAAGTTCCTTTTGAAAACAAAAATAGTCCCGCAGCGAGAAAAGTTTGGGAAACACTAATATAAGGTTATTGTATTATGTTTAAGTTAAATTAGAACTGACAATCCAATTAACAACATCGCTATGAACCCCCTGGAGGCTGGTCTAACGGGAACCTCTAGCAGGAACCCAGTTCAAATCTCGACCGGACTAATTATCTGCCCTTCTTATCTGCTCCTGACTCAAGACTGACCGTTAATAGTCGGTAAAGGGGTCGGTCGCAGTGGCCGCGCGGTCTAAGGCGTAGGTCTACGGTCGCACGCCTGCTGAGATTGTGGTTTAGAATCCCACCGGGGGCATGGATGTTTGTCTGTTGTGAGTGTTGTGTGTTGTCAGGTAGAGGTCTCGGCGACGCGCTGATCACGCGTCCGGAGGAGTCCTACCGACTGTGATGCGTCGTTGTGTGCGGTCTAGAAGCCTCAAGAATGAGGAGGCCATGGCCTGCGTTGGGCCGCAGCGCCACGGGGGGAGGGGGCGTTAATCGGCAAAGGGGCTGATTAGGATCGCTAGCCGGTATCGTACTTATTTTCGACAGGGCAGCGGTTTATATTTTCGATGTCACTTCCAGAGAGGCTCTGGGGCCAACACATTTTAGTCAACGGTATAGCAGCTGGAACGTGAAGCTAATTAATCTAATGAACAGATTTAAAGTTCCTGGATCTTCACCTAAAATCTACCGTGCATCTTTGTGATGTGACGCACGTAGACAACTTTGTCCTTGATTTACCATTCGTAGTACTCTCCACATCGTATCTGACGCAGCTGACAGAGAATAAGGTTTCATGTTTTCACACCTGTGGTTGCTCAGATGAGTCATTTTTCAGGGCTCTGAGATGTACAGGGGTGCTGATAAGTCCTTAGCCCGACCAGGAAGGACACAAGCTACATTCTCCGCATTTTATGGAACTTGGAGATTCATTACCACATTCACAAGAGTCCACCACCTATCCCTACCCTAGCCGAATCAGTCCATTCCTCTGCCCTTCATACTTTTGACAGGCGCAGCTTGTTTCCTTCCTGGTCGGCCTAAGGACTTATCAGCACTCCTTCTTCAGGATGAATGGTTTGTTTCAAACGGACGCTAAAGAGATGCAATGGAAACCTGTCGGTTACGTAGAAGGTTTCTGAGGTAGCCTGGTCAATCATAAATACACAAGACAACAGCCAGGCTGAGACTCGGGCGGGCTGCCTGGTGTTCTTACAGTGTCTTCAGTGACTCCAGGTGTTTGTCCATTTCTTTCTTCTTTTGTTATATATGAAAAAGCTTTGTTGAATATGAATTCAGTAACGCTGTTTCAGAATAACGCGTAATTCCCAATAACACAAGAATCGTTTTATCCCATTAATGTTGATTAACTGAATGTAAATAGCTGTGATAAGTCTATTACACAATTTGTAGCCCAGTATGAGCAGACATGTTGCTTTCGCTGTTAAACCAGCCTACCCACCAACCCACCAACCAGTGAACCAACCAACGAGCCGACCAACCAAGCAGCGAAAAAACCAACGAACCGACTAACCAACGAGTGAACCAACCAACCAAACAAACAAACAACCAACCAATCGACCGACCGACCAACCAACCACCCAACGAACTAGGAAACTAACCGACCAACCGATCGACCCGCCAGCAAAGTAAAGAACTTACAGTGGTCTTTCTGGAAAAGTCGATTATTGTTAAGACAGACAATCAATTCCCCCACTTCAGAAGTCGGAAATTTTACGGCTGTGTTCTTAAAAATCCGCCATTGGATAATTTTCGTAATCATTTGAATCCAGGCCGGTGGGGGGGGGGGGTCGTAATATTCATACAAAATTTAGTTACAAAACCCGAAAGGAAAATACAACTTAGGAGAGGAACGAGTGGTGGATTATATTGCAATAAATCTTAGGGGTTATGGACTGGTTTCAGCTGTTTCAATATAGGGTCTATTAACGACATCTTGTGGGCACAAGTATGAAGCTTGGGGTTCCGTGTAAGGCGGAGAATTGCTAACTGGCTCTGTGACTGTCAGTTTATGAAGAACGACTGTGTTCCATGCTGTAAGTTGGTTAGCTACTTGGATGTGTATAATAGGTCAACCTTAAAAATTATGAGCTTCTTAATGTAACTTTGTTTCCATGAAAATTATAGCACGTTAGCTATTGACCACTGCTTCGGTGCTGTCGTCGCCCCCTGCTAATTTTTTGTATTCCTCCGGAAAACACCACTTAATTCCTTATTCTGTAGCTGTTGATTTCATTGCCTTTGCATTGTAGGAAATCCTGACGTTTCAAAAGCCTCTCTTTTATATAAGCTGGTACCACACTTTTTTCGACTGTGATTATACCATCCACTTCTCTTTCCTCATCAGTGTCTGTCACTTCTAGTGTGTGGACACGGACACTCGTGATATTACACATGTGGGTGCCCTAAAGTGAGTCCAATTAAGAATTTGCATTACATTACATAATAGCAGGGACAAGTTATGTGTCCGGTGTAGAAACGTCTGCTGTAGGACTGTTTTACTGTACAGGACTTGCCCACAGAACAGAGACGTGGGGGCATTGTCCGACCTTCGCGCCGCGTCCTGCATTTTTACTTTGGTCCTTTCTTTTTTGTATTCTCTCTCTCTATCTCTCTCTCGGACTCAACCTTTTAGTTTCGAGACATGTCCAATGACTTATGGATGTAGGTGTGGTATTTTGTAGGTATAAGTAAATAGAAAGCTAGGTCTAAGGTTATTCGCATGAGTAAGTGTATAAGGCCAAGACAACTTCTAGAAAAGTTCGTATTTGGTAGTTCGCAACACTTTATTGTTTTATTTACATTAACTTTCTGCCTCGTTTTTTATTTCTTTGGAAGTGTGTAATTTGTCTGTTGAAAAGCCGCGAATTAATATAGAGATGTGCCGTAACCTGGTTCTTTCACTATCTTCTCAAACAAGCCCAGACGAGTGAACGTAGTTTAGCGAAGCGTGGCCTGCTAAAGCATGGTAAATCATCACACGCACCTTAATTCTGGGAAGTTAGATGATGGAAAGGATGTTTTCTGTAATTCAGTTGTACAAAATGCATTGAATTGATTGTAAGTGTAGTAAATAACTATCGATAGACCTAAATATTAACGTGTATGTTTTGCATTGTTTATTGTAAAATTTATATACGACATAATGAAGTAAGGTAAGCAGACATCTTTAGGTAATTTTGTCTTCGTCAAAAAGAATTGCAGTCATGCATTTTGCTTCGTTTCGCATATTAGTAGTAAAGGAACCTGTATAATTGAAATCCGAATGTTAAGTCTGTGTTTTGTTGCTTTTGGAGGAAATTAAGTGTGCATTATATTTAAATAAATACAGTATTGGCCATTTTTAGTTCTTCTTCTCCTCATATTGTCGGTTGGGCTTCCAAACTTAGAATTTATTCTCAGGCACTGAACTTACGTATAGATACTTCGGAGGACTGGTGGGTAGAAGGGATAAACCTTTGTGATAGCCAAGTCTTTCAAATATGCAGTATGCGGACAATTATGTGTTTCATCTCCTGTGGGCCTATAAAAATGAAACTAAGCATACCGGTAATCTAGACCTCTTTATTACTTCGTAAGTTGTTTGACGACTGTGCTCAGCTGCACATGCCATATAGCGCCAAATGGGAGAGTAATATTTTTATGAATGAAGAGCACTTCAAGATTTGGAAGAAGGCAGTTATGACCTGTTTGATGGTATCGGTGCGGAGAAAAAGGATAGCCAATTAGCCCCTTCAAGACTAAATAAAGCTACACTATTTGTAAAAATTCGTTGCGTACATCACAGAGAACACTGCGCTTCCATTACAAGACCAATCGGTTAGTGTTGTACAGGGTAACATCCGCCTTTTGTCGTTATGTAAACCATACGGAACAAATAAGTGCAGTGTGCGAACAAAGTGCACTGTATTTAATGTTAAATCCGACAGTGTCTATGCTAACTACTAGACTTTAAAGGGACAGCGACGCTTTTTCAACTGCATGGGTCATACAATATGATGTGGGTGTCTGACATTACAGGATGAAGAAACTGGATGCAAATCACACAGTGTCTGATGGGTTCATATGTTCTGACAGTGAATGATGAGCTGAAGGATTTGGAGGGAAGTAATCGTTAATCTGTTGAAAGTAACATTCTAATATTGGTATAATGCCTTTCGAATTTTCAGTGTGGAAATTTAACATTCGCTTCTCTAGTTACAGTTTCCTTTGATTCACTGTCATAAGCTACATTCCTCTAAGAACACTTTAAACCAGTGTTTCTCAACCTTTGTGAGACCGCGGCCCGGTAAACTTTTTTTTTCAAAAGACGAGGGCCCGGTCCAAACAAATTTACTCGTAAATACTTTTCCCTTTTTTTAAGTTCATACTTTAAACTAACATTAGTATTAATAATTAATTATGGCGTAATCATAAAGATTGTTAGTACACTTATGTATACGCTGTGGCATGTTTACAAATATAAAATTACATTTAAATTAGTTATCAATTTAATGAACTCTAATGAAATCTTATAGCATATTATATTTTCCTCAGGCCAGCATCTAGGTCTGCGTTTTTCGACACATTCACGAATATTTTTCTCCCCAGAATATTTCCACTATAAAACATTTATTCATGAAAATTGCTTAGAAAATTAAAATAAATTCCAGGAGAACTTCTCGCGGCCCGGTATAATTGATGCCAGGGCCCGGTACCGGACCGCGGCCCGGCGGTTGAGAAACACTGCTTTAAACCACCATTATACGTACTTATTGTGCACAGCATTCTTCTCCACAAAAATCGAGACTATAATAGAGACTTTTCCTCTAGAGACTGACGAATCCGTGAGGTTCATTTAGAATGCTACGTGACTACGGAACGGGGGACGCTCCGATAGCAAGTACACAGTATTAAGACAACACGAACCTCAACGCCGATAAGGTGGATTTCTGTAGGCAAAGAGAATTGAGCTTTGGGAAGACAACGATGACTTTTATATGAATTACTAGACACGGTTGCGAAAACAAGAAAAGAGGACGCCTCATTTCCCTTGAATATTTTACTGCGGGTTTTGACCAGACTAAAATCCGTAAGAGCATTACAACAATGCAGCTGAGAGCTAGAACCAGACAAACCAAGAGTTGCATAAATGTGAAGTAGGTGGATTTTGCAATTTATGTCACGGACAGTCAGAACATTGTCATCCTACTCTCCACTCTAGAACAATGCGCGAAAGAAAGAAAAAGAAGGATGATGAAATAAGAGGAAAAAGAGATAAAACGATATTACAAAAATAGTACTTTTGAGTGTTAAAGTAATTATTCTTTGGTTAAATGAATCAATATGGGCCGGGTAGCGTAGTCAGTATAGCGACTGGCTACGGGCTGGACGGTCCGGGAATCGAATCCCGGTGGAGACGAGATTTTACACCCGTCCAGACCGTCCCTGGGGCCCACCCAGCCTCCTTTACAATGGGTGCCGGGTCTTTCCCGGGGGTAAAGAGTGGCCGGGGCGTCACGCTGACCCCCAACCCCTTCTAGTGCCGTGGCCAAGAAAGAGTAGAACTATACGTCTATTCCCCCTGTGGGCCAGTCCTACAGAACCTCAGTGCCTGTACAAGGGTGCACTTTACTTACTTTTAAATGAATCAATAGTACAGCATCGTCGGTTTTATTTATTAGTTATAAACGGCCACTGGAAGGCATCATAAATAAGAAGTGGCTTACTAGAGATAGCAAATGTTTTCATTCTTCGAAATAATAGAAATCACTGGATAAAGACATCTGCTGTGCTGACTTCTGGCACTAGTGTCATTGGAAGCAAATAAAATGTTTGCTTTATGAAGAGGCTGAATTTATTTAGTAACGGTACGATGTCTGAAAGGTCATCCGTATTTATAGAAGCGTTCTGTAAGTTTTCTTATTGTTTATTGAAAACAGATGGAAATAAAGAATGCAGTTTGTCTTCCTGTTATCCTTGTACTGAATGCTTTAACGACACATCCACATAATTACCTGTCTTTGGAAAAGCTAATTTATTTCTGTCCACCTGAAAATTCAAGATTTTTAAGGGAATCTATGTTTAATACAAGTCCGTGTATCAGATTTATGTTGAATACATTTCTCTGAAGAACAATGATTAAAGTTAAATTTGAAATTCATGTAAAGAACAGCACAGTTTTGTTCAAAGTTTTTGAAATAAGGGGTTCACCGCATCACCAACTTAGGTTGTAAACCCGATTTTCGTTTTCTGACGTCCGCCAAAATTGGTACCTTCGAATCGTCGTGAATTTGCTTCTTACTAAAGTACCAAGTTGCGTTATTCGCAATATGAAGACACGTGGGTGCGAGCAGAAGCGGACCACCAGTTCGGGCACGCATAGTCCATTATGATGGATGAGCTGTTCATAAACCAGGACACTGTGTCTGATGGACAGGCCACTTCTCTTAAGGAGAGGATCTAACACCCTTGGTCTCTGGCCTGCCTTCTTTCCGACCTGTATTATACGAGTCGACCACGTCGATGGTAACCTGATATGAAGCTGTATCGACCCACTGTTTTTGGCTCCCCGAAAAAGTGTACTGGCCGGAGCCCTTTGGATGCGATTCGCGGTCTTAACGTGGAGCTCCACGGTACTTCGAGACGTTCTTGGCGATCCGTCAGTTCCGTAGCCAATGCTCGAAACTTCCTCGGTGTTTGACATAGAGATCTGTAGCGACGGCTGGCAGAACATGGCTATGATTGTGTCGTCCGCCGAGAAAGTCATCTAGACTCGGCGGACAGGCGTTGGGTGTTCACGTATAGGCGGAAGAGGACGGGGACACAAACACACCCCGAGTTACTTCATCCCACATGCTGCGACGGGTCGATGTGGTCGAGTGGCACGACGTTTGAAATATCCGTGCATATAGGCAGAACGTTGTGATTATCACAGAGTAAATTGGGAAGGTGGAGGTGGTAAACTGGTAGAGCAGACCCTTAACGTTATCGAAGGGTTTAGCTACATCGAGGAAAACCGCAACAGGTAGTCTCTTGTCTCGGAATTCCTGTTGACTCTTTCAACTAGACGGTTCAGCTGCCGTTTTGTGCTGTTTCTGGGTCAGTACTGAAGCTGATATTCACGCAGTTACCCACGCTCGCTTATGTCGCGTAGGAGCCTAATGAGTAGGATCATCAAGAACGGCTTGCCAGTCGTGTCAAACGGGCTTACGTATCTGCCGGTTGAAGGCAGCGTGAAGTCCAAACTGGCTACAGTAGGGATATCAAGCAATGGCGGGAGATACTGCAGACGTTCGTGTTAAACACTTTCGTGAGAAGTGTTATCGCTTGCATATTGAGGTGTTTCAGGTCTTAATGCCTTATAGCGTTTGGGTCTGAGACCTTGCCAAACTTGAGACCTCAACGGAATTCGTTAACTGGGGTAGCTTGCGGTAGAAAACGGTTAAGTTCGCATCGCTTCTTTGACCATCTCAATCACTGCCACTCCAGACAGTGCTTACCGCCTGTCACTTGGCCTATACGTGAACATCCAACGCCTCTCCGCCGAGTCTAGATGACTCTCTAGACGGGCGACACAATCGTAGCCACGTTCTGCCAGCCGTCGGTACGCATCTCTACGTCAAACACCGAGGAAGCTTCGAGCATTGGCTACGGAACTGGCGAATCGCCAAGAACGTCTCGAAGTACCGCGGAACTCCACGTTAAAACCGCGAATCACATCCAACGGGCTCCGGCCAGTACACTTCTTCGGGGAGCCAACAACTTCAAGCTAGGATTTCTGGTTTCCCAGAGTCTGAGTTAGCGAGGCCTTCTGGTGTAAACTGGGGGGATGAAGCCTGCACTTGCATCGCCCTATTTATCATCCTTCGTAGCAAATGTTCTTCCATGTCTAAATACTCTAGCATGTCTCCCCACTGGCCATTTCTCCATTCTTTCAGCCATTAGTGTACAACGGATCTCTGGAGGCGGGTAACCTGGGCTTTCAGGGTGGTGCTCCTGGTGACTTAGCATTGCCTCTTTAACCGGTTCTTCAGGCGTATTTCACCCTGAGGAAGGCTGCGGGTTGCAAAGCAGAAAACACTCGGGGCGGATTCTTCTGAGAACTCATCGATGGCACTAGTCAGCTCCTGAATGAATTTTTCGATTGGTGTCCTGTCACGTTTTGCCGCATTTCCCGGAAGTCTGTCTTCGAGACAAGCCTTGAATGCGGGCCAGTCTGTTTCTTGCTCAATTGATCAAGCAAGCCCAACCTTTTATGGAAACCAAGGGTTCGTTCTCATGTTCACAGAAACCCGCTCCTGGCCCTGTCCTGAGCTAGATTAATTGTAAGGCCATGCTCTAGTGTCCTATGTATCTATGATCCATTTTCTATGTATCTATGATCCATTTTAGTATTATTTTTCCATAGAAATCTTGGTCTCACAATCTTTTTCTTTACTGACTAAAATTCTGTATACATTTATCACGCGTGTCGCATTCTTTCTACATGATTCGTCCAGATGAATCTCGTTCGTGTCAATAATAACTACAAGCCAAAACCATTCGTTTGTGTCTTCCTAAATTTCTAGACAGCAATTGTCGATCCAGAACTTTATCACTTCATCGGCCCTGTGAACCAGTACAGGGTGATGAACGGACGTCAACTGTGAAAGATTGTAGGTCAAGGCTAGTGTAATATATCTGCATATACATTAGCGAATGACGTAAGCAGCTGGACTTTTTTCTTGTGTGTTTACAATGGTTCAGTACCTCGCAAATCGTGGATGTGAAGTTGCTGAACTCATCCGAGGATTGCAAGACTTGATTAACGAAGAAGAGGGCATGTGGGATTAAAAATTCCTATACATATTAAAAGACGCTGTACTAAATTCGTAAATTATAAAATATCCAATTATAATTCTTATCTTTATCGTTGCACCGTGCATTTCGTAGAATCATTTAATTGGCATACCAACTAATGCACATACGTGAAATTTTACATTAAAACACTTAAAATCGCTCCAATATGTTTCGATCCTAAGATGATTATTTGTGTACAAAATTCAATTAATGCTATTTTATTTTGACAATATTACTATATCATTTTGACAGTATACTTAATAAATACATTTTATATTGCAGACATGCCTCCACAGCACCCTGTTAATATAAGGAAGTAAACAGTTAATATTTTAAAAATTGTGACTTTAGCAAGGAACAGTGTAGCTCCCTGAAGATGATTTTAGGTTCGAAACATGTTGGAGCGATTTTAAGTGTTTTAATGTGAAAATTTACGTATGTGCATTAGTTGGTATGCTAATTAAATATAATTCTTATATTCTTATAATAATAGCCAACAAGATGCACTATTTCTCAGCTTTATTTTGTTAAAGAACTCTATATTGCTATCCAAAAATTTAAAGTTCAAGATATATAGAACTATAATTTTGCCCGTTGTTTTGTATGGGCGTAAAGCTTGGTCGCTAACATTGCGGGAGGAAAGCAAGCTGAAGGTATTTGAGAACATGGTGTTGAGGAGAGTATTTGGACCTAGGAGGGACGAGGTAACAGGGGAATGGAGGAGATTGCATAAGGAGGAGCTAAATCACTTGTACTCCTCACCCAATATTGTGCGGGTGATAAAATCGAGAAGAATGAGATGGGCTGGACATGTGGTGCGTATGGGTGAGGAGAGGGGGTGTATAGGGTCTTGGTAGGGAAGCCGGAAGG